>WBZP01003028.1_pt1 | contig 18693 bp, 18 predicted proteins | sample 5204301 | NCBI WGS metagenome assembly WBZP01 (sample SAMN12412401, study PRJNA552823) | activated sludge metagenome | isolation source: activated sludge from nitrification reactor of wastewater treatment plant... | place: USA: Pennsylvania | collected 2017 | reverse complement strand
ATTTTTAATTCAATATGCCCTTCTTGGGCATTAAAACTTTATCCATGATAGGAGAAGCCGATTTAATATTAAATCCCGACGGCAGTATCTACCACTTGGGCTTATTGCCTGAACAGATCAGTGATAATATTATTCTGGTGGGCGATCCTGATCGGGTTAAGATGTTTGAACCTTATCTGGACAGGGTAAATTTTACCCACCGTGTGCGCGAATTTGTATCCATGATGGGAGAATTCAATGGGAAATCAGTACTGATTCTCAGTACCGGAATTGGAACCGATAACATTGATATCGTTTTTACCGAATTGGATGCATTGGCCAATATAGACCTAAACACAAGAAAGGTAAAAACAAAGAAAAAAAGCCTCAATTTTTACAGGATCGGCACATCAGGTGCGTTACGGAAGGAAATACCGGTAGACTCATTTGTGGCTTCTACGCACGGCATAGGCCTTGATGTACTCATGCACTTTTATGACAGAAGTGAAGATGAAAAGTGTCTGGAAGTGAAAACAAGCATCGATAAGTTGTTGAAAAAGGAAAAGATTCCATCCTCTTCCTATGTATCTGCCGGTTCATCCTCTCTTTTGAAAAAACTTCCCAAACACTTTTACAAAGGGATGACACTTACTTTGCCCGGTTTTTATGGCCCACAGGGAAGGACGGTAAGGGTACAAAACAAGTCACCCAAGTTTTTGGATGTAATGCGTTCTGTTGAGGTAGGAGGAAAAGTTATTACCAATTTTGAAATGGAAACTTCTGCCATTTATGGTATGGCAGCACTGATGGGTCATAAGGCAATGTCGCTGAATGCCATCGTTGCGAACAGGGAACTCAATACTTTCAGTAAACAGCCGAAGAAAACAGTCGATGCTTTAATCCGTGAAGGACTTCAAATCATCACTGGTTGAAATTGAGGTACTTCAAACCTGATTAGTCTTTTTTCAATTCATAAGCCAAAACGTTTTGGGCGATCTGTCGTCCCAGTCTCAGGCCTTCCACGCAATCAAATCTTGGATGTACACCCAAATAGATTCTGGAAAATGCATTTTCCTCCCCAAAATCTCCGATTCTGGAATATGAACGTGGGGTACCGTTGAACTCAACCCTACCCTCATGGCAGCGGTCAGTGAAATAGTAATCCTCTCCAAAGAAAGACGCCATAATCCTGCTTCCTAAACCGGCAAATGTTGAATGTCCTGATGGATATCCGGGAAATGATGGGGTAAGCCCCGGTGTGCCAACCGCCGCACCTAAAAAAGGAGCAAAGTCAGGGTTGATATATTTTCTTATGAAATGGAAAGGTCTCTCCACATTGTATTCGTACTTAGCTTTCCATGCTGCTACTGCACCATCATTTTCGGCCATGCCCAGCTTACAGTACAAATGCAATGTAGTTTCCAGATCCAGATCTTCGATGACAATGATTTGGTTGGCAATGGCAAACATGCGTCCAGGTGGGCTAAATGTTAGTCCTACGATGTCATCACTCCAAAATTCGGCCATCCAATATTGTTGGCCTTCCTTATGAGTAACTACATGGTTAACTTCTGCAAAATCCCTGTAGTACCTGCTTCCCGGAGCAGTGCTGTAAAGTGGAGGATCCAGTGTTTTCAATTGATCACCATGGTTGGCAAACGTCCTTACTTTGCCCCAGTAAGGGAAAAGAGCCTTGCTTCCGGTAGCCGGTTGCCACTTGCCTTCTCCCATTGGGGGGCTATAGGAATCCGGACTCGGATCCAAAATTTGCTGTTCAGCTTCCAGATCCGTTTGAGCATATAAAATGATGGCATTGGCCACTGCTCTGCCCCATTGCTGAGAATTGTTGAATACTTCCTGACTTACCTGATCTCCTAATTGTGCGTTATAGGAAGCTTCCATATCCTTGATAAGAGCGGATTGTTCTGTGGTTTTATTGATAAGAAAATGCTCAAAAGTTTTTGCCATACAAGCATTGATGGCAATGTTCCAATGGTATTTTGTTAAGTCTTTGGAGGGAAGTTCAGGTAATTTAAGACCATCTTGCCTCAACGCATTCGAAACAAAATTAGGCATGCCGGGCAGGGCTGATTCATAAGCGGCCATGTTGATGTAAGCCAATGCCCTGGCTGTTGCCGCAGGCCTGAAACCGGGCAGGTATCTTTCAATGTCCAGATAAAGATCTGTCCAACCCACAACCACGTCGTTGTTGTATGTTTTGGCCAGATTTTCTCTTTTAATTTCCACCGCTACGGGATCGTCTTCACAGCCGACCCAAAGAATACTGCTCAAAAGAAGCAAGCAACATAAAATGCGGAATTTCATGAATTAAAAATTTAGCTTACAAAGATAAAAAAATAGCCGTTTTTATCCAATTACCACACTCAATATGTGACTTTTGGTAAAAAATAGCATAAAAAATGGAAATCTGAACAATTCTATCCGTCTTATCGTTTTGACATTGAAACTTTTTATATGAAGGGCTGGATATTCCATGATTTGATTCCCAAAGACGGAGAAAGCAATTTCGAACGGCTCTTTACTTTATTTAAAGAATTGCTGATTCACACCTCCGGAGATGTGGATGAGGCCCTGGCCTGGCTGACAGAACTTGACAAAAAATACAAACTCACTTCTCCAGAGTATACCCTTTCAGATTTTATAGCTGACCTTAGGGAAAAAGGATATCTGGCTGAAAGCAATGCAGGCCCCCCAAAAAAAGTTCCTACCACTAAATTGGAAAAAGCCCTGAGACAAGATGCCTTGGATCAGATCTTTGATCAGCTGAAAAAATCGAAATCGGGCCGACATAGCACTTCCTTATCCGGTGTGGGTGATGAACACGGCGCCGATCAACGCTCATTTGAATTTGGTGATGCTTTGGAACACATCGATGCAGAAACATCTATAAAAAACGCATTTATCCATCACGGCATTCAAGAATTTAAACTGAGTCCGGAAGACCTTGTGGTCCACGACCAGTTTATGCAAACACAAACCAGTACCGTCTTAATGATCGATATATCACATAGTATGATCTTGTACGGTGAGGATCGGATCACCCCTGCCAAAAAAGTAGCTATGGCTTTGGCTGAGCTGATCACCACCCGATACCCCAAAGACACATTGGATATCATTGTTTTTGGTAACGATGCGTGGCAGATAAGCATTGCTGACCTTCCCTACCTACAGGTGGGACCTTACCATACCAATACCGTTGCCGGACTTGAATTGGCCATCGATCTGCTCAGAAAGAAAAAGTCGGCCAACAAGCACATCATGATGATAACAGATGGAAAGCCAACCTGTATAAAAAAAGGCAAAAAATACTATCAAAACAGCTGGGGGCTTGATAAGACGATCATTAACAGAACCCTTTCGCTGGCCATTGCGTGCAGAAGGATGCAGATACCGGTAACTACTTTCATGATCGCGAAAGATCCTTTGCTGGTTCAATTTGTCGACAAGTTTACAGCTGCCAACGGGGGCAAAGCATTTTACTCTTCTTTGCAAGGATTGGGCGAATTTATTTTTATGGACTATAAACAACAAAAAAAGAATAAAAAGAAGTGAACAATATAACAACATTAGGAGCTCTTAAAGCCAGTGGATACATCTACAAAAGCATCAAGGACGAGATGAGGCATAACCTCATTCAATTTATGCAAGATGGCACCCACAGCTTTAACGGTATAAAAGGATTTGAACACACTGTAATTCCTGACCTGGAAAGAGCCATACTGTCAAGACATAGTATCTTGTTGCTGGGGCTTCGGGGCCAGGCAAAATCGAGGATTGCACGACTTATGGTCAATTTGCTGGATGAGTATATACCCGTCATAAAAGGTTCAGAAATCAACGACGATCCCTTGCATCCTATCTCAGCGTATGGCAAAAGAATGGTGCAGGAAATGGGAGATGAAACGCCTGTGAGCTGGCTGCATCGTTCTCAGCGGTATGTTGAAAAACTGGCTACACCGGACGTAAGCGTTGCCGATCTCATTGGGGATATAGATCCCATCAAAGCTGCCACTCAAAAAATGAGTTTTTCGGACGAAGAAGTAATTCACTTTGGTTTAATTCCCAGAGCACACAGATCTCTGTTTGTGATCAATGAATTGCCCGATCTTCAGGCACGGATACAGGTTGCACTTTTCAATATATTACAGGAAGGTGATGTGCAGATCCGAGGTTTCAAAATGAGATTGCCCCTGGATCTGGCTTTTGTATTCACTGCTAATCCAGAAGATTATACGAATAGAGGCAGCATCATCACCCCCTTAAAAGACCGCATCGAAAGTCAGATACTTACCCATTATCCTTCTGACCTGGAAATCGCCAAAGAGATAACTTTGCAGGAGGCCAGGCTCACCAATGACCAGAGAGATCGCATCAAGATTGATAAACTGCACCACGACATTTTGGAACGCATGGTAATGAAGGCCAGGGAAAGTGAATACATAGACGGGAAAAGCGGTGTTTCTGCCAGGGTTGGCATTTCAGCCTATGAAAATCTTGTGAGTGCCATAGAGCGACGAATAATCATCCATGGAGAAAAAACAGGTAGTTCCCGATTGGCAGATTTCCATGCCATCCTTCCGGCATTGACCGGTAAACTTGAGCTTGTTTATGAAGGTGAGCAGGAAGGTCCCGTAAACGTTGCCTGGAAGTTATTTGAAGAAGCCCTGAAAGAGGTTTTTCTTCAATACTTCCCGCATCCTGACAGGCAAAAAAGAGACAGAGATGCATATGGTGTGTTGAGGGCTTATTTTGCCGGAGGCAATGAAGTACAGTTGTTGAATGACATGCCGCAAAATGCATTTGAGGACCAGCTTAATGCAGTTGCCGGACTAAGTAAATTGATAAAAGAATACATCGATACAAAACATAGCCCTGACGTTTACAAAGAATTGGCCTTACATGGTTTGGCAGCATTTCAGGTAATTGGTAAAAGCATGGGCTCCCATTCCATAGATTTTGCTGACCCACTCAGCAGCCTTTTAGATGATGACGATGAAGATTGATTTTTTTCATTACAACAACTACCTGTGCAAATTACTGCATATTTTCATCGCTATGGTTTTCATGATGATTCCTTCATGGGCACAGGTAAAAGTATTTGAAAACCCATTAGGAAAAGGTCGAACACAGATTTATGCAAAAAACGAAAGTCCAATTCCTTATACCGTCATTTTGAAGCTTAAGTTGAAAAACATGAGCACTGCATCTGTACTACCCAGTCACTTTGTGGTTCCTGCCAATGCCCAAAACTTTGTGCTTACAGAACTGGTGGCAGGAAAAGGCAAATACAACTACCTTGTAACATTTGAATCATTTAAAGGTATTGCCACGGGCCATCATCACAATGACGGATATCCATATTTGATTCCCGTACGGCTGCCTTACAAGGTAATTCAGGGTTATTATGGTAAATTCAGTCACCTAGACAAGAAGGCAATTGATTTTGGCCTGCCTATTGGGAGCGATGTATTCGCTGCACGAGAGGGGGTTGTATTGGAAATCAAATCCAATGGCAAAAAAAACTGCTTAGATAAGGGGTGCGACCAGGAAGGCAATTACATTAAAATTCTCCATGATGACGGAAGTGTAGCATCGTACTACCACCTTAAACACAATGGATGTCTTGTAGAACCCGGTCAAAAAGTGGTAAAGGGACAATTGATTGGAAAAAGCGGTAATACGGGATTCAGTTCAGAGCCCCATCTTCACTTTGAAGTATACAGTTTACACAACAAATCGAAATTTTACCCTGACATCACATTTGAAATCGAGCAGGGAAAAACCATCAAAGGTTCGTTGTTTAAACCTAAAAGTTGATTTGGGCCTGTAAACGCAGCAATCTACCTTTTTGAAGGTTATCACGGTTGTTGTGATCTTCAAACCTACGCGATGAAAAAACATATTCTGCTGTTAATTCCAGACTTTTGGTCAACAGTAACTCTGCACCAATTTCCAACTCTTTTACCGCGTGACTTCTGGCATCTAATTCCAGTTTTTTACCTCCATTCAGAAATTGATATTTAACGAAAGGATACAAAGTCATGCCCGCCAATTTGCCCTTATAATTGAGCAATACATAGGCACCTTTGTAATCCTGAACGGTAATACTATCGGTAACAGGACTGTATCGTGGTCCACGGCCGAAATTGTATTCAGCTTGAATACCGAATGGCTTTGGGTACAAAATGAAAGATGCCGCCATTTGCCTGTCTGTATAGGCTCGATCCGCATAGAATTTTACGCCGTTTGACAATTGATCCGTATTCATCACATATGTACCCCGGTACATTTGCACACCTGGTTCAATAATTTGACTTCCTAATTTAAAAGGATAGGTAACCCTGGCCACCATATGCGGTTTATTGTTCAATTCAGGTCGATTGGCCGACTGGCCGTTGTACAAACCAAAACCAAAAATTCCATAATCGCCTGAACCTTTAAATCCTTCTTTGACCAATTGCGTATAAAGTTCCTTAACTGCTTTAGGGGTGTAATACAGAAATGCCCCCATATCCCTTTCATTGGGGACTGCTGCGTTGATACCATCTGCCCTGTCAAGGGCCAATCGATTCTGAGAAGATTGAAGATTCTCAAAGCCAAAAGGTACTTTACTTTGACCCAAACGCAATTTGAGCGTATTTTCAGCATCAAATCCAATATCAAAGTAAGCATCTCTGATCTGTGCAAAATGCTGACTATTACTACTGGCATTAATGGCCAGATCCGGTTGAATGTAAAAGAATACATTTTTATGGATATTTCCTGAAAAGACCAAACGGGCTCTTCTTATAAAAAAGCCACCATTCTCGCCCCAACTGCGGTCGCATTGCTCACATTTGAGCTTTGAGTTGGTCTCAAGTAAGCGATTGTACCTGAATTGCAAGTAACCTCTCAATTGAATGGTCTCATACCATTTTTTTTCCTGCTTTGGCGTTTCCTGTGTCTTATCCTGGGCTATTAATCCCTGATTAAAGCCTATGGTTGTAAAAATGAGAGCCAATAGCAAGGCTCTGCAACAGCTTGCAAACAAAGTATTCATACCTTAAAGTGAATGATTGGAAGTAGCTTTTACACCTTAGGTGTTGGGAAGCAAGCCAACTTCCTTGTTTATAAAATATTAGTTATACAATTCCAAACCAAGAAACGATAAAGTAACACAAGGCCGCTACCAATGCACTTACCGGCACCGTTAATATCCATGCCCACAATAAGTTGATCGTTATACCCCACCTTACAGCGCTGAGTCTTTTCGATGCTCCAACCCCAATGATCGCACCTGTGATAGTGTGTGTTGTACTCACCGGTATACCCATTTGTTCGGTCATAAACAGGGTAAATGAACCGGCAGATTCTGCACACACTCCTTCAAGGGCTGATACTTTGGTGATTTTGGTACCCATTGTTTTCACGATCTTCCAGCCACCGCTCATCGTACCCAATCCAATTGCTGTGTAACACGCTAACGGAACCCAGGGAAGATCTTTTAAGGCAGCGGATACATCCGGATAAAGATCCGGGTGGGTTGCCACGTAGGCTGCTCCAATGATGCCCATCACTTTTTGGGCGTCATTACCACCATGACCTATGCTGAATGCAGCCGAAGAAATGAGCTGTAATTTTTTAAACATTTCCGATACCCTGTAGGCATTGGGCGTTTTTATTACTTCTGAATATATATATGTCAAGATAAAAATGGCGATAACAACCATGATACCCCAAACCAAAACACTGTTATCTGCTTTGTGAATGGCCTTTTCCATTTTCTTTACATCTACTTCAGGATCGATGTCTTTTGCTATTGCTGCTGCCATGGCGGCAGCTCCGATATTATCGTAATCCGCTATTAAAGGTTCAATCTTGCCTACGACAATCTTTTTCTCTGCCAGTTCGGCTGCTGCTTCAGGGTCATCGGCAGCCTTTTTCTTTAATTTATCAAGCTTGTAATATTTCTCTACAGCTTCGGTCATCTTGTTTTGCTCAAAATGATCAAACATAACATATGTGGCTCCTGCCATAACGAGAATTACGGCAATTCGTAGCCAAACGTTGCGCATCATGGTCACAAATGTGATAAGCATGGATATAACCATGCCAATGATGGGGGCCAGGAAAATAAAGGCAACGATTTGTGAAATTTTGCCCAGTTCAATAACATTGAATACAGAGTCAAAACCTTTGCCCATACCGGCATGGGCAAGAGCTGCACCGGCAAAGCCTCCGATCAGGGTATGAGAAGAGGATGAGGGAATGCCAAACCACCAGGTAAGTAAATTCCAGAATATTGCTGCGATTAAGCCTGCCAGGATAACACCCAGGGTAATGTATTCCGAGTGAACCGTTTTACCTATAGTATTGGCTACCGCGTGGTCCTGAAAAATAAAATAGGCGACAAAATTGAAGAAGGCAGCCCAGACTACGGCTTGAAACGGGGTTAAAACTTTGGTAGAAACAATGGTCGCTATGGAGTTGGCGGCATCGTGAAAGCCATTGATGTAGTCAAACAACAAGGCAAGTAAGATGATAACGATCAATAAGCTCATGATCTGGTGCTTTTGTGGTTGGAGTTTCTTGTTGGATTAAACAGATTAAGCATATTTTACAATAATGCTTTCTACCACGTTGGCTGCATCTTCACATTTGTCTGTTACACTTTCCAGTTTAGAGTAGATTTCTCTTCTTTTTATCAAATCTTTGGCATCTACTTCAGGGCTGTTGTACAGGTATTGAAGGGCGCCATCAAAAACATCATCGCTTTGGCTTTCTATTTCTTTGATGATGGCAATGGCATCCGTCATCAATCGCATGTTTTGCATGTTTTTCAGCTCAATGACGGCCTTACTTACATGCACACAACAATCATAGATGAGTTCAGACATTTTTTGAAATTCGCTTTCTGTGGGATCCACTTTGTATAGCGTAATTTTTTTTGCGGCAGTAAAAATATTGTCTGATATATCATCCAATGCTGTAGCCAAAGCATGAATATCTTCCCTATCGAAGGGTGTAATAAAGTTTTTACCTAACTCCGTAAATATATTGGCAACCAGTACATCGTTTGCTTTTTCTTTTTCCCTTAAAACTGAGACAAGTTTTACCTGTTGCTCATAAGCTTTTTCATGGGATAGTTGTTTTAACACATCTGCCATGGTATTAACCTCATGGACAACCTGCTCAAATAAATCGTAAAATATTTTGTCTTTAGAAAGAAATGATCGAAGGAATGACTGAAGTGACATGTTGGTTTAATGTTTGTGCAAAGGTAACACAAAGGATTAATTCTGTCCTGAAGTTAAAACTGGCTATATATAAAGATTACAATTATTTAATATTGACATCTTTTTTAGCCTTAAAAATTAACATTAAATTTACATTGGGTCCAAAATTGCCGCTATTGAACTGTCTACAACAAAATTAAAATCAGGTAACCTCCCTTTTGCCGATACAATAGCTCGATCTAAACAGCTTTTTCACCCCCTTTTCGAAATATAATTCCGGCCTATTCCTTGAATAACAGGTCAATAAATGCCTTTCGATTGAAAACCTGCAGTTGATCCATGCCTTCTCCTACCCCAATATACCGAATGGGAATTTTAAATTGATCGGAAATGCCCAAAACAACGCCCCCCTTTGCTGAACCGTCCAATTTGGTGAGCGCCAAACCTGTTACATCGGTCGCTTCCGTAAATCGTCTCGCCTGTTCAATAGCATTCTGACCGGTGGTGGCATCCAATACCAAAATTACTTCGTGGGGAGCACCCGGCATTCTTTTATCGATGGACTTCCTTATCTTGGTCAACTCGTCCATCAAGTGTTTTTTGGTATGCAGCCTGCCTGCTGTGTCAATGATGGCAAGATCCATGTTTTCCTGGATCGCGTAATTAACAGTTTCATAGGCAACAGACGCCGGGTCTACGTTCATTCCTTTAGAAAAAAACCGGGACCCCGACCGTTCCGACCAGATTTTTAACTGGTCAGCTGCAGCTGCTCTGAAGGTGTCACCTGCACCCAACACCACTTGTTTTCCTTTGAGTTTGAACTGGTGGGCGAGTTTTCCAATGGTAGTTGTTTTACCTACACCATTGACACCCACTACCAAAATGATATGAGGTTTGTGATCCTCAGGAAATTCAAAATCTTCTAAGTCTTCTGTGTGATTTTCCTCGAGAATTACAGAAATTTCATCTTTGAGAATCTGGTTGAGTTCTTCTGTGTTGAGGTATTTGTCTTTTGCCACCCTGGCTTCCAGTCTTTCAATTATCTTGACCGTGGTATTGAGCCCAACATCGGCAGAAATTAAAATCTGTTCCAGATCATCCAAAAAGGACTCATCCACTTTGGTTTTTCCGGCTATGGCTTTTGTAACCTGACTAAAAAAAGAAGATTTGGTTTTCTCTAAGCCCTTGTTCAGGTCTTCTTCTTTTTCCCTGGTGAAAAATTTTTTAAAAAAACTCATGGATTGTGATGATGGTTTTTTAATAAACAGAAAAAGGGCTTTTCCCAAAGAAAAAGCCCTGATCCATTATTCTCACGATAATACCTGAAGGTATTACTTGTTTTGTTCGAAATATTCTTTGACTTTATCCTTGTGGATAATGACTTCCTTGTAAGAGTACTTACCGGTAACGGGATCCTTTACACTTCTCACAACTTTAACGAAGTCCCTACCTGAACCTGCGTTCGCAGCCCTTTGGGCAACTTTCGCGTTTTTCGATACTTTTGCCATTGCTCGTTATTTGATTTCTTTGTGAACAGTCATTTTTTTGAGGATTGGGTTGTATTTTTTCAACTCCATCCTGTCAGGGGTATTTTTCCTGTTTTTCTGGGTAACATACCTTGAAGTCCCAGGCATACCAGAGCTTTTGTGCTCAGTACATTCCAAAATAACCTGGATTCTGTTACCTTTTGATTTCTTTGCCATTGTAAATCTTTTTTCCTATGATTTATAATTTCACTCCGGTGTCGTAACCCTTGGAGTTCAATTCTTTCAAATATGCATACAAACCTAATTTGTCGATATTTCTAAGCGCATGCGCAGATACCTTAAGGGTTACCCACCTATCTACCTCAGGAATATAAAACCTCTTCTTCTGAAGATTCGGTTGAAATTTCCTGATGGTCTTTACATTGGAGTGGGATACCTTGTTGCCTTTCATGGCTGATTTTCCCGACAATTGACAAACCTTTGACATTTTAAATAGATTTTCTATGTTTTTCTATTAGTGACTCCGGAAGGATTCGAACCTTCAACCGCCTGATCCGTAGTCAGGTACTCTATCCAATTAAGCTACGGAGCCTTAAGCATTTCCTTCTGAAGCTCTCTCAAAAGAGAGTGCAAAGATAAGTCAAAATTTTATTCTGACAAATATTTTGATTAAAAATGCAATATCAATTAATATTCAACACTTTACCCATCAAAATCAACGATTTAGGATGGCTTCGGCGTAGGCATGCCAACTCATAGAGGCCTTCATTTTGGCAACTCCATGCCTGTCCAATGGCTTATCCAACATTTTTTCCATGGTAGCCGACATGCTTTCTATGGTCTCATCTGCCAGGTAACCATTGACTCCTTCCTCGATGGTTTCCGGAAAATGTCCTACCCTTGTGGCCAGAATGGGCAAATCAAAGTTGTAACTTAATGATTCAATGCCTGACGGAGTAGCTGTGAGATAATACAAAACCACACAATCGCTTACCTGAAAATATTTATGTACATCTTCATTGGGAATAAATTGGTTGAAGACGACTACCCTATCCCGGAGATTGAATTTATCTATCAGGTCAAGGGGCTTGTAATTCGATTCATCGTCACTGGAACGAAGCAATATCTTTTTGGCTAAACCGAAAACTGTCTTTTTTATCCGTGTCATAAAGTTTCCGGGATCAAGTGTGTTCCAAAAAGACTCACCACAAATCAACAAACTTACATCATCCCTACTGGCAGCAACATGACTAAACGCTTCAATCACCTGATGCAAACCTTTGTATTTGCGGATAAATCCAAAAAATAAGATAACCTTTTCCCTCAGTCCAAATCGGGCTTTGAATTCGCTGATATCAAAGTTTGGATCCGGTTTATACAAGTCATAAATTGGATGAAACAACTTAATAACAGTGGTTTCTTTACCCGCAGACCTTAGGCCATCATAACTGAGGTGAAATTGTCTGCCCGGATACAGAGTTTTTAACTCTTCAAAAGTCTTTAAAGCATGAACAATGTAGGTGTCCGCTCTGGAAATTCCCATTTTGGTGAACATTCGGTCTATGGCACTTTGTTCTTTTTGAATGACAAAATGCAGATCGAGTATGATTTCACATGGACAAAGCTTTTTGAGCTGACGGATCATGTTACCTATCGGCAGGCCCTGGATGGCTATGGACCATTGAAAGATGACGATTTGAGGTTTTAAATCGGCCATCAAGCGGGCGGTTGCTTTCCACGAAAGTGGGTTATTGTAATTGGTTATATAATGGGTTCGGATCTGTGTACCTTCCAAAAAATTCATCTGGCTTACCCGATCTTTGAAATCTCTCGGTACGATGCCGGGATATTGCTGGGTCCAGGAAACGATGTCTACAGAAACGCCATCAAATGCACTTAATGCTTTGGCCAGCGAAGTGTTGTAGTTTGAGATTCCCCCTTTAAACGCGGGCCCCGGACCAAAACAAATTACTTTCATGCCACAGGGGTTTTTCCTTCTTTGAGTGCTACTGCGTTGTATACTCTTTTCAAGCCTTCCTCCAGCGTGATTTTTGCTTTCCATCCCAATTTTTGTTCCACAAAATCCATGCTGCAATATCGATTGTGTACACCCACCGGTTTATCCAACAAACACTTGATCTCGGTTTCGTAGCCGGCAATTTGACAGAAAATTCCAATCATCTCTCTGAAACTCGTGAGCCTGCCCATGCCTATATTGATAGCCGTGCCATCTCCAATGTGATCCATGGCCAGAAGGGTACAATCCAATACATCTTCTATGTGTACAAAGTCTCTTCCCTGATGACCGGTACCCCACACTTCAAATGGACTTTCTTTGTGTACAGCTCTTTTGGCCAGTGAGGGTACAGGATAGGAATAGTCCTGATCTTCTCCATATCCTGAAAACGGGCGGATGCAAGTGATATGGATACCATAATGACTGTGTGCAATTTTGGCCAAAAATTCACCGGTGAGTTTTGTCCAGCCGTATGTCATATCCGGTTGGCCCATATTGGCAAAATCAATATCCGATTCTCTCAATTGAATGGTATTGCTCTCCGTCTGTTTGCTAATGGGATAGGCAGCACTGGAACTGGGGTAAAGCACCCGCTCCGGTTTGGCTCGTGTGACCCACAAGAAAAATTCTGCATCAATAGCCAGATCTGTGGCTACTTTCATGGGATCTCCGTCGATCATTGCCCTTCCTCCCACTATGGCAGCAAAGTGAAAAACATCTGCCCAGTGTTCTATGTCAAGTTGATAAGTAGCCAATAACCATCCGCTGTCCCGGGTCATGTTGCGAACGAATTCCTGAAAGTCACCTTTGATAAAGACGAGACGGCCATTTCCAAAAATTTTCACATTGTTCTCAGTGCTTTCAAGCGGCAAATCCAACCAGGTTTCCGGGTCTTTTCCTACCGACAAATCATCTATGAATACGATTCTGTCCTGAGTGGTTTTATAAAGCCTTTTGACCATGTTTCTTCCAACGAAACCACAGCCTCCTGAGATCAAGTGATTTTTCATGTGAAAATTTTGGATATTCCTATAAAAACAATTTATTTCCCTTTAAGGATCAATTTACAAAATATTATTGCAAACAACCCTTTGTTTCGCTTACAAAGTTACAACTTAAGCGCCAAAATAAATCCAAATCCATATAATATTTTGTATGTGTTTAAGTGGCTCTTGGGCCTCCACCATTGGTAAACCAGTAAATGACTACCTTTGCAACTTTCAATGCCGTCAGAAATGGAATTGCAGCGTCGATTTTCAGAACAAATACTCTCACAAAGCCAAATGGTGAGTCTAATGGCCGGGCAGAAAGCATTGCTAGACTCTCTTGCAGCAGCCACACAACTTGTCATAGAGGCCTATCAGCAGGATAAAAAAGTTTGGTTTTGTGGAAATGGTGGTAGTGCCGCAGACGCGCAGCACCTGGCTGCAGAATTAACCGGTCGATTCTACAAAAACAGGAAGGCGCTGAATGCTGAGGCATTACACTGCAATACTTCTTATTTAACCGCTGTTGCCAATGACTACAGTTTTGATACGGTGTATGAGCGAATGATGGAAGGCCTTGCCAAAGAAGGAGATGTTTTGCTTGCCTTTTCTACATCGGGCAACTCTGAAAACATCATCCGGGCGATTCAGGCTGCCAAACATCAAAAAGCAGCAGTGATAGGTTTTACCGGACTTACAGGCGGCAAGATGAAGGATATCTGCCATTGTACCATCCAAATACCGAGCGACGATACTCCCAGAATCCAGGAAGGGCATATTTTGTTGGGCCACTTATTGTGTGAACAAGTTGAAAAGGCATTGTTCCCGGCTCAATGATATCCAAGGAATTGTTTACTTTTGCATGCGTATTAATTTATATATGTTGGTTCATACTTTTTAGTCAAAAGATGAACATATACCCAAAACAACAATGAGTCAAAATACTTTAACCACCGTAGAAACAGCGGGAAAGCTGGGTCTTTTACCAGAAGAATTTGAAAAAATCAAAACGATTTTGGGGAGGACACCCAACTTCACCGAACTGAGTATATTTTCGGTTATGTGGAGTGAACATTGCAGTTATAAAAACTCTATAAAATACCTCAAAACACTGCCCAGAGAGGGAGAATGTCTACTGGTAGGTGCCGGTGAAGAAAATGCAGGTCTTGTTGATATTGGGGATGGTCTGGGTTGCGCTTTCAAGATTGAGTCGCACAACCACCCTTCTGCCATTGAACCTTATCAGGGAGCTGCCACCGGCGTGGGTGGTATCCACAGAGATATATTTACCATGGGAGCCAGACCCATTGCTGCCTTGAATTCACTTAGGTTTGGCGATATTACTATACCTCACACCCAAAGACTGGTGAAAGGAGTTGTAAGCGGTATTGGCGGTTATGGCAACTGCCTGGGTGTACCCACCATTGGGGGCGAGGTCTATTTTGATGCTTGCTACAACCAGAACATCCTGGTCAATGCTATGTCAATAGGCACTGTGAAAAAAGGAGAAACAGTTTCCGCCCGGGCAGATGGTCCGGGCAATCCTGTATTTATTGTGGGTTCGGCTACCGGTAAAGACGGCATTCACGGGGCCACCTTCGCGTCAGCCGATCTGACAGAAAATTCTGCAGAAGACCTGCCTGCGGTTCAGGTAGGCGATCCCTTCCAGGAAAAACTACTGCTGGAGGCCAGCCTGGAAGCCATTCAAACCGGTGCCATCGTGGGCATGCAGGATATGGGAGCAGCGGGTATTACCTGTTCAACATCAGAAATGAGTGCTAAGTCGGCCACCGGTATGGTAATTGACCTTGATAAGGTCCCCACACGACAATCCAACATGCAGGCATTTGAAATCTTACTTTCTGAATCTCAGGAAAGAATGCTCATTGTATGCCATAAAGGCCAAGAAGACAAATTGACGGCAGTATTTGATAAATGGGATCTGGAATGTGAAGAAATCGGATATGTGACCGACACAGGCATGCTCGAATTTTTCCACCACGGAGAAATGGTCGCACACGTTCCGGCAGAGCCTCTGGTATTAGGAGGAGGAGCACCCGTATACGACAGATCGTATACAAAGCCAAAATACATCGATTCGCTGGTAGATTACAACGCAGCCAATATCGCAGCGCCTGCTGATTTGAAAGCTACACTTGAAGAAGTAGTGACAAGCCCCAACTTATTGAGCAAACGTTGGATTTACGAGCAATACGACAGCATGGTAAGGACCAATACACAAACTACCAATACGGCATCCGATGCCGCTGTCATTCGCATCAAAGAGAATGGCAAGTCGATAGCGGCCACGGTGGATTGTAATTCAAGTTACGTTTATGCAGATCCCTATAAGGGAGCTATGATTGCAGTTGCGGAAGCCGCACGAAATCTGGTATGTGCAGGAGCTGAGCCTTTGGCTGTCACCAATAATCTCAATTTCGGTAATCCCTATAACGAGGAAGTTTATTGGCAATTTGTACATGCGGTAAAGGGCATGGGAGAAGCCTGCAGGAAATTCAATACACCGGTGACAGGCGGAAATGTGAGTTTTTACAATCAATCCGTATTGAAGGATAAGATTGAACCCATTTATCCTACGCCAACCATTGGTATGATCGGACTTATTAACAAAGCAGATCATTTCAAGTCCTTGTCTTTCCAGAAAGAAGACGACCTCTTGTTTTTAATAGGAAAGATGGTTGACGATTTAAATCAAAGTGAATACATCAAAAGAATTCACGGAATCAAAGAAAGTAAGTGCCCACGATTTGAATTGGAGGAAGAATATCAGTTACAGCAAGTCGTAAAAACTGTTATACGTTCAACACCTGTGAAATCCGTTCATGATGTGGCAGAAGGCGGACTATTCATGAATCTGCTGGAAAGTAGTTTTGAAAATGGGAAAGGATTTGACATCCAAAATCCCGGCATCCTCAGAGATGATGTATACCTGCTGAGTGAATCTCAAAGCCGTGTTGTAGTTTCCATCGCCCCGGAATTTAAGAATAGTTTAACGGAATTATTGAGACAAAACAACGCAGATTTTGTTGAGCTAGGCAGGGTTACGGGAAGTGAAATCCTTGTGAATGGTATGTCATTGGGCAGCATTGAGGATTGGAAAACGATATATGAAAATCGCTTGGGTCAATTGATCGAAGCATAATTATGGACAACAAATTTTAAAATACATGCATAATATCAGATTTGTTTATTTGTTTCTTTTGTTCGCCGGACTATTTGCAGCCTGTGGGGCGATGAACGGCACCTCTATCTCCGGCAAAATAGAAAATGCCGGTGATATGAGCATCTTTCTCGATCGTGTTGGTTTGAACACCACCAGCAATGTGAGATTATCCGCAGAAAAAACCGGAGCAGACGGAAGCTTTAAATTTAGTTTACCGGATGGCATTCAGAAGGGTATTTACCGAATCACGCTGGGAGCCAAGTCCATTGAATTGGTATCAGATGGCAGCGAAAAAGACATCGTAATCAGTGGTGATCTCAATACCCTGCAGAATATGGATTATAAGGTGACCGGATCTAAACTCTCAGAAAAATTCCTGGCCATTGTACAAGGCTTTGTCCGCAAAGAAATTGACATAGCCCGTTTGACGGAACTGGCAGAAAAAGAAGCAGATCCTATGGTGTCATTTATGATCGCCAGCAGAATGTTTACATTCAGAGAAGAGTTTGCCGACTTACATGTAAAAGTGGCATCGAGACTAAAGGAGACCGGGGTGGACTTTGCATTGGAATACGAAAACATAGCCTCTACCCTATTGAAGCAGAATGCCAGAAGAATGGCTACTGCCAAAATTCAGTTGGGCATGGACGCTCCCGAAATAGCGATGGAAGGAGTTGATGGTAAGGTCAGAAAACTGTCAGATTACAAAGGAAAGGTTGTGCTCATCGACTTTTGGGCAAGCTGGTGTGGTCCTTGCAGGAAGGCCAACCCTCATGTGGTAGAAATATACGAAAAATACAAAGACAAAGGTTTCGACGTCTTCAGCGTATCTTTGGATGGTGTAGACAATCGCACAAGGGCAGCCATGCAAGGTGATGCCAACCAAATTAAGGAAAACCTGGAAAGATCCAAAGAAAGATGGCTGGGTGCCATTGCGCAGGACAATCTGCACTGGCCCGGCCATGTTAGTGACCTGAAAAAATGGGACTGCGTTGCCGCTGCGGCATATGGCGTATCTTCTATTCCCAAGACATTCTTAGTAGATAAAAACGGAAAAATTGCAGCGATTGATCCTCGCTATAATTTGGAAGCCGAATTATTGAAATTCTTATAAAGATGAAAAGCGGAATCAATTTTGGTTCCGCTTTTTGTTTTCAGTTGCCACTTTTAAAAGTTTCTTATAAAGCTCCAAAGCTTGTTGAATCAATGATTGGGAGCCATCGTTGACAATTATCCAATCCGCATAAGTTTTCATTTGTTCTTCCGACAGCTGACTTTTTATCCTGCTTACTACAGCTTCCTTAGTCATGCGACTGCGCTTCATGACCCTACGAATCCTTATTTCTTCAGGACACGTGATCAGGATAATGTAATCCAACTCTTTATAGCTACCCGACTGTATTAAAAGAGCAGCTTCTTTCATTGTAATAACTGACGTTTGATTTGCCTGCCAGGTTCTGCCGTCTGCTATTACGGCCGGATGCACAATATTATTCAGTGCTTCACGCATTTCAGGTTTGTTGAAAATCGTTTGGGATAGGAGGCTTCTGTTTAACCTGCCATTGCGGAAATAGGCATTCGGTCCAAAGAGATTAATAATTTTTTGTTTCACCTCTTTATTGGCCGTCATTATGGTTTTGGCTCTGTCATCTGCATAATAGACAGGGATACCCATGGTTTCAAAAATCTTGCAAACAGTAGATTTTCCGCTACCTATTCCGCCTGTTATACCTACCTTGATCATGGCCTTACCAAAGTTTGTGAAGCTATATTACAAAAGGGAACCTTGGTATCATCGTGTATC
>WBZP01000148.1_pt1 | contig 18697 bp, 20 predicted proteins | sample 5204301 | NCBI WGS metagenome assembly WBZP01 (sample SAMN12412401, study PRJNA552823) | activated sludge metagenome | isolation source: activated sludge from nitrification reactor of wastewater treatment plant... | place: USA: Pennsylvania | collected 2017 | reverse complement strand
GTCGGCCGGTGACCACCCCGTCAGCGGGATCAGCAGGCGGCGGATCTCGGCGACGAACAGCAGGTAGGCCATCGTCGCGAGCAGGCCCTCGCGGGCGTCCCGAAGCGCGATCGCTCCGAGCAGGCAGGTGACCGACACCCCTGCGACGAGCCGGAACAGCAGCGGCTCCAGCGAGGCCGCCGCAGTCAGGAGGACGGTCAGTCCCAGCGCGCAGCCGACCGCCACGCTTGCCGCCCGCTGCGGCACCGGGCGCGGAGCCGCGACTCCGGTCGCCGCCACCGGGCGTCAGCTCCTGCCGGACGCGCGGGTGCGGCCACCGACCGTGACGACGCCGCGCTCCGCGGCACCGGCGCGGGTCAGCTCCGCGCGCAGCTCGCGGACAGCGGTGTCGGTGTCGTGCCCGATCCGGGCGACGACGACGACGCCGTCGGCCTGGCCGATCAGCGGCAGGGCGTCGGGAACGGTGACCGGGGAGGCGACGTCGATCACGATCACGTCGTACGCGGCCTTCGAGTCGGCCAGCAGCTTGCTCATCGCGCTGTCGCCGAGGATCGCCGACGGATTGCCGGCCGGCTCGCCGGCCTCGAACAGGTCGAGCAGGCCGCCGGTGTCCTCGAAGGTGAGCAGACGCGCCGGGCCACCCGGCCCGTCGGCCGAGAGCAGGGCGGAGATCCCGGTGTCGGCCGAGAGGCCGAGGCGCTTTGCCGTGTCGTTCGCCTGGCGGACGGCGAGCCGCTCGGCAAGCACCGGCGTGCGCAGATCGGCCTCGAGCAGCAGCACCTTGCGGCCCGACTCGGCGGCGCTGGCCGCCAGGCCGCTGGCGACGGTCGACGCTCCCGACCCAGGGCCCGGCCCGGCGACGAGGAACGACCGCGAAGCCCCGCTGCCGTGGTCCGGTGCGTCGAGCACGTTCCACAGCCGTTGGAAGGCGTCGCGGACCCCGGAAGACAGGTGGCCGAGGCGGAGGTTCCCCCTCAGCTCCTTCGCCGTCGGAATCCCGGCCAGCAGCGGTAGCCCGGCTGCGTCCGTCACCTGGGAGACGTCTGCCAGGCGCCGGTCGAGCTGCTCCAGCACGACGGCCAGCGCGAAGCCGAGGATCAGCCCGATGAAGCCGCCGATGATCGCGTAGCGGATCGGTCGCGGCGCGCTCACCTTGTCCGGCGGTGTCGCGCGCTCGGAGATCACGACGTCACCGGTCTGGGTCGCGCGCAGCAGACGGAGTGCGGTCAGGCCGCTCGCGAGCGTCCTGATGCGGGAACCGGTCTCGCCCGCGTCGCGCAGGCGCTTGTAGTCGGCCGAGAGACGGGCGACTGCTGTTGCGAGCTGCTGGCCGTACACCTCGCGGCGAAGATCGACGAACGAGTCGGCGGCTGCATTGGCGATCCTGGCGGCCTCGTCTGCGCTTCGTGCGGTCGCCGAGAAGACGATCAGCGATGTCTGGGACTCGGCCTCGATCTTGACCTTCTTCTTGAGCGACTTGGCCGTGTACTCCGGACCGAGCCGTGCAGCCGCGCGCTCCCGGACGATCGCGAGCTTGGCCAGTTTCAGCGTCGTGTTCGCCTGCTGCTCATCGGGCTGGGAGCTGCCGATGGGGAGGCCGGCGGCGGCTGCGGCGACCGGCGCCACTCCGAACTGGACGGTCGACTCGGCCGTGTACTTGTCCGGCAGGATCAGCGCCAGCGCGAGCGCGGCGAGCACCCCGACGAGCGGAACGAGAACGATCCACCGCGCCCGGCGCTTGAATGCGCCGAGGAGGCTGGTCATTCCCTCGGTGGTTGGGGTCGGCTCTGCGTTCATACGGAATCCGGCAAGACGGGGATGGAGCGCGCAGGGTACACATCAGGATGCTCGCCGCAAGTCGGTTAGACTCGCCGCCAGATGCCTGAGGACGACCGCGGCTCGGTGCTCGTCACCGGTGCGACCGGGATCGGGGCGGCCGTCGCCAGGAGCTTGGCAGCCGACGGCTGGCCGGTCTGCGTCACCTATCGGACGCACGAGCGTGAGGCGGACGAGTTGTGCGCCGAGCTGGTCGCGTCGGGCGCCCGGGCGATCTTCGCGCGGCTCGATGTAACCGATTCGGAATCGATCGATGCGGCGTGCACCCGCGCCGAGCAGGAGCTCGGGCCGATCGGTGCGCTCGTCGCGAACGCCGGCATGCTGGCGACCGAGATCGCCGTCACCCAGCCGATCGACGACTTCGCAGCCGTGCTCGAGACGAACGTCGTCGGCACCCAGCGGTGCATCCAGCGGGTCCTGATGCCGATGGTCCGGGCGCGGCGCGGTCGGATCGTGTTGATCGGGTCACTCGCTGCGCACAAGGCCGTGCCCGGCCAGTCCGCATACGGGGCGTCGAAAGCTGCGCTCGAAGGGCTCGCGCGCAGCGTCGCGGTCGAGGTCGCGCGCCGCGGCGTCACCGTCAACGTCGTCGCGCCGGGGCTGATCGACACGCAGTTGATCCACGACGAGAACACCGGCGTCGATCCGGCGATCGTCCCGATGCGCCGGATGGGCACGCCCGACGAGGTCGCCGCATGCGTACGATTCCTCGCCTCAGAGGAGGCCCGGTACGTGACCGGTTCGGTGCTGACCGTGGACGGCGGACTCAGCTTCGCTTGAATACGAAGCGAATCTCTCAACCCAAGGAGGCCGCGGTGCCGCTTTCAGAAGAACTCCGTGCTCGTGTGACCGATTCGCTCGTCTCGTTCGGCGCCGAACGCGACATGATCGCCGACGACACGACGCTCGAGGCGCTCGACATCGACTCGCTGGACGTCGCCGAGCTCGCCGAGATGCTGCGCGAGGAGTGCGATGTCGCCGTAGACGTCAAGGACTTCGCCGAGTGCGTGACGGTCGGCGACGCGTTCGCGGTGATCGCTGAGCGCGCCGGCGGCTCGTGACCCGGGCGGCACTCCTCTTCCCGGGCCAGGGCAATCTCCCGGCCGACCTGTCGAGCAGGCTCGAGCGGACCGATCCGGAGCTGCATGCTCTGATCACGGGCAGGGCCGGCTCCGACATCTTCGAGCGCGCCGACGAGGGGCAGCGCTGGCGACAGCCGGCGTTGTTCGCGGCGTCGATGGGTTGCTGGCGCGAGGTCGAGCGCTCGATCGCGGAGGGCACGCTGCGAGACGGGCCGGTCGAGATCATCGCGTTCGCCGGCCACTCGCTCGGCGAGATCGCTGCGCTGGTCGCCGCCGGTGCGCTCGCGGTCGCCGATGGCGTCGAGCTCGTCTGCCGCAGAGGCGAGCTGTTTCAAGAGGTCGAGGAGACCTGCGAGCCCGCCGCGATGTGCGCGATCGTCGGCGAGGGCGCGCTGGCGTTCGCCCGCTCACAGGCCGGCGAGGACCTGGCGGTCGCCAACGACAACTCCCCGCAGCAGGTCGTGATCGCCGGGACCAGGGAGGCGACCCGCGCGGCCAGGTCGCAGGCCCGAACCAGCGGGCTCCGCGCCGTGATGCTGCCGATGCAGGTCGCCGGGCACACGCCGGCGGTCGGCGCCGTCGTCGAGCCGCTCGCCGCGACGGTCGCAGCGTTCGAGCTGGCCGAGCCGACGGCGCCGGTCTGGTCGAGTACGACGGCCGCCCCGTTCGGCGACGTCGGCTCCGAGCTCGCCGCCGGGTGCGCGACGCTGGTCCGCTGGCGCGAGACGGTGATCGGCCTCCACGATGCCGGTGCGCAGCTGATGATCGACGTCGGACCGGGCCACGCGCTCGCGGGACAGGCAGCGAAGACTGTTGGACCGGATGTCGAAGTTCTGGCACCCTGCGACGAGTGAGGACCAATGCCTGCTGATCGCTCGAGCACCGGGGTCCGGACGCCGTACGGCGCCCGGATGGTTTCGGTCGGCTCCTATCTGCCCGAGCGGGTAGTGCCGGTCGCCGAGGCCGCAGCCGACTACGGCGTCGACCCCGAGTGGGTGCTCAAACGGACGCAGGTCGCCGAACGGCACTTCGCGGCCGAGGGCGAGACGGTGTCGGCGATGGTCGTCGAGGCATCGAAGATCGCGCTCGAACGGGCGGGCGTCGCCGCCGACGAGATCGACCTGATCCTGCTCGGCACCTCGACGGCCGAGTACCAGTGCCCAGGGTCGTCCACGATCGTCCAGGACGCGCTCGGTGCCACCGGCGCCGGCGCGCTCGACATCGGCGCCGCGTGCACCGGCTGGCTCGCAGGCGTCAGCCTGGCGGCGGCGATGATCGAGGCCGGGCGCGCCGAGACGGTGCTCGTCACCGGCGCCGAGATCGTCTCGCAGCTGCTCGGTCCCGATGACGTCTCCGCCGGGCTGCTGATGGCCGACGGCGCAGGCGCCGTCGTGATGCGGCGATCGGCACCGGACGAGACGGGGATCGGACCCGCCGTGATCCACGCCGAAGGCCAGTACGCGGACCTCGTCACCGCCGTGCGCGTGCATCCGGAGCACGGCCGCCCGATCTTCACGATGTCCGGCCAGGAGACCTACACGGTCGCCGTGCGCTCGCTCGTCGACGCCACCCGCGAGGTGCTCGAGCTCGCCGGTGATGAGCTCGACGACATCGACCTGTTCGTCTACCACCAGGCCAACGGCCGGATCCTCAGAGCGGTCGGCGACCGCCTCCAGCTGCCGCCCGAGAAGACCATCAGCATCGTCGAGCGAACCGGCAACACGTCGGCGGCGTCGATCCCGATCGCGCTCGACGACGCCTATGCGGCCGGCCGCCTCGTGCCCGGCCAGAAGGTCCTGATGGCGGCGGTCGGTGCTGGGTTCGTGACCGCTGCCGCCATCGTTACGTGGGGCTAGTCGCCCGGCGCTACGCGCCGGGCTGAAGGACGACGGCTTCGCCTTCGTCCGGCCCGCTGTCCTAGGGAGCGAGCGACAGGTGAACCTCGCCGGCGATGAGCGCCTGCGTCGTTCCGTCGCTCGTTTCGACGAGCAGTTGACCCTCGTCGTCGATACCGGCAGCGATGCCGTGGCCGTCGTCCCAGGTGATCGTGCGGCCGATTAGGCCGTCGCGCTCGCGCCAGGCGGCGACCACCTGCTCGTTGCTCTGGGCGAGCACGGTCTCGAGCGCGTCGGTCAGCCGGTCGCGCCAGGCCGGCAGCTCTGCTGGCGATGCGCCGAGCGTCGCGGCGCGCGCGCCGTCGTCGCCGAGGTCGGCGGCGGCGACTGCGACGTTGATGCCGATGCCGAGCACCTGCCAGCCGGCACCACCCCGCGTCTCGGCGAGGATCCCGGCGACCTTGCGTCGCGGCTCGAGCCAGACGTCGTTCGGCCACTTGACGAGCGCGTCCGGCCCGCAGAGCTCTGCGACCGCGACGGCCGCCGCCAGCGGAAGCAGCGCTACGCGCTCCTGCGGCAGCCGCAGCACATAGGACTGCGACAGGCTGCCCGCCGGTGAGCGCCAGCCGCGGCCCTGACGGCCGCGGCCTGCGGTCTGGATCCCGGCGCTGACGAGCGTCCCGTGCGGCGCCCCGGCCTCGGCGAGCTCGCGGGCGAGCGTGTTCGTCGATCCGGTCTCTGCGAGATGTAGCCGCGGCAGGCCGAGCGTCACAGCGCCCGCACCGTGACGAGGTCGTCGGTCCGCAGCGCGAGCCGGTCGCGCGCCGACCCGCGGTTGACCGCGAGCGAGAGCGTCCGGTAGGGGTCCTGGTAGACGAGCAGTTCGCCCTCGTCGACGTCCGAGAACGTCGACGCGTAGACGGCCGGGACGCCGTTGATCGTGACCGGTGCGCCGAGCCGCAGCCCCGCTCCGGTGAGCTCGTCGTGCTCGACGTCGAGCGTGACGTTCCCATAGCGGTCGAACGCGATCGCGTGGGCGTGGAGCTCTCCAACAGACTCCTGATGGGCGAGCGGCATCTCGAGCGTCACGAGCTCGCCGGCGTCGAGCGGGTCGCCTGCGGCGGCGAGCGGCGCGCCGGCTGCCAGCGCGGCGGCGACCGGCGCGAAGATGTCGCGTCCGTGGAAGGTCGCCGACACAGGCTGGAGCCGGTGCGGCGAGCGGCTCAGGTCGACCATCTCGGTCGCGCCGCCGAAGCGCTGGGCGGCGAGTGACAGCAGCCCGTTGTCAGGGCCGACGAGGATGCGGTCCTCTTCGGCGGTTCGAAGCGCGACCGGCCGGCGCATCCCGCCGACTCCCGGATCGACCACGGCGAGGTGGACGCCCGGCTCGCAGAACGGGAGCGTTCGGCGCAGGATCAGCGCGGCGCTGCGGACGTCGTGGCGGGGCAGCCCGTGCGAGAGGTCGATCACCCGGCTCTCCGGCGCGATTCGCGCCATCACCGCATGGCAGACACCGACGAACTCGTCCTCGAGCCCGTAGTCGGTCAGGAAGGTGATCGGCCGGTTCATCCTCGCTCCACGGCTCCGAGGATCGCAGCAACGAGGCCGGCGGGTGTATGTTCGCGAGCCTCGAGCGCCGGTTCGAGCCCGAGCTCGCGCAGCTGCGCGGAGGTCACCGGTCCGATCGAGGCGAGACGGGGCAGCGCGGCGCCGCCCGCGGCCCCGGCGAGCGCTCGTGCTGACGAAGCCGAGGTCACCGTCGCCCAGTCGGCGCCGAGCACGCGCTCGCGCATCTGGTCGTCGAGTGCGACCGGGACGGTCCGGTAGGGCTCGACGATCTCGATCCGTGGCGCGCCGCCGGCTTCGAGCGCGGCCCTGACGACGTCGCGTCCGCCGTGGGCGCGCGTGATGATCGCGGCGCGTGGGGTGAGAGCCACGAGCAGCTCGGCCAGCGACTCGCCGACCGCGCGATCGGGCACGAGGTCGGCGGTGATGCCGTGGCGCGCGAGCGCGCGGGCGGTCCCCGGTCCGATCACGGCGATCTGCACGCCGGCGAGCGCACGGCTGTCGCGCCCCGCCGCTGCGAGCGCGCCGAAGAACGCGTCGACCCCGTTCGGGCTCGAGAAGACGGCGAGGTCGAACGCGTCGAGGTCGTCGGGCAGCGTGAAGGGCAGCGGCTCGGTCCTGATCACCGGCGCCTCGATCACGCGCGCGCCCTCGGCGGCGAGCGCGGCGGCGAGCGCCGACGCCTGCCCGGCCGGCCGCGTGACCGCGATCGAGACGCCGGCCAGTGGCCCCGATCCCCGCCAGGCGAGCTTCTCGCCGAGCGCGGCGACATCACCGACGACCGTGACGGCGGGGGCGCCGATCCGGTGCTCGGCGGCGAGTGCGGCGATCGTCTCGAGCGCGCCGTGGACGCTGCGCTGGTCGCCGTAGGTGCCGCGCTCGATGATCGCCGCCGGCTCGTCCGCCGAGCGTCCGTGCTCGATCAGCGACGCCGTCACGCGCGGCAGCGCGCGGACGCCCATGTAGAAGACGAGTGTGCCGGGGAAGCGGGCCAGCCCGGCCCAGTCGACCTGCGTACCCGGCTTCTCGGCCGACTCGTGCGCGGTCACGAACGCGACGCCGGGAGCGACGCCGCGGTGGGTCACCGGGATGCCGGCGTAGGCCGGCGCTGCGATCCCGGCAGTGACGCCCGGAATCACCGAGAACGGGATCCCGTGCTCGTGGCAGAGCTGAGCCTCCTCGCCACCGCGCCCGAACACGAACGGGTCGCCGCCCTTCAGTCGCAGCACCGTCCTGCCCGCGGCCGCGTGCTCGACGATCAGCCGCTCGGTCTCCTCCTGCGGAACCTGGTGGCCGCCGCCGGTCTTGCCGACGTCGATCACGATCGCGTCCGGCCGGGCACCGGCGAGCGCGTCGACCGGGATCAGGCGGTCGTGGAGGATCACGTCGGCGGTGGCAATCGCCTCGGCGGCGGTGACGGTCAGCAGACCTGGGTCGCCCGGGCCGGCGCCGGCAAGGATCACGCGCCCATCAGCCACCGGCGATCAGCTCCTTCGCGCCGAGCAGGTCGAGCCGCTCGATCGCGGCGCGGACGCGCCCGGCCGAATCGGATGCGACGACGGTGTCGCGGATCCATGCGGTCCCGTCCGGTGATCCGGCGAAGACGTGCAGCGCTGCGCCGTCGTCGTAACAGCCGAGCGCCGACTCGCAGTTCGCGCCGAGCGCCCGGGAGATCGCTCGCTCGGCGGCGAGCGCGGACCCGGACGCCGCGTCGAGCGCCGCGTCCGGCAGCTTGCGGCCCTCGATCGCGAGGATGCCCTGGCCCGGTGCGGGGACGAACAGCGACGGGTCGAGTGCGGCCCCGACCCGGTCGCCGAGGCCGAGCCGGTCGAGTCCGGCCGCGGCGAGCACGAGCGCGTCGGCTTCGCCTGCTTCGAGCTTGGCGAGCCGCGTCGGCACGTTGCCGCGGATCTCGACGATGTCGAGATCGGGCCGCATCGCGAGCAGCTCGGCGCGCCGCCGCAGCGACGCGGTGCCGACGCGCGCGCCGGTTGCGAGCGCGTCGAGCGATGACGCGCCGACGAGCACGTCGCGGGCGTCCGCGCGCGCGAGTACGGCTCCGACCGACATCCCTTGGGCGAGCTCGTGGTCGCCGGGCACGTCTTTGGCGGAGTGGACGGCGAGGTCGATCTCACCGTTCGCGAGCGCGTCTTCGATCGTGTCGACCCAGCGGCGTTTGCCGATCGGCTCGGCCTGCTCGCCGCGGTCGCCGCTGGTCGTGATCGGGACGATCTCGACCTCGGCGGCGGCAGCGGTTTCGACGAGGTGGCCTGCGACGAGCCGCGCCTGCGCGAGCGCGAGCTGACTGCCGCGCGTGCCGAGCCGCATCGTCAGGACCGGCGCAGCGGAAGGACGTCGGCGAGACCGGGCTCGGCGTGCGGCCGCTCGGTATCGAGCAGGCCGAACAGCTCCGCGGTCGTCTCGGCGTGGCGGCCCGCGGTCTCGGGCTCTTGGGCGGCGGCCTTGAGCCGGATCGCCGGCTCGTGCAGCAGCCGCTGCATCACCGCCCGGGCGAGCGCCTCGACCCGCGCGAGGTCGCGCGGCGACGCGGACTCCCAGCGCCCGGCGTTGTCTCCGAGGACCCCAGCGACGACATCGTCGCCGTAGCGGTGCAGCTCGGCGATCAGCGTCGTCACATCACGGCGCTGCATCCTCCCGGTGAAGCGATCGAGCTCAGCGTCGGCGATCGTCTCCGCCTCACGGCGCTCGACCTCGCGGACACGCAGCGTCTCGGCCGCGCGGCGCTGGAGGTCGTCCATGTCGTAAAGCGAGACCCCGTCGATCGCGGCGCAGGCGGGATCGATGTCGCGCGGGACGGCGAGGTCGATCAGCACGAGCGGCCTGCCGTCGCGACGCTGGGCGATTGGCGCCAGATCATCGGCGCCGATCAGCGTGTGCGGCGAGGCGGTGCTCGAGACGACGATGTCGGCGTCGAGCAGGTGCTCGGGGAGGTCGTGGAGCGCGGAGACGGTGCCGCCGAAGCGGGATGCGATCACGCGGGCGCGATGGGTGTGGCGGTTCGTGACGACGATCGTGCTGACGCCACGGCCGGCGAGCGCGCTCGCGGTCAGCTCGGCGGTCTCGCCGGCGCCGACGATCACGACCTTGCGGCCGGGCAGCTCACCGACCTCGTCGGCAGCGAGCGCTACCGCGACCGAAGACACCGAGCTGTGGCCGGCGCCGATCCCGGTCTCGGAGCGAACACGGCGGCCGGCGCGGATCGCCGAGCCGAAGAGGTCGCCGGTCAACGGCCCGGTTGTTCCTGTGGCCTGCGCCTGCTCGAACGAGCGCTTGACCTGGCCTTGGATCTCGGCCTCGCCGACGATCATCGAGTCGAGCCCGGCTGTCACCTGGAACAGGTGGCGCGCCGCATCGCGGCCGGTCAGCCGGAATGCAGCGGCGCGCAGCTCCTCGCTGTCACCACCGCGCGCTGTCAGCGCGGTGAGCAGCGCCGCCTCGGCCGGCCCGGTCTCGGCTGCGAGGTAGACCTCGGTCCGGTTGCAGGTCGAGATCGCGACAGCCTCGTCGACCTCGGGCAGCTCGACCAGCTCAGCGCAGAGCGCCTCGGCGTCGCGGGTCAGCAGCGCGACGCGCTCGCGCAGCGAGACCGGCGCGGTCTTGTGCGAGATCCCGAGGCACAGCAGCTCACGCATCGTCCGGCTCCTCGCCGGTCGTGGCGTCGCGCGTGTCCAGCAGGCGGTGGAGGCTCAGCACCTCGCGCTCGAGGCGCGACAGCCGGACCGCCATCACCGCGAAGTAGACGAGCAACAGCGCGACGACGACGAGCACCGCAGCGGCGACGTAGCCACCGCCGTCCGGCAGCGCAGGGGTGGTTGCGAGGACCGTCACGAGCCGCTCCGTTCGAGGTTCGGCGCCGCCGAGCGCCCGGTGACGACTTCGTCACCGAGCCGGCGGCGCAGCGCGCGTAGCTGGAAGGTCGTGTTCTTTTGGGTCATCTCGTACTTGACGAGCGTTGCGAACAGCAGCGTGAAGCCGATGATGCAGAGCACGAACGACGCCGCCATCAGGCCCGGCAGGTTGCCGGAGGAATCGTCGAGCGTGCGCGGGTGGACGAGCGGCGTCGCCATCCGCACGGCCATGAAGTTCAGCGGCACGAACACGCCGGCGATTACCGCGAAGACGGCGGCGTAGCGCGCCTGGCGTTCGCGGTCCTCGATCGCGAACCGCAGCGGGCTGTAGGTGACGTAGAGCAGGAAGACGATCAGGAACGCGACCAGCGTCGGCTCCTCCCACAGCCACCACTGGCCCCAAGCGGTCTTCGCCCAGATCGCGCCGGTGACGAGCACCGCGATCGCGTAGATCGTCGCGTGATGGATCGAGCAGTAGGAGCGCAGGTCCCAGCGCGCATCCTCGGTTCGCAGGTACATCGCCCCCGCGACGCCACCGAAGACGAAGCCGCCGAGCGCGACGATCGCCATCGGTACGTGGATGTAGAAGATCTTCTGGCTGATGCCTTGGTCGGCGTCCATAGGCGCGCCGAAGGCAGCCAGCGCGAGACCTGCCGTCAGCGTGATCAGCGTCGCGATCGTCAGCGTGCGCAGGTGGTTGCTGTGCATGGTCAATCCTCGACGAGGTAGTCGAAGAGCGCGAAGGCGAGCAGCGCGAAGACCGCATCATAGAGGCCGATCGTCAGCAGCCAGCGGCCTGGGAGCGGCTCCGCCGCGCCGGCTGCGAACACCGGCGCGAGCGCCTCGGCGGCGCCGATCACGACCGGCAGCAGCAGCGGCAGCGCGATCAGCGGTACGAGCAGGTCACGGGCACGGGTCTGGATCGCGAGCGCCGCGACGAGCGTGCCGATCACCGCGAGGCCGGCGTCGGCGAGCAGCAGCACGGCGGTCGCGCTCGCGATCCGGCCGGCCGACAGCGCCGGGTCGAGCAGCAGCACGGCGAAGGCGGGCAGCGCGAACAGCTGTACGAGCACGAGGAACAGCAGCAGCACGAGCGCCTTCGCGACCAGCAGCGACGTGCGGTCGACCGGCGCGAGCAGGAAGCCGTCGAAGCCGCCGTCCTCCTGCTCTGAGACGAACAGGCGGCCGATCCCGAGCATCGTCGCGAAGACGATCGTCGTGACGAGGATGCCTGCCGCGAGCGCGCCGTCGACGCGGTTCTCCTGGAGCGCGAAGTGAAAGACGACGAACGTCGTCAGCGAGAACAGCGCCATCGCGCCGAGCTGCTGCGGTACGCGTCGCTCGAGCGCGAGGTCCTTGGCGACGAGCGCGCGGACGGCGGCGATCATGCGTAGAGCGCTCCGATGTCGTCGGCGGAGAACGCGCTCGCATCGCCGAACAACTCGGCGTGGCCGTCTCGGAGGCCCAGCGCGATGTCGGCGTTCGCGAGCCCGCCAGCGGGGTCGTGGCTCGTGACGACGCGGGTCGGCCCAGCGTTGCGGCCGATCAGCGGGTCAAGCAGCGCGACGACGTGCGGATCGAGGTTCGCGGTCGGCTCGTCGAGCAGCAGCAGCTCGGGCTCGTGCAGCAACGCGCGCGCCGCCGCGACGCGCTGGACCATCCCACGCGAGTAGGTGTGGACCGGGTCATCGGCGCGCGCGGTCAGCTCGAGCCGGGCGAGCAGCTCGTCGGCGCGTTTCTCGCCGACCCCGTGGAGGCGGGCGTGGAAGCGCAGGTTCTCGCGCGCCGAGAGGTCGCGATAGAGCATCGGCTCGTGGCCGAGCAGGCCGATCCGCCCACGTAGCCCCCAGCCGCGCGTGACGGTGTCCTCGCCGAAGATCGCGACACTGCCGGCGTGCGGGCGCAAGAGCGTTGCGAGGATCCGCAGCAGGGTGGACTTGCCGGCCCCGTTCGGCCCGAACACGACCATCGTCTGCCCGGTCTCCAGCGTGAACGAGACGTCGCTGAGCACCGCGCGCTCGCCGTAGCGGCGCCCGAGCCCTGCCGCTTCGATCGCGCCGCCCACGACGTCAGCGTAACCGCCGGCGTGCTATGTGACTTGTGCCGCGATGGGCGGCACAAGTCACATAGCACGCGTAACCCAACGCGCCGTTTCCGCGTACTTGGTTGCACGATGGCCCGAGCCTGACGCTGATACCCGGATCTGCCCGCCGTGCTCACCGTGGTCGTTGTCGTGCCTGCGGTCGCCGCTTTGGCCTTGTGGCGGCTGGGCATGCTCGCCCTGGACAGCGACGGCAGCATCTTCCCCCACCTCGTTGTCGCTGCTCTGGTGATCGCTGCGGCGTACGTGTTCGCATGGCACTTTCGTCCGCGCGGTAGGTCGGGCTGGCTGATCGCTGCACTCCTCTTCCCCGGCACGCTCGCCGTCGACACGGCGTTCAACTTCTGGGACAGACTGCTCGACTGAACTGCGCTCGGCACGCGTAACCGGTCTCGCCGGATGGCATCTCGTGCGATGAATGGGTAACCGGCGTTGCGTTACTTTGCATTTCGAGTGATGGTCAACCGCATGCCTGACTCGAGTTCCTGGCTGATGGCGCTACTCGTGAACGGCCCGCTCCAGGGGGTCCTCTGGGCGATCTTCATGCTGCGGTCTTCGAGCGACGCGGTGAGCGTCGCTGCGTTCGTTTTGCTGTCCGTGTGTTCCGCGTTGGTCCTGTCTTGCTTCCGCGAACCACCCGATGCGTCATCGCGCGCCAGGGGTGGCTGGGCGATAGCCGGCGTCCTCGTCGGACGGGTGACTGGGATGGTGCTCGTGTTCGTTCTCGCGGCGACGCTCTTGTCCGGACTCGACAGCTGAGCTGGCCGCAGGCCGTCACCCGGTGCGCGCGCCGTGGTGCTTCTGGGCGTCGGAGATGACCTTGCGGACGGCGTCGTCGAGGCCGGCGCGGAGGAGCGCGATCGGGTCGGGGTCGCCGCCGACGATCTCCTCGAAGAAGGCCTTGCGGTCCTGGTAGGTCGGCAGCGTTGCCTTCGCCCAGCCGCGAACGTCGTTGAGCATCACCGCGAGCCGCGCGTACTCGTCGCCGAACGATGCGGCGATCTCGTCCTTCATCCGCTTTGCCAGCGCCGGCGAGGCGCCGGCCGTTGAGATCGCGATCGCGATCGGGCCGCTGCGGACGACCGCCGGCAGGATGAAGTTGCAGAGCGGCGGCACGTCGACGACGTTGACGAGCATCGTTCGCGCCTCGGCATCGTCATAGACGCGGATGTTGGTGTCGGTCGAGTCGGTGCAGGCGATCACCAGCAGATGCCCTTCGAGGTCGGCCGGGCCCGCGTACTCGCGCTGCTCCCACGTCAACGAGCCCTCGCCGGCGAGCCGCTCGACATCCGGCACCACCTCCGGCGCGATCACGGTCACCGACGCGTCCGATGCGAGCAGCCCCTCGATCTTCTCGAGGCCGATCTCGCCACCGCCCACGACCAGGCAGCGGCGCCCGTTGAGTCGCAGGCAGGCGATGTAGAAGTCCGAGTCCAACATGCCCCGGACGCAGGTCTGGTCGCAGATCCCGCGCGCGTGCTGGCAGACGCACTCCTTGCCTGGGTAGGCGGCCGCGGGCATCCGGTCAGGGTAAGCGGTCAGCCCGCCGGCGCCGCCGCGATGCGGTTGCGCCCGCCCTGCTTGGCCGACAGCAGCGCCGCATCGGCGTGGCCGAAGACCTCCGTGTAACGGAACTCGGCGCCGAGCGCGCTCGCGACCCCGAGCGAGATCGTCACCGGAAGGCCACCGACCGGCTCGCGTTCGATCGCCGCGCGGATCCGCTCGGCCACGTCGCAGCCGACCTCCATGTCGGTCGACGCCAGCAACACGACGAACTCCTCACCACCGACGCGGTAGAGCGCGTCAGCGGTGCGGACCTCGTCGCGGATCCGTTCGGCGGCGGCGATCAGCACATCGTCCCCGGTCGCGTGGCCGTGCTCGTCGTTGATCGACTTGAAATGGTCGAGGTCACCGACGATCACCGTCACCGGCGTCCGCCGCGCCGAGGCCGCCTCACCGATCTCCGGCAGGCGTAGGTCGAGCGCGGCGCGGTTCAGCAGGCCGGTCAGCGGGTCGATGATCGCCGCGGCGCGATGGTCGACAGCCGACCGGCCGACGCCGGCCCCGATCAGGAGCAACGACAGCAACAGGCCGATCGGCAGCGTCACGATCAGCGGGTTGCCGGAGACAAGGTCCGCATCGACGATCAGTCCGGCGACGACGCAGAGGACGACACCCTCGACGGCGAGCAGCCAGGAGGCGATGCTCGGGTAGGCGGCGGTCGCGGGGAAGGCGGGAACGAGGATCAGCGGCAGCAGGTAGAGCGCCGGCTGCTCGGCGAGCGCGATCGCGAGCACGATCAGCACCATCGAGAAAGCCGTCTCCCAGAGCACCGCCGCCTCGCCGCCGCGCATCTGCTCGCCCAGCGTCAGCTGTGAACGCCGCAGGCGCGGGTCGAGCAGCACCGCATGCACCGCCATCACGACCGCCGGCCACGGCCCGATCTCGCCGATCAGCAGCAACATCGTCGCGAGCAGCGTCAAGTTGCCGATCCGCAGGCGGGCGGGAGTGAAGCCGCGGGTCACGGCGAGCAGCTGGTCGCGCTGGACCACCGAGCGCACGAGCCAGCGGTGACGGCCGCCGGTCGGCAGCGGGCGTGGAACGCCATCCCCACCGGTGATCTGGGCGACGACGCTGACCTCGCCGGTGCGCCCCGGATCGGGGTCGGCGACCGGCTCGCAGGCAGGGGCGACGCAGACGCGGTTGCGCCCTTCCTCCTTTGCTCTGTACATCGCGGCGTCGGCACGGCGGAAGACCTCGTTGCCGTGGAACGCCGGACCCTGCTGGGCCGTTGCAACACCCGCCGAGAGCGTGATCGCGAGCCCGCCGATCGTGCCCGCAGCGACGGCCGAGCGCACGGCTTCAGCGATCGCCTCGGCCTCGCCGGCATCGGCGTCCGGGAGCACGGCGACGAACTCCTCGCCGCCGTAGCGGAAGAGCTGCACGCTCTCACCGAGGGCCTCTCGCATGCGCGTTGCCGCGGTCTGGAGAACGGTGTCGCCGGCGGCGTGGCCGTGGACGTCGTTGATCTCCTTGAAGTGGTCGAGGTCGAAGACGGCGATCGAAGCCGGCCTGCCCTCGGTCGTCAGCTCGGCCATCGCCGACTGCATCGCGACCCGGTTCCGAAGGCCGGTCAGCGCGTCGACGAGCACCGCACCGCGGGTCACGTTGTCCACGTCGCGCAGCGTGATCGCGGCGCCCGCCGTCAGGAAGGTCACCACGACCGCGGGCAGCAGCACCCACCAGTCGTCCGTCACCGCCTCGCGATCGAAGACCAGCGCCGTCACCGCGACCAGGATCAGCGTCGTCAGTGACGCCGTCAGCGTCAGCTTCCGGGTCCAGATGACGCCGATGAACTGGATCGAGACCGGGGCGACCGCCCAGAGGTAGACGCGCGGCTCGCCGGCGATCACAATCCCGGCCATCGTCGCGGCCATCCCGATGAGCCAGCCGGCGACGAGCCCGAGCTGGGCGCGGCTGAAGTCGAGCGGGAACAGCAGGCTGATCAGGAACCCGAGTTCCGAGAGGAACAGCGGCACCGCCGCCCAGTTGTTGTACTGCGGGATGCCGCCGAGCAGCATCACCGTCAGCAGCACGATCTGCAGCACCTGCACCTTCAGCAGGCGGTCGTTCATGTCGCGCGCGCGCTCGTGGTCGACCTCGTCACCGAAGAGGCCGAACGCCGTCAGGACGTGTTCCCTCGTCAGGGCCATCAGAGCGTCAGGGAATGTGGCGCGAGGGGAACATGGGGACTATGCGGCTGCCAGTGCCCGCAGCGCCGGCGGCGCCGTCAGGACGCGATCCCGTCCTGCCTGCTTGGCGGCGAGCATCGCCGCGTCGGCACGGCTGAACGCTTCGCTGTAACGGAAGCTCTCGCCGGGGGAGCCGGCGACGCCGAAGGACATCGTAACCGCGACCCCGGCCACCGGCTCGCGCGCGATCGCCTCGCGGATTCGCTCCGCCACGCCGGCGCCGGCGCCGGTCTGGGTCGTCGGCAGGAGGACGACGAACTCCTCGCCGCCGACGCGGTAGGCAGCGTCGGCCGAGCGCACGATCTCGCGGATCCGCTCGGCGACGCCCGCGAGCACGCGGTCGCCGGTCGCGTGCCCGTGCTCGTCGTTGATCGCCTTGAAGTGGTCGAGGTCGCCGACGATCACGGTCACCGGCGTCCGGTGCGATGAGGCGTGCTCGCTGATCTCCGGCAGGCGCAGGTCGAGAGCGGCGCGGTTGAGCAGGCCGGTCAACGGGTCGATGATCGCCGCCGAGCGGTGGTCGACCGCCGAGCGCCCGATCGCCGCGCCGACCATGCCGACACAGGCGACGAGCGCGACCGGCATCGTCACGATCGCGGGGTTGCCGGCGATCTCGTCCGGCGCGATCAAGAAGCCGGCTGCACCCGCGAGCAGGGCGGAGACGCCGACCAGCAGCACGACCGCGCGCTGCGGGTAGGCGGCGCTCACCGGGAAGGCCGGCAGCACGAGCAGCGCGAGCAGGTAAAGCGCGGGCTCGTTCGCCAACGCGACCGCTGCCGCGATCCAGATCATCGACGCGACCGCCTCCGCCAGCGCGGCGCTCTCCGTCCGCAGCGTGCTGTCGTCGGCCATCCGTGACGAGCGGCGCAGCCGCGGGTCGAGCACGACTGCGTGCGCCGCCAGCGCGACTGCCGGCCACCAGCCGACGCTCGGGGCGGCGGCGATCCCGGCGCCGACCAGGACGAGGTTGACGGCGCGCAGGCGTGTCACGCTGAACCCGCGCAGCACGGCGAGGAGCTGGTCGCGCTGGACGACCGAGCCGACCAGCCAGCGGCTGCGCCCGCCGGTCTGGAGCGGCCGCGCGATGCCGTCGGGTTGATGGCCCTTGATCGCGATCGGCAGCTCGCGGCGCCCGTCGGCCTGCTCGGCCTCCTTGGAGGCGATCGCGACCCGGTTCCGGCCCTCGTCCTTGGCGCGGTACAGGGCAGCGTCGGCGCGGCGGAAGATCTCGTGCGCGTCGGCCTCGTGACGCCTGGTCGTGGTGGCCAGGCCGCCGGAGACGGTCACCGTCAGGCCGCCGACCGGCGACTCGGCGATCGCGCCCCGCAGCCGTTCGGCGACCTGCTCGGCACGCGCGATCGCCTCGCTGCAAAGGATCGCCACGAACTCCTCGCCACCGTACCTGTAGAGGGTCCCGTCGTCGCCGAGCGCGCGCTCCATCCTGATTGCGGCCGCGGTCAGGACGGCGTCGCCGACCGCGTGGCCGTGAATGTCGTTGATCGACTTGAAGTGGTCGAGGTCGAGGACGACGATCGCCGCGGGCCCTCCGTCGGTCGTGATCGCAGCCATCTGCTGCTGCATCGCGACGCGGTTGCTGAGGCCGGTCAGCGCGTCGGTGAGCACGTTCCCGCGCGAGGCGTAGTCGAGGTCGCGGAGCGTCGATGCTGCCGCCGCCGTCATCCCGAGCAGCACGATCGCTGGGATCAGCTCGACCGGGGTGGCATCGCTGATGCCGCCACCGATCCAGGCGACGGCAGCCGCGATCATCGCGATCGTGACCAGCGTCGCGGTGATCGTCAGCTTCCGTGTCCAGATCACGCCGATGAACTGGATCGAGATCGCGAGGATGCCCCAGAGGTAGGCCCGGCCGCTGCCGGCGGCGAGGATCGCGAGTACGAGCAGCGACTGACCGAGCAGCCAGAGCCCGACGAGGGGCAGCTGCGGGCGCTCGAGGTACCTCGGCAGCACGACCGCCCCGAGGAAGCCGATCTCGCTGAGCGCAATCAGCAGGGCGGCGTCGCCGCCATAGCCGCCCGAGAGGAACACGGCGGTCACGATCACGACCGCCAGGAGCTGCTGGCGCATCACGCGGCGCGACATGTCCTCGGCACGGCTGCCGTCGACCTCGTCACCGAAGAGGCCGAAGAACGTCAGCAGGTGTTGGGTGATGCCGAAAGACACCTCGGTAGCTCATCGGCGCGTGCAGGCAGGACATGAGCGGTGCAGTGATGACCGGCACAGTTGTCCGCCGCAACGTGCACGCGTTTCGGCGGTAGGCTGCCGCTGATGTTCACCCGGATCGACCACATCGGCGTCGCCGTGGAGGATCTCGACGCCGCGATCATCCTCTACGAGCGCGACTACGAGATGGCGCTCGTCCACCGCGAGACAGTCGCCGAGCAGGGCGTCGAGGCGGTCCTGCTCGACGTCGGCGAGAACCACGTCGAGCTGCTCGCGCCGCTCGGCCCGGACACGCCGGTCGGCAAGTTCCTCGCCAAGAACGGGCCCGGCATCCATCACGTCGCCTTCCAGGTCGACGACATCGACGCCGCTCTCGCTGCGGTGCGTGAGGCCGGGCTGAAGGCGATCGACGCCGAGCCGCGGATCGGCATCCGCGGCAGCCGCGTCGCCTTCCTGCACCCGCGCAGCACCGGCG
>WBZP01003026.1_pt1 | contig 18706 bp, 22 predicted proteins | sample 5204301 | NCBI WGS metagenome assembly WBZP01 (sample SAMN12412401, study PRJNA552823) | activated sludge metagenome | isolation source: activated sludge from nitrification reactor of wastewater treatment plant... | place: USA: Pennsylvania | collected 2017 | reverse complement strand
GGTTGCAGCCATTCCGGGGCTTTTTCTGTTGTTGCCGAAAATCCCGAATACCGTTCGGGGGCGGCATAGTGACAAACCGGTTGCCAGCGCGTCAACCCCCCGGCTCACTACACCTGTACGAGTCGGATGGACTCGCGTCATGCCCTGTCGCGTTCGCTGCCATCATTGCGACAGATACCTGTCGACTTTGGTCCTCCGCCCGGCGCACTCGAATCTGGGCGCTCCATAATCGTTAGAGCTTCGTAAGAATTGCGCTCCTAGCCCTCGGGCTCCAGCTCCAGCGCGGTGATCGACTCGAAGAGCGCGCCGACGGGCATCGCGCGGCCCACCACTTCGTCCAGGTAACGGAGATCGAAGGCGTCACCGGCGGGCATGCCGGCGGCGTTGGCGAGGATCTGCGTGTACTGGGTGGCCAGCGGCTCGGTCTTCGAAGAACCGGCCCCGAGCTGGGCATAGGCGCGCGCTACGAATTCGGCGAAGGAGCCTTGCGGCGCGTTCGTGCCTGGCAGCACCTGGCGCACGCCGACGCTGGGCAGGATGCCCGCCGACTCGGGGAGCACGCTCCCGCTGTTGATCATCGCCACCGCATCGAAGTTGACTTCACGGGCCACGCGCGTGTGCCCGGAAGCGAGTGCCGGTTCGATGGCGATGAGCTGGAGATAGAGGAAGCCATCGAACGCCGTGGCTGCCACCTCTTCGGCGAGGCTGTCGTCTTCGTCGCAGTGGACGGCTTCGTGGGCGAGGATGGGCATCAGGTATTCGAACCGTTCGCCTTCGGCAAAGGGGTTGATCGAGACCACGCGCGAGCCATCGCCGATGTGAGTGACCTGGGCGAGGAGCTTCGGGTTCCCCGGTGGCTCCTGGAAGGCGATCCGGTTGGCGGGTTTGCCGGTGCAGTTGGTGGTGGTGAGCAACGACGGGATGGCGGGTTCGGCGAACGTGCCGGTCAGCGCGGCGAGCGCGGCCCGCAGCTTCGGCGAAGTGACCACTTCCACCGGGATCGCGTCATAGAGGTCGAGCGCATCCTGGAGCGTCTGCGGATCGACCTGGCGAGCTTGCATGTGCGCTTCGAGCGCCTGGCGCATGGCGGCGGGGTCGCGGTCCTCGGGCTTGAGAGGCGCGGTCTCGGGGTCTCCGAGGAAGGCTTCGTTGCTCGACATGAGCGCCTTCGAAGCCAGGACGACGAGCGTCTTGTCCAGGTCACTGTCGACCTTGGCCTCGATGTTCCCGGTCGCGTCCGCCTGGAAAAGGCTCCGGCGGACCGTAAGCTTCGTGTCCTGTGGGATGAGCGATGCGACATTGAGCTCGATGACCCGGCCCGTGCCCCCGGCGACCTTCGCCGATTGCACGAGGACGCGCTGATTCCCTCCTTCGGCGAGCGGGATGCTCAGCTCGAAGTTGGACGCGAGCGGCAGGCCGCTCTCGACCACCTTGAAGTCGCGGTCGAGCTGGACCTTGATCACGGAGGTGAGCCTCGCCTGCCCGTCGACCACGTCGCGCTCTGCCCTGGCGGAAGAGACGCGGGGGAGCGGCTGCTCACTCGACCCGGACGAACACGCGGATACGGCGAGCGCGGCCAACAGCGCTCCAATCCACAATCCGAAATCCGAAATCCGAAATCCGGCCACTATCTGCCCGTGTAGTTCGGCTTGCGCTTCTCGGCGAAGGCGCGCGGTCCTTCCTTCGCGTCTTCGGTGCCCATCAGGCGGGTGAGCAAAACATCTTCGTAGGCCAGGCCATGGTCCAGCGGCATATCGAGGCCGCGGGCGATCGCTTCCTTGGCCGTCCGCACGGCAAGCGGGCCACGCTCGCAGATGGTGCTGGCGATCTGGTGTGCCTTATCCATCAGCTGGTCCGGCGGCACGATGTGCGAGACGAGGCCGGCGCGGAGCGCGGTCTCGGCGTCGATCTGCTCGGCAGTGAGGATCATGTAATTCGCCAGGGCAGCGGGGATGGCGCGAGGCAGCCGCTGCGTACCGCCGGCCCCCGGCATGATCGCCCAGCGCACTTCGGGCAGGCCGAATCGAGCTTCGGGCGTGCAAATGCGGATGTCACACGTCAGCGCGAGCTCCATGCCGCCGGCCAGGCAGTAGCCGTTGATGGCCGCGATGATCGGCTTGAAGATGGGCAGCCGCTTGGTGAACCCGCCGAACGGCACCGGCCGGCCGCCTTCGAACTGGTTCTCGCCTCGCGCGGTTGCCACGAGGTCCATACCCGTGGAGAACGACTTCGCGCCGGTACCGGTGAGGATCGCGACCCGCAGGTTGGGGTCGTCGCGGAAGTCCTCCCACGCGCGCTGCATCTCGCTAGAAGTCTGCGCGTTTACCGCGTTCAGTTGCGGTTCGCGGTTGATGGTGAGGACCGCGACCGGGCCTTCCTTCTGATAGATGATGTTCGCGAAATCCAGGTTGGCCATGTGTTTCGTCCTCGGTCGGCTGGTGGTTGGGAAGGATACGACGTGAGAGGGAAAGAGGGTGAGAGGTGAGAGGGAAAGACCCCGCGACACCGCTGCCTCCGCTGCCGCCGTTTCTCGAGCGGAAGCGGAAGGCTGACGGGACCGTGCACGACTACGAGACCGCGCTCGTCCACCGTGACCAGACGGTGGTCATCGTGAAGTTCGTCATGACCCGTGGCGGCGGGCCGCCGCGGCTGCCGGTCACCGTGGCCGCGGGATCGATCTCGTATGGGTACTTCTGGCCCCGGCGGCCCTACAACGTCTATCGCTGGCTAACCCCGGGTGGCGACCTCATCGCCCACCGGTTCGATGCCGTCACGGCGGTCAAGGTCAGCGAATCCGCCGTCGATTACCGGGATCTGGTGCTCGATTGGTGGGCGTTTCCGGACGGATCGATCGTCGAAGAGGACCGCGACGAATTGGACGAGGCCGTGGCCGCCGGGACGGTCAGCGCCGCGGACGAGCGGCTCGCGAACGAAGCCGCGTACCAGGTCTTCAGCCGCTACCGGCACATCATCGATGAGGTGGAGGCGCTGGAGCGGCGGTGGGTGCGGTGAGGGATCAGTCCTGTTCGGGGGCAATCGCAACTGTTGCCAGGCTGGCAATACGCGCGCGAAGGTCAAGGGGAATCTGCCCGTCAGCGTCATAGCCTGGAGGGGTGGCTGAGACATGAAACGCGCCGAGGATGCTGTCCGCTGGATCCGGGTCATCAATGACGTCAAATCCCAACTCTCGAAGGACTTCAGCAGCGACAGCCACGACGCCCCAGCCCGGCCCCGGAGCGTTTCCGATCAGATCGCCGGGACGCACTCGCTCCGCGTCGTAGAAGGAGAGCGATCGTTCACCCTGGAGCGGACGGAGGTTGAATGAGCCAGCTTTAACCCTCCCCTGCCTATCCACTCGACCGCGGCCGACCCGGCGCAGAAGGAACGAACGCGGGGGTGTTGGGCCAGGCTCAGGCAGCACATGCGACCTGGTTGATCACGTCCATTTCGCTCGCGTTCTCGTTCGAAAGAAGCACATTGCCTGCCTTGTCCTGCACAACAATGGCTGTACGACCCGAGCGAGGAGCTACGTCGACAGTGACAAACCGGTCGCCCGGGCGTGCGGTAATTTCGATCGTGCCGTCATCCGAGACGAAGACTTCGACGAGCGTTGGGTCTATTGCGGTCGAAACGACGCGGAGGAGATCTCCCGCGCGACTGATCGCGTGCGGCGCGGGCAAGTCCGCCCCTTCTTCCGTGGCCCGCACTACCGCCCGGTCTAGCTGTTCGAGCAACTCGTGGGGCTGTTTGATTTTCGACATGGGGCCAGGCCTATCTTCGCGCGACAACGTACGCGGGCAGGAAGAGGATACCACGAGGCGTTTCGAGATTGCGTCTGGCAAACAGCACGCATTGACGATCGCACGCCCGCCTTTACAGCCCCGCCTGCCCGCCCAATACTTCCCCCATGATGCGAGCACTCCGCCGCTACCTGAACGCCGCCCTCATCGGGTTCATCGTCACGTTCGTGATTTACCTGTTCGTGCGGTTTGACCCGGACAAGATCGTGCTGGGCATCGTCATCGCCCTGATCGGGGCCGCGGCGACGCTGGCGGCCTACATCTACCTGGACCGCAAGCTCGGCGGGAAGGAGCCCGAGCTCTACGACCGCGACGGCAACCTGATCGACCGCACCGGGAAGATCCTGAAGGCGAAGTCGCAGTTGTAGCGCACCACGTCTCACCTTCTTTCTTTCTTCCTCTCCCCTGTATCGTTCCGAAGATATGACCGGCCGCGCCATCGTCCGTCCGCGTCACGCCTTTGGGTCGCTGACTCCGCACCAGCAGGGCCTCGTCGCCGTGCTCGGGGCGGCCGTGCTCTGGAGCACGGGCGGCCTGTTCATCAAGTGGGTCTCGCTCGATGCGCTGGGCGTCACGATGTGGCGCTCGCTGCTCGCCGGGATCGTGATGTGGCTGGTGGCGCGGCCGCCACTGCGGTGGCCGTGGAAGACAGGCCGCCTGACCTGGGGCATCGCGGTCAGCTATGCCCTCACGCTCGTGATGTTCGTTGCCGCGACGAAACTGACAACGGCGGCGAGCGCCATCTTCCTCCAGTACACGGCGCCGCTCTATTTGCTCGTGAGCGGGGCGCTGTTCTTGAAGGAACGGCCCAGCAGGCTCGACTTCGTGACCGTGGCGGTCGCGTTCTGTGGGATGGCGTTGTTCTTCGTCGGCAAGCTGGATACGGATGCGATGGCCGGGAACATCCTCGCGGCCGCGTCCGGGGTCACCCTCGCGGCGATGTTCACGTTGCTGCGCGCGCCCGGCTGCACGTCGGCGACGCGGCCCGAAGCGATGGTCCTCGGCAACGTCCTGTTAGTTGTGGGCCTCTTCGCGGTGAACCTCGGGCGGATGACCGCCGAACCATTCACGCCGGACGCGAGCGATGTTTTCGGCCTGGCGTTCCTCGGCGTCGTGCAAATCGGCTTCGCGTACCTGCTCTTCGGTTTCGGCGTTGGCCATGTCCAGGCGCTCGAGGCCTCGCTCATCGGCATGCTCGAGCCCGTGCTCAACCCCGTCTGGGTGTTTCTCTTCCTCGGCGAGACACCGGGGTGGTGGGCCGTCCTCGGCGGCGCCATCATCGTCGCGGCTGTGAGCGCGCGGACGGTTGCCACCGAAAAGGGCCGCGCGAACGCGAACGAGGCCCTCCTCCCGGCCGACATATGAGCGAGCACGCGGACGCCGCCGCACTGATCGACGTGTACCGCGCGCTCGAACAGATGCACGAGTGGCGCGGCTGGCACTGGTGGCCAGATGCCGACCCGTTCGAGGTGTGCGTTGGCTGCATCCTGGTCCAGAACACCATGTGGGCGAACGTCGAGCGCGCGCTCGACCGCTTGAGAGCGGCCGATGCGCTCACTCCGGACGCGATGGGCGCGCTTTCGCAGGACGCACTGGAAGAGCTCGTGCGGCCGAGCGGACAGTACCGGCAGAAGGCGAAAAAGCTGCGGGCGTTCCTCGCGCTGTGCGAGGGGCACGGCGGGTTCGAAGCGTTGATGCGGATTGAACCGGAGCGGCTGCGGCCGATTCTCCTCGGTACGTTCGGCATCGGGCCTGAAACGGCGGACGCGATGATCTGTTACGCCGCCAGGGAGCCTGCGTTCGCCGCGGACGCGTATTCAATGCGGCTGTTCGGCCGGCTCGGGCTGGGGCCCGTGGAGTCGCGGGACTACCACACCTGGCAGCGGTGGGTGCTGGCGGCGCTCGCCGGTGCGCGAGCGGACGACTGGAGCGAACGTGACCTGATGGCCCGCTACCATGCCCTCATCGTGATGCACTGCAAGCACCTCTGCCTGAAGAACCGCCCGAAGTGCGGCCAGTGCGAGCTGCTGCCGCGCTGCCCCCACGGCCAGGCGGTCCGCGCGTGATCCGCCGCGGTATTGGCGAGGCCGCCAGGGCCGCGCGCCGCCTGATGTGGCAGGGCGAACGACTGCGCTGGCGCATCCTCCACCCGATTACGCTCGGGGCGCGAGTGATCCTGGTGCGGGACAACGAGGTGTTGCTGGTCCGGCACACCTACCGCGACGGCTGGTTCTTCCCCGGCGGCGGTGTCGACAAAGGCGAGACGCTGGAGGCTGCGGCGCGGCGCGAGGCGGAAGAAGAGGCACACGCCACGATCCGAGAACTGACGCTGCTCGGCGTTTACGGGTCCGCTTCCGAAGGGCGCACCGACCACATCGCCGTCTTCCACACGCGAGACTTCGAGCTGCGCGACTTCGAGGCGAACAACGAGATTGCGGCGCGCGAGTGGTTCAGCCTCGATGCGTTGCCGGAGGGCCTCGGCGCCGCCGACAGACGCAGGCTGCGCGAATTGCAGGAGGGCGGCGCGCCTCAAGGTGGCGAGTGGTGAGCATGGAAGCGGACGAGGCACTCCGACGGGCGCTCGAAGCGTTCGGTCTTGAGCCGTTGCGGGCGCCGCAGCCGGTCGACGACTCGGTGCTGAATTTGAACTACCGCGTCGAGACTACCGGCGGCGCCGTTTTCCTGCGCTGGCATCGTGCCGGTCGTCCCCTCGAACGGCTTCAGCGGGAGCAGGCCGGCGCCGTCTGGGCTGGTTCGCACGGGCTGCCCGTTGCCCAACCGCTGCCAACGCCAGGCGGCGACTCCATCATCGAAATCGATGGGCGATTCTGGTCCGCGTACCGGTGGATTGACGGCTCGACCTACCGGCGCGGGTCGATCACGCCGGAGCAGGCTTCGAACCTGGGGCAGGTTCACGGCCGCTGCCAGGTGGCGCTTCGCGACTACCCGCTGGCCGCGACACTGCCGAAAAACACCGAGTTGACCTGGTCAGCGGAAGCTTCGCTCGCGGTACTGGATTCGATCCGTGCCGAAGTCCAGCGGCGTGGGACTGACCAGGAGCAGAGGTGGCTGACGAAACAAACCGAACTGTTGCGCTCAGGCGTAGCGCGGGGGAGCGAGGAGTTCGGGTGGCTGCCTCTCGCCGTAACGCATGGCGACTTCCACGAGCGGAACGTCATGTTCACGGACTCCGGCGAACTGGCCGCGGTGGTCGATTGGGAGCGGTTCTGTCTCCAACCACCGGCGTTCGAAGTGCTACGAGCGGTGAGCTTCATGCTCATCCTCGAGGAAGAGCCGCTCCGGGCCTACCTCGAAGGCTTTCGTGAGTACGCGGTGCTGGAGGAGAGGACCATCGCGCCCGCGGTGGATGCCTGGTGGCAGAGCTCGATGCACAACACGTGGGCGTTCCGGGACACGTTCCGCGATGGCAGCACGACCTCGCGGCAGTTTCTGCCGGAGGAGGAACGCCGTTCGCTCCAGTTCAACGATCCAGACTTCCGGGATTGGCTATCGGCAACAATCGTGCGTTACGCCACCTGACCGAGAGCAATCCACAATCCGAAATCGCCAATCACCAATTCCTAGTAGCCCCGGTGCTCCTTGTTGAGCTGGCGCACGTCCGGCTGGGGCGTGGCTTCGGCCGGGCGAGTCTGGTCTCCGTGGCCGCGGTGCTCTTCCATCTCGGACTCCGTGTCGTCCTCGGGTTCGACCACGCGCACGTCGGATTCTGATGGTTCGAGGACGCGCGCAGCCGTTTCCATGAACTCCTCCACCTTCTCGATCGGGTCGAGGTCCTTGATGTAGCGGATCGCGCCCTTGATGTCCTCGATGGGGTTGAGGTCTCGGCGCGCCTGTTCGCGGTCCTTTTCGTCAGTCATCGGAATGGCCTCGCTTTCTGCCTTCGTGCTTTCGAGTGTCCGCGAAGGGCCGCCCGCAGCACAAGGCCTCGCATCGCGCCGGTAGACACGCCCGGTCGTCAGGTCAACGAACCAGGGGGCGGAGCTGTCGCGTCCGGTGGGCACAGCGATGCGGTTCCTCCAACCCTGGGGGGCATCAGCTTGCGACTGGACCACTACCGACGGAAGGTACGGCTGTGCCATGAAGCCGGCCCGAAAGGGAACTACGCCTGATCGCGTGACTCGGCTTCGGCCAGGGTTTGGCCAACGAGGGCGAGGAACTGGTCGGCCGCGAAGGGCTTCTGCACGAACATCGTGTTCGCGGTGCGCGCGGCGAATTCGGCCGGGCCTTCGGCGCTGTAGCCGGAGATGAGGATGACCGGTATCTGGGGCCAGCGTTCCAGGATGCTCCGCCGCAACTCGATGCCGGATTCGCCGGGCATCACGATGTCGCTGATGACCAGGTCCGGGCGTTGGGCATCGAGCAGCGCCCGCGCTTCGTTCGCGTGGGCGGCCTGGAGGACATGGTAGCCCTGGGTACGGAGCAGGCGGGCAAGCATGACCCGCACCGGGTCGTCATCATCGACGACGAGGATGGTAGCTGTCACCGGCGTCTCGTCGGCCCCCAGAGGCGAACCTCCGGCGGCCCTCGCCGCTTCGTGAGTGTCAGCAATGGCGCGCACGCTGCTCCCCGGGTCTTCGCCCTTTGAATGCATCAATTCTCACCGACCGGAAGGGCTCGCGGTCATTGGGGACAACCCTGATAGGGAGAGTTGAGGCCCCGACAGCGCCAGCGCGAATGATACGCACCGTGGACGGAAGGGTATCGGATTTTTCGTTGTTTTGTGACAAATCTTGTTGAGCGCCGTCACATTTGTACCCCGATTTGCTCGCGGCACGGCCCCCGGGCACTCCCTCGCAAGCGCCGTTGCGCGTTCCGCTATGATGCGCCGCCATGGAACTGCTCTCTGACCGCCGCTTCAGTGTCAGCTCTCACGGCCTTGCCGCCGGGTACGCAGGGTGGCTGCTGCGTTCGCTCGGCGCGAACGTCCACCATGCCTCCGCGCTGGACCCGGAGGACATCGGCGCCTTCCTCGGGCAGGGCGCGACGTTCACCGCTGCCCCGGACCTGGACGGCGAGCCCGGCGGCACGCTGATCACCGACGCTCCCGTGAACGCCACAAGCCGGGCGCGGTTGGAAGTGCTGGCGCGGGACCGCCGCGTGATCTGGATTACCCCGTGGGGGCTCGGAAGCGACTGGAGCGAGCGGCCGGACAGCGACCTCTCGCTCTACGCCGCCAGCGGCTGGATGAACTCCGTGGGCGAACCGGACCGCGAACCGCTCGCCCCGCCGGACGGGCAGTGCCGTTTCGTCGCCGGGCTGTTCGCGGCCATCGCGGCCCTGGAGCCCGCGGTCAACCCGGATGCAGCGGCGCCGGGCCTGGTGGATGTGCCCGTCATCGAGGCGCTCGTCGCTACCCTTATTTATGACTCAGTGGCGTTCCAGTACTACGGGGCAATCCGCGGCCGCGCCGGGAACCGCTTCTCGCGGGCACAGCCGACGCTCACCACGCTGGCCTGCAAAGACGGGTACATGGGCTTGCACACCGCGCTCCATGGGCAGTGGCTTTCGCTTGCGAACCTCATCGGGCGGCCGGAGATAGTGCGCGACCCGCGGTTCGAAAAACTCGCCGACCGGGCGCTCAACACCGGGCCGCTTGACGCGGAATTCCTGCTCCCCTGGCTGGCCGAACGCACCCGCTGGGAGGCGTATCACGAGCTGCAGGCCGCGCGCGTGCCGTCGGCCGGGCTGCCTGACATGGCGGAGGTACTCGCCTCGCCCCAGCTGAACGCGCGAGGCAGTTTCGACACAGTCACGACGCCTTCCGGCCGGACCTACCGCGTCCCCGGCGGGCCGGTCCGGATCAACGCGGAAGCAGGCCCGGCGGCGCCACCGGCGCCGAACCCCGCCTGGCGGCCCGGCGCCGTCCGCGTGGTGGACTTCTCGATGGGCTGGGCCGGGCCAATGGTGACCTTCAACCTCGCCTGCATGGGCGCGGACGTAATCAAGGTCGAGAGTCACACGCACGTCGACTGGTGGCGCGGGTCGCGGCCGCCGGGAGATGGCGACGGCATGGGCCTGCACGAGCGCAGCCACGTCTTCAACTCCACCAACCGCGGCAAGCGCGGCCTCGCCCTGGACCTCACGACCGAGCAGGGCCGCGAGATCGCCATCGACCTGATTTCGACCGCCGACGTGATGGTCGAAAACTACGCCGCGGGCGTCATCGAAAAGCTCGGGCTGACCTGGGAGGCGCTGAGCGCGCGCAACCCGGCGTTGATCATGCTCCGCCAGCCGGGGTTCGGGTCGACAGGGCCGGAGGGCGGTTATGTCGTCTTTGGGAACACCATCGAAGGGATGTCCGGGCTGACGTCGCTGATTGGCTACGAAGGCGGGCCGCCGACGATGCTGAGCAACGCTTTCGGCGACCCAATCAGCGGGCTGGGCGGGACGGTTGCCGTGCTGGCGGCGCTCGATGCCCGGTCACGCGACGGGAAGGGCCGGCTGCTGGAGTGCGCCCAGTTGGAGGGCTTCATGCCCATGGTCTCGGAAGCGCTGGTCCGCTACCAGCGCACGGGCGAAATGCCGCAACGCCGCGGCAATCGGCGGGTGGGCCACGAGCCCTCGGGCTGCTTCGCCCTTGGCGATGACCGCTGGTTGGTGATAGACGTGCAGACCGGCGAGCAGTGGACGGCGCTCGCCCCCGCGATCGCGCAGCCGGGGACCGATTCGCCGGAGTTTCGGCTGGCGGAAGGAAGGGCCGCGCACCGCGATGAGCTGCTGCGGGCCATCCAGGCGTGGGTCGACGCGGCTGGCGAAGGCGCCGTCCAGGCAGCCTGCGAGCGGGCGGGCGTCCCCTGTTCGCTCGTGCTCAACGAAAGTGACGTGCTCGGGTTGGAGCCGCTGCTCGCGAGCGAATTCTGGCAGGGCATGGAACGCGACCCGGTCGGCTTCCACCTCTACCCGACGGTGGCCTACAACCGGGCGGGGTCCCGGCCGCTGACCGAGCGTCCGGCGCCCTTCGTGGGGCAGGACACCGAAGCGATCCTGATCGCGCTGGGCTATTCGGAAGAGGCCCACACCGAACTGGTGGCGGCGGGCGTCACCGGAAAGCTGCTCGTCTCGACCGGCTAACGGCGGAGCGCCGCCGGCAAAGTCAGCCTCCTACCATTCGAGGATCCATTCGCGATGGCCCGCAACCCAGCGGGTGTCCAGGTGCGCGCTGATGCCTTCATTGGCGCCGTGGCGCACCAGCACCTCCCGTCCGCCCTTCCCGAAGTAATACGCGAGCAGGGCGCCGTTGCCTTTCGAGCAGGCGAAACAGTGGCCACTGGGCCCGGGCGCGGTCCGCTCCAGGCCAACAGCGATCAACCCCGCTGAGACCGGGTGATAGATGCGGAGCGGCGCCTCGCCGTCAGGCGGCGACATACTGCGCCCGTTGGAGCACTTCCTCGGCTGGCCAGTTGCGGAACGTCTTGTGAGCGCCACAGCTCAGGCACTGCCCCTGGCTGGTCGGCCCTTCGGCTTCGTCAATGCGCCAGTGGTGAATGTGCGTCCGCGGGTTCGCCGGGCCAGTTGTGGAATCGAGCATCGTGCATCGCTCCTGTCCTTGGGTTGCCCGCAGGATGCCGAAAAGCCGCTTGCAGCCGCCTCATCGCACACGCGCAAAGACATTGCAGAAGCGCAACAACGGGCCGCGACGTCCGAACCCGGGGACCCTACCGATCGACACCGATCCGCTTCAGGTATTCCACTTCCAGCGCCAGCGTGCGGTCGATGATCCAGCGGAAGACGAAGCGGGCCAGCGCGGGGTCCAGGTCGTACCGTTCGGCCGCCTTCGCGGCATCCGCGAGTACATTCTCCTCGCGGGCGCGGTCCGTCAGCCGCTCAGCGAGCGACGCATCGTCGGCGAGGAGCTGCAGGAGGTCTGGCTCACGCTGGACTTTCGCCAGGGCAATGTCCCGGCCCACGTTGATGCGCTCGTTCAGCAGCTCAAGCAGGTCGGCGTCGCAATAGGCGGTTTCGCCGTAAGAATTCGGGTCATCCTGGTCCGCGCAGAGCCTCGGCAGCACTTCCTTTATATAGAACACTTCCAGGTCCGCCCGGAGCGCGATCTCCACCTTCTCCGTGGACGGGGCGGGCGCGTTGCGGCGAGGGCCGGCGCCGGGGCGGGCCGCTTCGCTCAGGGGGAACTGGTCCGGGAAGTCGTACCGCCCCAGGGAGGCGTGGTACGACTCGAGCCCTTCGATTGCGAAGTCGAACAGCGAGATGCCGGGCCGCGACGGGATTTCGATTGCGCCCGGCTGGTACACCGGCCGGTTCAGCGGGAACCCGGCGCGGTCGTGCAGGCGCATGAGGATGCGGTCCGTCATCTTCGTGAGCTTCAGGCGGACCACCGAGAGGTCGAGGGGTGGGGCAGTCATTCCGGCTCCGCGAAACGGGCCTTCTCCGCGCGGAAGAAGGCCCCGGTATGCACGAATAGTCCTATCGCTTCGCGATCACGTCTACTTCGGCGAGTTCCTCCGCGGTCAGCCGCCAGTTGCCGGCCGCCACATTCTGGGTGACCTGCTCCGGCTTCGTCGCGCCCGCGATGACGCTGCCCACGTGTGAGAGGCTGGCCAGCCAGCCGATGGCGAGGTCGACCATGGTCTTGCCGCGCTGCTCCGCGAAGTTCTCCAGCTTGCCGAGCATCTCGTAGTTCTTATCGGTCAGGATGCGGCTGGCCATCGGCCCGGCGTTCGCCAGGCGGGTGCCGGCGGGCAGGTCCGCGCCCTGCCGGTACTTGCCGGTGAGGAAGCCGCTGGCCAGCGGGAAGAACGGCAGGATGCCGACGCCGTACTGGTTGCAGGCGGGCACCAGCTCCGCTTCGATCCGGCGTTCGAGCAGGCTGTACTCGTTCTGCGCGCTGATGAAGGGCGTGTATCCGCCGCGCTGGGCAGTGAAGTGCGCTTCGGCTGCCTGCCAGCCGGCGTAGTTCGAATGCCCGATGTAGCGCACCTTCCCCGCCCGCACCAGGTCATCGAGGGCGCGCAACGTCTCCTCCATCGGCACGGTGGGGTCCGGGCGGTGCATCTGGTAGAGGTCGATATAGTCCGTATCGAGGCGGCGGAGCGAGTCTTCGACGGCGGACATGATGTACTTGCGCGAGCCGCCGCTGCGCATCGGGCCTTCGCCCATCTTCATCGCGAACTTGGTGGCGATGACGACGTCGTTGCGCTTGCCCTTGAGGATCTTGCCGAGGAACTCCTCGCTCTTGCCGGCGCCGCCGTAGACATCGGCCGTGTCGAAGAGGTTGATGCCTTCGTCCAGCGCCTTGTGGACCACCGTCTGGGACTGGTCGTAATCGCAACGCATGCCGAAGTTGTTGCAGCCAAGGCCAACCACAGAAACCTGGAGGCCGGAGCGGCCGAGGTTCTTGAATTCCATCGCGTAAGCTCCCGAGGAAGTGAGTGCGCGAAGTATAAAGGGAGAGCGGAGAAGGCGAGGCGCGAGTGGGCAAGGGTGGACGATGACCCGCCATTGCCCGGCAGCCACCAATCGGGTGAACGATCGTATACCCACGTGCCGTGGGCCTCGGCGCTGGTGGCGCGGGGCAGCATCGCCACGCTGCTCAAGGACCGCTAGCCGAAGAGCGGGCCGCCCGGGTCCAGGATCGTCCCGTCAAGTGCGATGACGGCAGGGCGCTCTTCGCAGTAGCCTTCGTTTTCGCACTTGTCGAAGGTGAACGCGCCCTTCTTCTTATCGAAATGGATGGACCACGTGCCGCGCACGGGGCTGTCTGAGCCGGCCTGGTTTTCGGCGGTCAGGATGGCAATCAGGGCGGCTATTTCTTCTCGTCCCATCGGGGAATGTGGCTCCTGTGGCTGTCCGGGCTTATTCGCCGCCGGCCAGCGAGGGGATGGCGACCGGCTGGCTCGCGGACCTGCGGTTCAAGCTTACATGAATCGACATCGCCGCTGCCGTCACCAAAATCACGCCCGAAGCGAGCACGAAGATCGTCTGCCGCTCGCCGAACGCGTCCGCCGCGAGCCCAATCGGGAAGCCAACGAGCCCGTTCAGGCCCCAGGCCATCATCGTCAGCGACATCACCCGCCCGTAGTAGGCCTGGTCCGCGTTCTGCATGATGAGCGAGTTGTTGAGCAGTTGGAACGCGCTCGAACCGGCGCCGCCGATGAACATCAGCACCATGACCTGCCAGAAAAAACCGGCAAGCGCGGTCCCGGCAAGGGTGACGCCGAGAAGGAGAGCTCCGCCGAACATCATTCGCCAGGCGGCCGGCCCGCTGGCCTTGCTCGCGACTCCGAGCGTGACCACGAGGCCGGAGATCGCGCCGGAGAAGAAGAGCAGACCCATATCCTCGGCGTCGTGACCGAGCTGGTTTTCGAGCAGGCCCGGCAGCACTACCTGGTACGAAAAGCCGAACATGATGACGCCCATGAACAACGGCACGAGCAGGGCCAGCCGCGGGCGGCTCGCGATGTGCGAGAAGCCGAGCTTGAAGTCGCCGAGGATGGATTTGCCACCGCTGGGGCGGGCTTTCGTCCCGGGGAGCTGGGTCAGCGTGAAGATGACGTAGGCGAACATGCCGCTCATGAAGAGGTAGGCGCCGCCGGTGCCGATGAAGGCGATGGCGACCAGCGCGGCCGTGAGCAACGGCCCGATGACCCGGGTCAGCGTCATCCCCACCTGCTGCATCGCGATGGCGTTGCCCATCTCGTCGCCGCCGACCAGCTCGCCGATCCAGGCCTGGCGCGCCGGGCCGATGAACGAGAACACGGCGCCCATCACGAAGGTCGAGCTCACGAGCACCGGGATGGTAATGGAATCGGCGACGATGAGGATGCCCACCGAAAGGAAGTTCAGGCCGATGACGCTCTGGCCGATGAGCACCAGCTTCCGCTTCGAAACGCGGTCCGCGATGACGCCGCCGAACGGCGAAATGCAGATGGTGGCGAGCCCCTGCCCGAGCGCGACGATACCCACCGCGCCGTTCTTGCCGGTCAGGTCGAACGCCACGATCGACTGGACGATGGACGACATCATGAACGCGAGGAAGGCCACGGTCGTGCCCATCCAGAGCGTCCGGTACTGCGGGTTGCGCAGCGACTGGAAGGTGTCGTCAAACCAGCGCGAGAACATTCAGGTCATCCTAACGAAGCGTGAAGCGCGCGGCTACCGGGAAGTGACGGCGGCGGCACCTCAAGATTAGCCCACCAAGGTACGCGCTTACCTTGCGCCGTGCTCCTCACAGTGCTACAAGCCACGCAAATGAATCTCACGCGATTCAACTTCGCAGGGCGGAGGCCCACGGCTATCGTTTTGGGAGCTGGGGCGACCCGAGGAGCTTCGTTCGTCAAGCCCGAATCTATCGTTAAGCCTCCTTTAGACGGAGACTTCTTCAAGATCTTGAGAGTGAGCACCGCAGCACGGCATGACCACCGCATTCGTCAACTGCTTGGGTTTGTGACCGATGAATTCGGTTCGCATGACATCCGCATGGAGTCCTTCTATTCTCAGGCCAACCTTCATGATCGGTTCGTCAGCCAGATTCCGACATCTAAGGCGGGGCGACGCAAAAGCTACTCAAAGCGGCTAGAAGTATTCCGATCAGCACTTCCCGCCCTTTTAGGAGAGTCGCTCTCCGGTCACTACTGCGACTACCACGACCTCTTAGCAAAGACAATCGATGCGAATGATACCATAATTTCATTCAATTATGATTGTTTGATTGACGAGTCACTTTCTCGGCGCGCTGGCAAGAAGTGGGACGCTCGTAAAGGTTACGGTTTCGCGATAGAGAATGGATATAGCCGGTGGCACGACAGGAGCGGAGCCGGCAGGCCACCCGTAGCCGGCATACAATTGCTTAAGCCGCACGGTTCGCTGAATTGGCAGCGTGTGCTGGGAAAGTGGAACCTCCGGGAACTCCCTTATGAGTCCCGTCCGGACGCTGACTTACACATCGTGCCGCCTCTCTGGCAGAAGGATTTTGCAGAAGACCCATATCAAGGCGTATGGGCCGCAGCACGTCGAGTCCTAACCTCGGTCAGCTCGCTGCTGTTCGTTGGCTACTCGTTGCCCGATACCGATGTCTACAGCCAGGCCATGCTTCGGATCGACGTAGGCGAACTCGATTTCCTTGGCATTGCCAATCCAGACCCCATCGCCCGACGACGAATCCAAGACGCGTTACGCTCGTCGATTGGCCCGGAAACTCACATTGTGGAGCTCGACTCCATGGCACAGGTCGCCGCGCTTCTCCACTGATGCCTCCCTACACAAACCCCCGCAGCGTAATCGCCTTCGCCACGCGCTCCAGCGAGATGTCGAAGGCTGCCTGGCGAGGGAGGGTGCCGTCTTTGGCGGTGCGCGTCATCAGCTCGTGGAAGGTAGCGACCATCTTCTTTTCGAGCTCGGTGATCACTTCCTGGAGCGACCAGCGGAACTGCTGGATGTTCTGCGTCCACTCGAAATACGAGACCGTGACGCCGCCCGCGTTCACGAGTACGTCCGGCAGGACGGGGATCTTGCGGGCGTTCAGGACGGCGTCGCCGTCGGGGGTGATGGGGTGGTTCGCGGCCTCGATGACCACACGGGCCCGGATGCGCGGGGCGTTTTCGCCGGTGATCACCTCACCGAGCGCCGCGGGCACCAGGTAGTCACAGGGAAGCTCGAGCAGGTCGTCGTTCGTGATCGGGTCCGCCGGTTCGAAGCCGGCCACACTGCCCGCAACCGCGAAGTGCTTATCGACCGCCGCGATATCGAGGCCGTCCGGGTTGTGGACGCCGCCCTTGACGTCGCTCACGGCGACGATGGTGAACCCCATCTCGGCGGCGATCCGGGCGGTCCACGAACCGACGTTGCCGTAGCCCTGGATGACCACCTTGAGGTCACGCGGGTTGGTCTTTTCGACGAGCGAGAACTCGCGCATGCAGGTGGCGACACCGCGCCCCGTGGCCTGGTCGCGGCCGAAGCTGCCACCGAGCTCGACCGGCTTGCCGGTGACGATCCCCGGCGTGTAGCCGTAGCGCTGGCCGTAGGCGTCCATCATCCAGGCCATGGTCTGGGCGTTCGTGCCCATGTCCGGGGCCGGCACATCGCGGTTGATGCCGAGCACCATGCCGATGTGCTGGGTGTAGGCGCGCGTCAGGCGGTTCAGTTCGGTCTCGCTCATGCGCGCCGGGTCGCACATCACGCCGCCCTTGGCGCCACCGAACGGCAGGTCCATCAGCGCGCACTTATAGGTCATCAACATCGCCAGGGCGCGCACTTCGTCGAGGTCGGCGAGCGGGTGGAAGCGCACGCCCCCCTTGTACGGGCCGCGCGCGCCGTTGTGCTGCACCCGGTAGCCCTCGAAGATCTGGAGCTTCCGGTTGTCCATGCGGACAGGGATCTGGGCGCGGACTTCGCGCCAGGAGGTCTTCAGCAGCTCAACCACTTCGGTGCTGGTGTTCAGCCGCCCGGCCGAGGCGAAGACGGACTGCAAGACGGATTCGGAGGGAGAGAGTTTCGGGGCCACAGGGGTCGTCATCGGTGTGGGCGCTCCACGACGAGTTCTTCGCCCTTCACCTTACACCGCCGCTGGTACGTTCCGGGCAACGAACAGAGACTGTGCGCCCATGGGAACGGTCTTCGTCACCCGCCAGACCCCTGGCCGCGCCATCGAAATGCTGCGCGCCGCCGGCCACGACGTGGATGTCTGGCCCGAAGCAACCCCCCCGCCGCCGGATGCGCTGGCCGCCAAACTGGCCATTGCCGAGGCCGTGCTCAGCATGGTCGTCGACCGCATCACGCCAGAGATGCTCGACGGCGCGCCGAACCTGCGCATCGTCGCGAACATGGCCGTGGGCTACGACAACGTCAGCCCGGCCGAGGCGGCGAAGCGCGGCGTGGTGGTCACCAACACGCCCGGCGTGCTCGCCGAAACCACCGCCGACATGGCCTGGGCGCTGCTCATGGCTGGGGCGCGCAACGTGGTGGCCAGCGACCGCGACACGCGCGCCGGGGGCTGGACCACCTGGTCGCCGACAGCATTCCTCGGCCAGGATGTCTTCGGCGCGACGCTGGGCATCGTCGGTCTGGGCGAAATCGGCGAGGCGGTGGCGCGGCGGGCGAGCGGCTTCGCCATGCGCGTGCTGTACGCCAGCCGCACGCGCAAACCCGAGGTCGAACAACGGCTCGGCGTGGAGTTCGTGACCCTCGACGAACTCCTGCGGCGGGCGGACTTCGTCTCGCTCCACACGCCGCTCACGCCGGAAACGCGCCACCTCATCGGCGCCCGCGAACTTTCGCTGATGAAGCCGGGCGCGCTGCTCGTGAACACCGCCCGCGGCGGCGTTGTGGACCAGGACGCCCTCATCGCAGCTCTGCGCGCCGGCACCATCGGCGGCGCCGCGCTCGACGTGACCGACCCCGAGCCGCTGCCTCTGGACAACCCGCTCTACTCGTTCGCGAACGTGGTGATCACGCCGCACATCGCCAGCGCGAGCCTCGCCACGCGTTCGAAAATGGCCGAAATGGCGGCAGCCAACATCATCGAGGTCCTCGCCGGGCGCCCGCCAATGAACTCCGTTCGGCCCTGAGCAGAACGCAGAGACGCCGACCCAATCAGAGGCGAGGGCGGAAGACCTCGCTCCGCCACGCGCCACCGAGCACGCACGCACCTCCCCGTTCGGCCCTGATGAGAACGCAAAGGCGCCGAGACGCGGCGCCAATCAGAGGCGAGGGCGGAAGACCTCGCTCGGCCACGCGGCAGCGAGCACGCAAGCACCCCCGCCGTTCGGCCCTGATGAGAACGCAAAGGCGCCGAGACGCGCCGACCCATCAGAGGCGAGGGCGGAAGACCTCGCTCGGCCACGCGGCAGCCAGCACGCACGCACCCCCCCCGTTCGGCGCTGATTAGAACGCAGAGACGCGGAGACGCGGACCCAATCAGAGGCGAGGGCGGA
>WBZP01003025.1_pt1 | contig 18714 bp, 19 predicted proteins | sample 5204301 | NCBI WGS metagenome assembly WBZP01 (sample SAMN12412401, study PRJNA552823) | activated sludge metagenome | isolation source: activated sludge from nitrification reactor of wastewater treatment plant... | place: USA: Pennsylvania | collected 2017 | reverse complement strand
CCCGGAGATATTATCCGCAGATTTCAGAAAATCTCACGCAAAGACGCAAAGTACGCCAAGCTCAGAAAGCTTTCTGAGCTTGGCGTACTTTGCGTCTTTGCGTGAGATTCTTAAATCTGCTCTTTGAATCCAGCCACAGACGCGGCCCAGCCGGCGTCGTTGGCCCCCGGCTCATAGGGCAGGTAGTAGGCCACCCGGTCGAGCAGGTCGCCGTAGCGGGCGCGGATGAGGCCCGGCAGCGACGCCCACGACCCGGTGATGGCGAAGGCGTCGAGCATCTCGTCACTGATGCGGCCGGGCATCTCGTCCCACTGGCCGGCGCGGGCCATGTGGCCCAACTGGTCGGCCACGTCTTGCCAGCCATGCAGCTCCAGCACGGCGCGATAGGCGGGCGTGCTCATGTAGAAGGAAAGCTGCTGCCGCACGTGGGCCTCAGCCGCCCGCGCCTCGGCCGGGTCGTCGGTGGGAATGGCGAAGACGGCGGTGTTGATGGTGAAGTCGGCCCGCGTCCGGCCCGACTTCGCCAGCCCACTCTCGATCTCCGGCAGGGCCACCTCGCGCAGATAGCGGGCGGTGTGCAGGGCGTGGATGTGGACACCGTCGCAATGGGAGCCGGCCAGCCGCAACATCTGCTCGTTGACGGCGGCGATGTAGATGGGCGGCGGCGGGAACTCGATGGGGCCGGGGTCGAAGAAGGGGGTCATCAGCATCAGCTTGAAGAACTCCCCGGCATAGTCCAGCGGCGCGCCGGTCTGCCAGGTGTGCCAGAAGGCGCGGATGGCCTCGATCGTCTCGCGCATCTTGGCGATGGGCTTCTCCCACTTGACGCCGAAGCGCAGCACGTTGTGGGCCTTCACCTGGGGGCCAAGGCCCAGAACGAAGCGGCCGGCCGAGTAGCGCTGCAAGTCCCAGGCGGTGTAGGCCAGGATCGCCGGGCTGCGCGGGAAGGCGACGGCGATGGCCGTGCCCAGCGTCATTTGCTGGCTGTGCTCGGCGGCCAGGGCCAGGTTGAGGAACGGGTCACTGTTGGTTTCGGCTACCCAGAAGCCGTCGAAGCCCAGCGTTTCGGCCGCGGCGGCGTAGGTGGGCATTTGCTCTAATCGAGGTTGCAGAAAGCTGACGTCAAATTTCATGGGCGCGACTCCTGAGATGAGGGGAGTTGTACCAGAAAGAGAGGCAAAGGAAAACTTCACAGTGACCTGGCGGCCCCGATCGAGCCGCAAGGGGGCCGGCTTTGGCGGCGTGGTACGGCCTTTGGCGGCGTGGTGCGGCCTGTGGTAGATTACTGGCGATAGTCCTATCTGGCCCAGCATGAACAGCAATCGCCACGCCATCTGGCTGCCCATCGTCCTGCTCCTCGTCCTCTACTGTCTCGTCATCGTGCAACGCGGCTGGATGGGCGACGACGCCTTCATCACCCTGCGCACGGTTGATAACTTCATCGCCGGGCGCGGCTTAGTCTACAACGTCGGCGAGCGCGTCCAGAGTTATACCCATCCGTTGTGGCTGCTGCTGGTTAGCGTGCCGTATGCCTTCACCCGCGAACCGTATTACACGGTGGTGTTCCTATCGGTGTTGGTGTCGTTGGCGGCCGTCTTGGTGCTCGTCTTCGGGCTGAACGTGGGCCGGCGGGGGGCGCTCTTGGCCCTGGTGGTGTTGACATTGTCCGGCGCTTACGTTGATTACAGCACCTCCGGCCTGGAGAATGCCCTGTCGCACCTGCTGCTGGTGGTGTTCCTGGCCGTCTTTCTGCGCCAACCCAGTTCTGGGCGCAAGCTGTTCCGACTGTCGTTTGTGGCCGCGCTGGGGGTCGTCAACCGCATGGACACCGGACTGCTGTTCCTGCCGGTGCTGGTGGCCGAGTTCTTCAGTACACCGGCACCCTGGCGGCGACGCCTGTGGCTGAGTGCCCTGGGCATGTCACCGTTTCTGCTGTGGGAGTTGTTCTCGCTGGTCTACTACGGCTTTCTCGTGCCCAACACCGCCGTCGCCAAGCTCGGCATTGACGTGGCGGCCGTCAACTTGTGGCAGCAGGGCGGCGTCTACCTGCTGGACTCGTTGCGCACCGACCCCATTACCCTGCTTGTCATCTTGACCGGGCTTGTCGTGGCCGTCCACAGCCGTCAGAAGCCGTTGCTGCTCATTGCCCTGGGGGCCGTCCTCTATCTGGCCTATGTGGTCAGTATTGGCGGCTACTTCATGTCCGGCCGCTTCCTGACCATGCCGTTGTTGAGCATGGTCGTCGTTATCGCCCGGTGGCGGTTGGATGAGGTGTTGCCCCTGGAGTTTGGCGTGGCCCTGGGCGCGCTGACGATAGTGGGGTTGTTGGGCACCTGGCCCACTCTGCGGCCGACAGAGTTCGTCGCCGTGCCCGTCGGCGACAATCTGATCGCCAATGATCGCTTGCAGTACATTGAGAACAGCCTGATCTTCGCCGACCGTCAGACGCCCATGCCCGGTCACCCCTTCCGCTTCGACGGTATGGAGCGGCGGCTGGGTGGTTATCGTACCGCTCTGTGGGGGGCGGTGGGCATGCGTGGCTACTACGCCGGGCCGGGCGTCCACATCGTAGACTACTTTGCCCTGGTAGACCCGCTGATCGCCCGGCTGCCGACCGCCCATCGCGAGGTAGGCCGCACCGGCCACTTTCTGCGCGTCATCCCCGATGGTTATCTTGAGACGCTGGAGACGGGCGAGAACCACATTGCTGACCCGGGGGTGGCGGAGTACTTTGAGCGGCTGTCCATCGTGACGCGCGGGCCGCTGTGGAGCCTGGCCCGCTGGCGCGAGATCTGGCGCTTCAACACCGGCTACTACGACGACCTTCTGGACGAGCAGTTCTTCCGCTTCCCGCGCCTGGTGACAGTCGATCACGCTCTCGTCACCACCTTTCAGCCGACCGGCACGCCGCTCGATGCCCCTGGCCTGACCACCTTCACCGTTGATGGCCTCGATGTCGTCTTGGCCCAGCCGTCCGACGCTCGCCAGGTGCAGGTGAGCCTGGACGGCAACACGCGCTACGTGCTGTGGTTTATGCGTGGCGACGAGGTTCTGGCCCGGGTGTGGCTGGACGACACGGGCGGACGATTCGCCGGGCAACTGGTGGTCAACGGGGCCGAAGTGCCCGCGGCGGCGCAGGCTGGCTTTGATCACGTGCGGATTATCCCGCGCCTGGAGCAGGAGCAGCACGTGCTGGGCCACCTGCACCTACTCGACCCGAACGAGTAGGCCGGCTCAGACGGCGAGGGTAATCGCTCCGGCAACGATGGCCAGCACCAGGGCGATGATGCCACAGGCGGCCAGGATGGCGATCAGAATGGCGAGGGGCAGGATGATGCTGGGGGCGTTTTCGGGGTCCATGAATGTCTCCGGTTGGTGGTTTGGCTGGATTTTACTCTCGATCAGAGTAGGCGCAATGTGCTGTGATTGACATTTAGCGTGGCCGTCAAGCGTAGGGGGCAGGCAACCGGGAGAGACGTCGGCCGATCACCAGAGCCTTGTCTCCCGGTTGCCTGACCCTCTAGTGCGACGGCAGTCGGAGGGTCAGGCGGCGGCGAGACAAGGCCGTCTGTTTCAACCATGCTCTTTCGCCGCCGCCTGACCCCTACGACACACGTCTGCCCTCTGAACCTTTGGATCGCTGGACGGCTGGTAGCCGAGCCGTAGGGCGCAATTGGCGCGCCATCTGCCACCTGCCATCCACCCCCCTGCCGCCCAAGGAGTGCGCATCCTCAGATGCGCCGCATTCGCTCGTGCCCGTCCGCATCTGAGGATGCGGACTCCGCTACGCTCGACGCGCCACTCGCTACTCGCTACTCGCCTCCGCGCCCTTCTTCCGCAGTCGGCGGCCGGCCGTCGGCGGTCGGTCTCAACCACACCGTGACCCTCTCCGGCTCCATCGTCTCCTGAATCACCCGTAGCAGCTCGGCCGTCAGCCGGTCGAGGTCGGTCTCGTCGCGGGCGGTGGCGGCGAAGCCTTGCAGCACTTGGGCCGCATCGTACTTGCGGCGGTAGAAGCGGCGGTCAATCCAGGCCTGCACGCGGCGGCGCAAGGGCAGGAAGAGCGCGGCGATGAGCAGGGTGGAGAGGATGGTTGAGAGGGTCGAGTTTTGCCCGGTTAGGTTAGTAAACAGACGCTGCAGGACGACAACGCTGCCGAAGTAGATCAGCGCCAGCAGGACGGTCAGGATGCTGTAACTGACCGTCCGACGAATGACGAGGTCAATGTCCCATAGCTTGTAGCGGGCGATGGTCACGGCCAGGATGACGCCCGGCAGCGCCTGCCAGGCCATGTAGCTGACGATAGACCAAAGGTGTTCAAAGCTCGATTCTCGGTTCACCGCGGCGCCGCTAATCGCCACCGTGAGGAAGGCAGACACGACCAGAATGCTGAAGCCGAACACCAGGAATTTGAGTTGCTGCCGCTCGCGGTAGGCGGCGTGTCGGAAGCGCCAGGTGAGCGAGACAACCGCGCCCAGCAATAAGACCAACGAAGCCATTAGCAGAAGTAGCAAAATCTGGTCCAGGCGGCCATCGAGAGAGGAGATGTAGAGTGGGTTGGCTGGCGCATCAGACCCGACCTGCGCCAATGGATCGAACGCCAGGAGAGGCAGAAAGCACAACGCGACGACGAGAGCTGTGCCAACTGCCAGAGGCCAAGCCAGCCAAGGCGGCTTGACGTGTCCGGTCGGGAAGATATACAGCATCAGCGCAAGGGCGGGGAAGCACACTGAAAACAGGCAGAACAGCCACAGTAAACTCATGACTGTTGTGAGAGCAGGGTTGCCCCAGTCGATCGGCTGCGACCAGCCCAGGACGCCCACGCCCCAAAGGAGCAGCAGCGGCCCGCAGGCATTGTCCGGCACGCGGCGCATCACAAACAGGGCAATACCGATTGTGAACAGCCCATTCAAGGCCGACAGCCAGCGCCCCAGGACCGTCGCGCCGGAAGCGAAGATGCCCGGCGCAGTGGGTGTCAATAGCAGCCCGGCCAGGATGACGGCCGCGTAGACCAGCGCCGGGATGGCAGCCCAGCGCAGAAACCGGTTCATGCGATCGCCTGCAGGTTTCAAATCGGCCATAGCGTTCACGCGTTTCGATAAGGTTCGGTGTTGGTAGTCTGTCGTCGGTCTTCCGTCGGCCTCAGCCGGATACTCACACTCTCCGGCTCCATCGTCTCCTGAATCACCCACAGCCAACGGGCCAACTGTATCAGACGCAGATGAGACGATCCGCCGGGGCACTTGGTGAATGTACTCATTGCGAGTACTATACACGGCGACCGTCTCCTGATCGTTACGAAACACACGCAAGCCAGCGGCAACTCTCGGCCGATCGTTACGAAACCCAATCGCAAGCTAAGAAGTTCGCCGCTGCCTGCCACCTGTAAGCGAGATTGTAAGCTTCGTCCGTATAATGTGTAGTAGGGCCGCCTGTTGCTGCCGGGGCGACCTTATGCCCGTCTCACATCCCGTCGCGCCTCTTGTCCTCAACGGCGGCGCAACGGGTCGTCGGTCGGGCGCAAAAACGTTCCCAATATTCAGTTAGTGGAGGAATGTATTTCATGAACCTGCGTTCGCTGCGTCGTTTCCTACCTGTGGTGCTCCTGGCCGTCATGATGGTGGTGCTCGTCGCCGCTATCGGTCCGGCCGCGGCTGCGCCCGCTCCGCAAGGACGGATGGTCAACATCCAAATCCTGGCCGTCAATGACTTCCACGGCGCGCTGAAGCCGCCTGGAACCATTGCCACCCCGACCGGCAATGTCAATGCCGGCGGCGCGGAGTATCTGGCCACGTGGATCAAGACCATGAAGGCCCAGAACCCCAAGACCGTGGTCGTCTCGGCCGGTGACATGATCGGCGCCACGCCGCTGCTCTCCGCCCTGTTCCACGACGAGCCGGCCGTGGAAGTGTTCAACGAGATCGGCCTCGACTTCAACGCCGTGGGCAACCACGAGTTCGACGAGGGGCTGACCGAGTTGATGCGTATGCAGAACGGCGGTTGCCATCCGGTTGACGGCTGCGCCGACGGCGACCCGTTCGGGGGTGCCGATTTCCGCTATCTGGCGGCCAACGTGCTGTATGAAGGCACGAATCGCACCATCTTCCCCGCCTATCGCATCCGCACCTTCTCCGGCGTCAAGGTCGCTTTCATCGGCATGACCCTGGAAGGCACCCCTGGCATCGTCTCCCCGTCGGGCGTCGCCGGCCTGCAGTTCAAGGATGAGGCCGACACGGTCAACCGCCTGGCCAATATCCTGAAGAGCAAGGGCGTCAAGGCTATCGTCGTGCTGGTACACGAGGGTGGCTACCCAGCCGTGGCCACTGAGTACAATGGCTGCTCCGGTATCTCCGGCCCGATCGTGGACATCGTCGAGCGCACCAGCGATGCCGTTGACCTGTTCATCACCGGCCACACCCACCAGGCCTACAACTGCGTCATTGACGGCCGCGTCGTGACCAGCGCCGCCTCCAACGGCCGCCTCGTCACCCGCATCAACATGGACGTCAGCCGCAAGACGAAAGACGTCACCTCGGTTTCGGCCGAGAACGTCATTGTGACCCAGACTGTGGACAAGGACCCGGTCATCACGGCCCTGATCGCCAAGTACGACACCTTCGCCGCGCCGCTGGCTAACCGCGTGGTTGGCTCCATCACGGGTGACTTCGTGCGTGGCGCGACCCGCGGCGTCGAATCCAACATCGGCCGCCTCATCGCCGATGCTATGCTGGACGCAACCGACGACGCTGACACCGGCAACGCCCAGATCGCCTTCATGAACGCCGGCGGCATCCGTGAAGACTTCCTCGTCTCCGACATCTATGGCACGGAAGCGCCGGGTGTGGTGACCTATGGTGAGATGTTCGCCGTCCAGCCGTTCGGCAACGCCATGGTCACGATGAGCCTGACCGGCACGCAGATTGACCAGGCGCTGGAAGCGCAGTGGATCGGCGTCAACCCGGTTCCGGGCAACAAGCTGCTGCAAGTATCGGAAGGCTTCACCTATAGCTACAGCGCCGCGGTGGCGGCCAACCCGGCCAATGCCGGCAACGTCGTCAACATCGCCGACATCAAGCTCAACGGTGTGCCGATTGACCCCAATGGCGTTTACCGCGTGACGGTCAACAGCTTCATCGCTGAGGGTGGCGACCAGTTCCCCGTCTTCATCCAGGGCACGAACCGCCTGGGTGGCGCGGTGGATACGGATGCGCTCGAGGCGTACTTCCAGGCCCACTCGCCGCTGACGCCCGACCCGGTGGCCCGCGTCACCGTTCTCCCGTAAGGATTTCCTCCCCCATTAGACCTGACAGGTCTCAGAAGACCTGTCAGGTCTAACCCACAACGAAAAGCGCCGGAAGTCACATGTGGCTTCCGGCGCTTTCGTTACCGGTTGGTCCAGTGTATTGGCGCTTAGAACCCAGGTCGCACCAGTCGAGTCCAGGTTTCGCGCACAAGCGTGGCGTCATCAGGGTGAAGCGTGCCTAACCTTCGTCGCAATAGCGATTGTTCGAGACAGTCTAAACGAAAAAGGCGAACCGTTGAGGCAACCCGAAGGCCACTTTTGCGCCAGTTCTTGAGAGATACATCTGTCGCGGTGCGCGGCGTTGCCGAGGTGACGGCAGCGACAACGACATCCTGACCATCGAGCCAGAGCACGAGGACCGGTCGGCGTTTGGCGCTACTTCCGTCGGTAAAGGGAATATCGGCCAGCCAAAACTCACCCGGCCGGATCGTCGTCATAGAGGCCCTCATCTTCGGCAACGTAGCTATTTAGGAAGGCGCTGTGGTCGCGAATAGGATAGGGGCTGTCGTCGCTGCCCACCGGCTGAATCGTAATCAGCCACCGTCCCTCGCCGACACCGACGACGAGCGAGTCGGGCAGAGTCAGTTTCTCGCCCGGCTTTAGCTCCACTTCATAAGTCAGATTGAGGAGGTTTGCTTTCATCAATTACCCCTGTCAGCCTGTCTAGAACTCATTATATCAGTTGCAGCCTACATCCGAAAGACGCCATAGCGCGGCGGCCCGTCGCTGACGTAGTCCACGTTGTGGGCCACCGACAGGCCGACGCTGAGGGCCATGCGCGTGTCGCGCGGGTCGAGGATGCCGTCGTCCCACAGGCGGGCCGTGGCGTAGTAGGGCGATGACTCCTTCTCGAACTTCTGGCGGGTCATCATCTGCGTCAGCGCGATCTGGTTGGCGTCGGGCGAGACACCACGCTTGCGGGCCTGCTCCGTCTGGACAATGCCCAGCACCCCGGCCGCCTGCTCGCCGCCCATGACAGCAATGCGGCTATTGGGCCAGGCCCACAGGAAGCGCGGGTCCAGCGCCCGGCCGCACATGGCGTAGTTGCCCGCGCCATAGCTGCCGCCGACGATGACGGTGAACTGCGGCACGGTCGAGGTGGCCACGGCGTTGAGCATCTTGCTGCCGTGCTTGATGATGCCCCCCTGCTCGGCCTGCGCGCCGACCATAAAGCCGGTGATGTTTTGCAGATAGAGCAGCGGCGTGCGCGTCTGGTTGCACAGTTGGATGAACTGGGCCGCCTTGTTGGCGCTCTCGCTGAACAGCACGCCGTTGTTGCCCAGGATGCCCACCGGCCAGCCGTCGAGGTGGGCGTGGCCGCAGACGAGCGTCGCCCCGTAGTCGGGCTTAAACTCCAGGAAGCGCGAACCGTCCGCCAACCGGGCGATGATCTCGCGCACGTCGTAGGGGATGCGCGGGTCGGCGGGGATGATGCCCAGCAGCTCGTCGGGGTCGTAGGCCGGCGGCTCCGGCGCGGCGCGGCGGGCCAGGGCGGCGGCCGGCTTGGGCTGCCCCAGTTGGGCCATGATCAGCCGGCCCAGGCGCAGGGCGTCGGCGTCGTCCTCGGCGGTGTAGTCGCTCAGGCCAGAGGTGTGGGCGTGCATCTCTGCCCCGCCCAGCGTCTCGTCGTCGCTCTCCTCGCCGATGGCCATCTTCACCAGTGGCGGCCCGCCCAGATAGACGGCCGCCCGGCCGCGCACCATGACCACGTAGTCGCTCATGCCGGGGATGTAGGCCCCGCCGGCGGTGCTGCTGCCGAAGACCAGCGCCACCTGGGGGATGCCGGCGGCCGACAGCCGGGCCTGGTTGGCGAAGGTGCGCCCGCCGAGGATGAACACCTCGTCCTGGTAGAGCAGGTTGGCCCCGGCCGACTCGACCAGCGAGAGGCACGGCAGCCGGTTCTCGAAGGCGATCTGTTGGGCGCGCAGCGACTTCTGGAGGGTCATGGGGTAGACCGCGCCCCCCTTGACCGTGGCGTCGTTGGCGAAGAGCAGGCACTCGACGCCGCCGACGACGCCGATGCCGGTGATCTGTGACCCGCCGGGCGATTCGCCGTTGTACATCCCCTCGGCGGCCAGCGGCGAGAGTTCGAGGAAGGGCGTGCCGGGGTCGAGCAGCCACTCGACGCGCTCGCGCGGCAGCAGCTTGCCGGCGGCGCGGAACTTGGCCGCGCCGCGCTCGCCGCCGCCGGCGTACGCTTTGGCTTGCCGCGCGTTTAGCTCGTCCACCAGGGTTTGCATGGCGGCGCGGTTGCTGATGTAGTCGGCGGAGTTGGGAGAAACGGTGGAACGGAGAAGCATTGACCGGCCTTAAAGGTATTCCACGTGGCCCAACATATCCTCGGTGCTGAGCAACTGGTATATAAGCATCAACCCCTGAATGATCGCTCCTACTGGGGTGTGTTGGCGCACGTAGACAATGCCGGCATGAGGCGTGCCGCTTGCGGCCAGCCGCAGGAAGTCCGTATCCTGTGTGAACAGGACACGGCCCAGGTTTAAAGCCAGGGCAAGGTGAGCTTCGTCCGTCGCCTCTATCATGCCGGCATCGGGCACGGTCAACACATCTACTCCACGCTGGCGCAGCCCGTGAATTACGGCACGACTTACGTGCTCATCGGTATAGAAGCGAATACTACTCAAGATCTTGACTGTTTAGTTTCTTTTGTAGGCGCGATGGAGTCTGCGCGCGCAACGTTTCGACGAAGGTTTCGTCTTCGGCAATCTGCCGTTCAATGTCTTCGCGATGGTCGAAATAGTAGGCCAATGCGGCATACACATCTGCCAAAGAGAGTTCATGTTCGGCCGCAATTTCGTCCGCGCTCAAGCCCATATATTCATGCCATATGGCGATATTTTGAACGGTGATACGCCGCCCGGTGATATGCGGCTTTCCACCAACAAGGCCTGGCGTTGTTTCAATATGTTGCTCTAAGATCGGCATGTTCATAGACTACTCCTGCTCTTGTTCGGCTGAAGATGTCGCGCCATTCCGGTATCTGATAATTGTAACAACCCTTTCGACTTTCTGTTCCTCTCCCAGTTCCCAGCCGTGGTACTCACGGCGAATCTCCTCAAGCGCGGCCAGACGGGCACCCGGTGGCTGCGACAGCCAGTATGCCACGTCGGAGCCTTGCTCACTGATACGCACCTTTCGATAGACGAGGGCGATTTGTCTAGGATTTTCCATGTTGGGGTCGCTTCCTACATTGCTATAAGGCAATGCCCGCCTCCTCGATAAACTCAAAGTAACTTTGCCCTGTATACCCGCGCGGTAGTGGTGGTATTGGCTCAAATGCTGACGTGATGGCCTGATTTACTTTTGTCTCGCTGCTTCTGACGATGCCGTGCAGTATCTCCAGCGCGTGGTAGGCCATCTCCTTATTGGCGCGGTTTTTTCGGCCCATCCTCATAGACCAGGCCATTTCGGCCACGCCAAGCCCGCGACACTCATCATGGAAGGCATGACTTTGGTGCATCGTAAAAGGCTCATGATTGCCCTTCAAAATAACGCGAACGTCGCCGCCAAACTGATTCGGATCAGCCATATACATGACGCCCATGGTGCCGATCAGGACCAGGCTGGGCTGCTCCGGCAAAATGAAGATTGAATTGGCATCGAATAAGACGTTGCCAATCGCGCCGCTTTCGAAGTGGAGGATGCCGGACATTAAGTTTTCGCATTCGACCGGGAAAGTTTCGCCAAACTTCTCCAGGGAATAATCCGGCCTTCGCGGGTTTCTCGTCTTCACCACCCCCGATACTTCTTTTACCGGCCCCATGATGCTCAGCAGGGCCGTGATAAAGTAAATCCCCACGTCAAAACCGAAACCGCCGCCCTTGCGCGCGGTAAAGGGGAAGGCCCGATTGAGAATATTACTGTCGCGCGTTAGCGCGCAATAACAAGATGTGATCTCGCCCAGCATGCCGCTATCAACTACATATCTTGCCGTCTGGATCGCTGACCCTAAAAAGGTATCGGGCGCTGCGCCAAGATACAGACGCTTTCGATCGGCAATTTCCACAAGCTCCGCGGCATGTTCCAGTTCGACTGCTAAAACCTTCTCGGTATAGACATGTTTGCCCCCTTCGAGAAGTTGTTTGATAACCGCATAATGGGCTACCGGCGTCGTGAGATTGACGACAATCTCAATGGCCTCATCGGCCAAGATTTCTTCCATCGTAAGGACTTCGATGCCAAATCTTTGCGCGGCCGCCTGTGCCTTTTCTGGATTGCGGTCACAGCAACCCACTACATCGAGTATCTTGAATTTGTTGATCATCGTACTCAAATAGGGAGCGCTGATTGCGCCGCAGCCTACGATTGCCGTCTTTACTGGTCGGATATTCGTCATCGTTATTTCCTGAGAGGCGGCCACAGAAGTGGTTACAAATGTGGCCACATTTGTGGGGTGTTATTGGTTGGGCTTCAACCTGATTGTATTAAGCTCATTCCTTGAGCCGATAGGAGACAAAGGCAATCGTCTGGTTATCCGGCGCCCAGGAGTTGACGTTGAGCGTTCCCTGCCCGCCAAAGAGTTTAACAATCGTCTTTGAGCCGCCACCTGCGGCTGAAATCAGCCTGAGTTCCACATGCTTGTTCGGTGGATGGTCACCCGCGTTCACGTCATTTTTACCATAAGCGATATAGACAACCCAATGCCCATTCGGGGAGACGTGGGGGAACCAGCAGTTGGCGTCTTCCTTGACCATGTGGATCTGTTCCGAGCCATCGACGTTCATGCGCCAGATTTGCATCAAACCTGTGCGTGTCGAGTTAAACCAAATGGTGCGGCCGTCGGGCGAATACTCAGGGCCATCATCCAACCCCGATGTGTTGGTGAGCTGTGTTTCCGGGCCACCGTTCACAGAGATGGTGTAAATATCGTACTGACCGTTCCGCTCTGCGCAATAGGCCAGCCGCTCCCCGTCCGGGGACCAGCCGTGCAAATAGCTAGGGCCTTTTTCGGTCACCAGCCGGGGTTCGCCGCCTCCAAAGGGAACGATGTAGATTCTCGAGGTAGCATCTTCGTTGGTAAAGTGGCTGATAGCGACCTGGCCATTGTCGGGCGAGAGGACGTGGTCATTGTTGCAGTCGATGGCAAAACCGGTGTCAATTTCCTTGATCTCACCTGTGCCCAGTTCATAGGTGTAGAGATGCCCCCTGGCGTTATAGACTAGATACCGGCCGTCGCGCGTCCAGTTTGGCGCTTCAATCACATGGTCAAACTCATGGAGGGCACGCCTCACCCCGGTGTGGACATCAACCGTTTCCAGGATGCTGACTGAATCACGCTCGGCGAGCCATTGGCGTAAGGTTTCAATATCCATATATGTTTTGGCTCTAGGCGAGTTCCAAAAACACTTCGGGACGCTGCTCAGCGATACGCAGAAGCGAGCGCGCCGGGCCGCTCGGCTCACGGCGACCTTGTTCCCAATCCTGCACCGTCCGTACACTTACGCCCATTAACCCGGCAAACGCAGCTTGGGATAGACCCATACGCCTTCTAATTTGTTCGGGCGCGGTCGGCGCTTTCAACTCGCGCGTCCGTAATCCCTTGATCTCGCCCCGCTCAAAGACTTTGATTTCCCGAATGCCCTCAAGAATCTCAAGCCCAATATTTCGCTCAGTCATAATTTATTTCCTCCGCAATTCGGCTAAGGATGTGGGCGGGAATGGTATCGTGCTCGGATTTGCTATAAATGGTCAGCATCCAGATCTTATCTTTGGTCACATGCCAATAGTAAATTATCCGTACTCCACCACTTTTTCCCTTACCAGCGGCTGCCTAGCGTAATTTTCTAACGCCGCCGGTGCCCCTTATGATCTGCCCAAAGTCTGGTCGTTCCACAAGGAACAACTGGAGACCCAAGTATTCATCGTCAGTTAAGTAGTTGCCAACGTGCTTTGTGAATGTGATCGTCTCGACAAAAACCATAGCAACACTCTACGTTATTATACGGCAGGGCCGTATATCTCGTCAATAGAATCTGTTTTCTCTTTTTTCTAACCTAGTGGTAGTCGCAGCATCTCCCGTGCCTCCCCCACCGACGCCACCTCGCCCCCCACCAGCCGCACCAACTCGGCCGCCCGCGCCACCAACTCCCCGTTCGACCGCGCCAACTGCCCCGGCGCGACGTAGAGATTGTCCTCCAGCCCCACGCGCACGTTGCCGCCCAGGGTGATGGCCGCGGCCACCAATGGCCACTGCCGCGCGCCGATGCCGATCACCTGCCAGTGCGCCCCGGCGGGCAGGTTGTCCACCTGCTGCACCAGGTGGCGCGTCGTGCCGGGGATGCCGCCCAGCACGCCCATGATCAGGCTGAACTGGTAGGGCGGGCGCAGTAGCCCCATGTCAATCAGCGGCGCGCTGTTGTGGATGTGGCCGGTGTCGAAGCACTCCATCTCCGGCCGCGTGCCGGCGTCGGTCATGGCCTCCAGGAAGTAGATGATGTCGCCGAATGGGTTGGCGAAGACGTGGTCGTGGTAGAACGCCTTGTTCCTGGCCGAGTAGATGGCGTAGTTCATGCTGCCCATGTTGAGGGCGGCCATGTCGGGGCGCAGCGCGGCGATGTGGGCCACGCGCTCCTCGCGGCCGACGCCCACCGCGCCGGTGGAGTAGTTGATGATCACGTCGGGACATTCGCGGCGGACGGCGGCGTCAATGCGGGCATAGGTGTCCACGTCGTAGGCGGGGCGGCCGTCGTCCTGGCGGGCATGGATGTGGACGATGGCCGCGCCGGCCTCGACGCTGCGGCGCGCCTCCGCGGCGATCTCGTCGGGGGTGTAGGGGATGGCCGGCGATTGGGCGCGGGTGGTCAGAACGCCGGTTAGGGCGGCGGTAATGATCGTCTTGGGCATGGTGTTGCTCTCTTGGCCGGGATTCATTTCCAATCTAACCCAAGTTCAAAACTGTCTGAACAGGGGTGATTGATCCAGCCTGTGGCTAATGTTATGGTATTTCGCCAGAGGAACAACCTATGTCATTTGTGATTGATGAACGCCTGACGCCCTTATATGTGATCAACATCTACGACGAGCACATGCCCCTCGCAACGGTCAAACGGCTTTTCGCCGAAGTGGATCAACTGCTGGCCCGCCAGGGCAAGTTCGGGGTGGTGATGCACTACAAATTCGACGAGGCCCACCCGGAGAGCGATGATTTCGACAAGGAGTTCGACGGCGACCTGGACGATGACGACCACCACTACGACCCCAAGCACAAACACGAGCCGGGCGCGGCCAAGTATCAGAAGGCGTGGCTGGTGGCCAACCGCGATCGCTTCGCCCAGGATTGTGTGGGCATGGCCATCGTCAGCGTCAACAGCAAGTTCGTCGCGTTCTACGCGCCGCTGGCCAACCGGATTATGAGCCGCATGTACCGCTGCCCCGGCGCGATGTTCGGCGATATGGATAAGGCGATGACCTGGGTTCAGGCCCGGATGCCGCAGCCGGTCGAATCAGCCGCGTCCGCTATGATTTCGGCCCCGTGATATTGACCATCCAGTTGATGCCGAATTTGTCCGTCAGCATCCCGAACGCATCGCCCCACGGCGCGGTCTCCAGCGGCTCTTCAATCGTCGCGCCCTCCGCTAGCTTTTGCCAGTAGCCGCGTAGCTCCTCGTCGTTATCACCGCTCAGGGACATTCTGATACTGGCTCCCCGATCGGGGGTCATGCCCGGCGGCGGATCGGAGGCCATGAGCGTGATGCCGTTGTCGGCTTCGAGCATGGCGTGCATGATGAGGTCGCTGTCCCCGGCCTGAAACTCCCTATATGTCGTCATAGTGAGATTGCCGCCGAACACGTGCTGGTAAAACTCCATGGCCTGACGGGTATTGTTTTCAAAACTGATGTAGGGATTGAGTTTCGATTGCATGGTTACCTCCTGTGCCTGATTTGCTTCACTTCAACAGATCGAACACATGTTCTATTATAGCATCGAATCGCTTGCTGACAATCCCTTTCACCTCTTTGGCAGGGCTTTTCAGTCGTCGGCCATCGCGTCTCGACCTGACAGGTGGGCGGCCCGAAGGCTCGTTCCCGCGAGAGAGACTTTGGCCGCCCACCTGTCAGGTCTCTCATAATTGGCGACTGAAAAGCCCCGACCTGTTTCGCCGGGCGATTGCCCATCACGCCCTCACCCGCTGGGCCAGCGCCGCCGTCAACCGTTGCAGCGCCTCCGAGCGGTCGTCAGGGGCCAGTTGGACTTCGATGATCTGGAACGTGCTCCGGTCGGCGCGGGCGGCCAGCAGTGCCTCCTCCAGTTCGTCCTCGGTGGCGGCGACGTGGCCGCGGCCCGCGCCCAGCACGCGCGGCACGTCGCTATAGCGCCAGTTGAGGATGTCGTTGAAGCGGCCGTCGAGCATCGGCCGCTCCGTCCCGTAGCCCTGGTTGTTCAGCACCACCACAATGGGGTTCAACCCGAAGCGGGCCACTGTGGATAGCTCCATGCCGGTCATCTGGAACGCGCCGTCGCCGACGAGCACCAGCGGGCGCAGGTCGGGCCGGGCCAGTTGCACCCCCACGGCGGCGGGCACGGCGTAGCCTAGCGAGGTGTAATAGGCGGGGGCGCTGAACTCCGAGGCACAATGGATGGTCATGTCAATGCCGGCGAACATGGCGTCGCCGGGGTCGGCCAGCACGGCCGTGCTGTCGTCGAGAAACTGGTTCAGCCGCTCGAACAGATAGCGCACGGTCAGCGGCTTATCGGGCACGGGGAAGCACTCCGGCGGCGTGGGCGGGTGGGGGATGGCCTCGCCGGGCGGGCGCGGGGTCGGCCGGGCGGCGATGAGCGCCGGCAGGAAGTCGCCCAGGGTAATGCCGTCGTAAGCATGGTAGCGAATGGACAGGCGCTCGCCGGTGGCGTTGATGACCCGCGCCGGATCGAGTTGGGCGGTGAAGATGCCCAGGTTGACGTCGGTCATGAAGACGCCCAGCATGAGGACGCAGTCGCTGCCTTCGATGGTGTCGGACAGTTCCCGGCGGCCCATCGCGCCCATGTAGACGCCCATGTACAGCGGATGGTCTTCGCGCACGACCGACTTGCTGAGGATGGTGGCGGCCACGGGCAGGCGGCTGCCCTCCACCAGGCGCATCAGTTCGGCTTGCAGCCCGAAACGCTGAATCTCCTCGCCGGCCAGAATGACCGGCCGCTCGGCGGCGTTGAGGCGGGCCAGCACCTCGGCCACGGCTTCGCGCAGGGCGGTGGGGTCGGCCGCGGGCGCCGGCCGCGGGGGCTGCGGCTCCACCGTTATGGGCGCATTGACCATGTCGCGCGGCAGTTCGATGTAGACCGGTTGCTTGGCGTGGACGGCGGCGCTCAGCACGCGGTCAATCTCTCGCGCCGCCGTCTGGGGGTTGTCCAGCACGGCCGCGGCCACGGTCAGTTGCTCGAACACCTTCAGCTGCGTGTCGAAGTCGCGCACCTTGTGATGCAGCAGCGGATTGCGCAGGCGCTCGTTCATGCCCGGCGCGCCGCTGATGACGACCACTGGCGACTTCTCGGCGTAGGCCTGGGCGGTGGTGTTGGCCACCTTCAGCCCGCCGACGCAGTAGGTGATGCAGACCACCCCCAGACCGTTGAACCGCGCGTAGGCATCGGCGGCAAAGCCCGCGCCCTGCTCGTCGCAGGTGTTGATGACCTGTAGCTCGCTGTCCTCCAGCGCCTTGTAGAAGCCGAGGACATAGTCGCCGGGCACGCCGAAGACGTGGCGGACGCCTAGTTGTTGGAGACGATGGATGAGGTAGGCGCTGATGGTGGTGTCGGACATGGGAGTCTCCTGAGGCTGGGGTTTTCTGCGGCCCAAATGATACCTGACGCTTTTTGACTATCGAAAAACGAGAACGACGACCAACAAGAAGAGCAATTCGGCCACAACTCCATAGGCAATACGCCGGCGAATATTCCTGGTGGTCTTCACCGCCATCATTTGCTGCATCATGTAGAAGGTCACGTTGATGGCTTGGTGCAGCCCAATGACTAACCACAGGGAGCCTGTGCGGGCCAGCGTGTAAGCCAGCGTCACGCCAATAAAAGGCAGATAGAACCAATCGGTGATGGGTTTGGTTACGAGCCTGATGACGTGATTAAAAACATAGAGCAGAGTCGAAATGGCCACAAACGTTACCAGTGGTTGATCGCGCATGAAATAGAAGACGTACCCGCGGGTGAGCAAGTCTTCCGCGGCGGCGGCCGGAAAGTTGGCGAAGAGAATCCAAAGGAAGTGACGGATCAGGTTGGCGGCGTTGAAGTGAAAGCCGGAAACTTCTCTGATCTGGAGATAGATTCCAATCCTCTCCAACACGGCCAGCACAGCCGTGCCCAATAACACCCCGCCGGCGTAGTACTGCCACCAATTCGGCTCAAATCCCAACCCCAAAGCGGCCAGTCCATTTACGCCCAGGAGACGAGCCACAACGGCAACGACCACAGCCGTTAGAATAAACAGGCTAAACGTTGAAAGCGGCTTGGGCGGAATGGACAGAATGTCTTGCCCGTTGGCTTCGGCGATCTGGTAGAACAGGAATATCGCCAGATAGCCGGCTAGTATGGCCAATGCCGTAGTCATAAAAGAAAGCCCTCGAACGTGTTTCCAAAGTAATATATCCGAACGTGGACAGGGCGAGCAGGGTTTCCATTCATTTTCACCCCCCACCGCCATCGGCTATAATCAGTCCGCAAAGGGGCGGGGCGGCGGACAATAAGGACTAGCCATGGCTGAAAGCACGTTGCAAAACGCCAAGATCAACAAGGCCGATGAGTTCTATACCCAACTGGCGGACATCGAAGCGGAGATGCGCCATTATCGCGATCACTTTCGGGGCAAGGTGGTTCTCTGCAACTGCGACGACCCGTATGAGAGCAACTTCTTCAAGTACTTCGCGCTGAACTTCAACTTCCTGGGCCTGAAGAAATTGATCGCCACCAGCTACGCCGGGTCGCCCGTGGCCGGCGAGCAACTGTCGCTGTTCGACGTGGTCGCCCTGGACAAGGGCAGAACCGCGGCCAAACCGGCGCACAAGATCGAGATCACCGAAGTAACGGACGAAAACAGCGACGGCGCGGTTGACCTGGCCGACGTGGCCTATTTGCTGCGCAACGGGAAGAACAGCCTGACGTTGCTGGAAGGCGACGGCGATTTCCGCTCGGCCGAATGCGTCCGGTTGCTGCGGGAAGCGGACGTCGTCGTGACCAACCCGCCTTTTTCGCTGTTCCGGGAATATGTGGCCCAGTTAGTTGAGTACGAGAAGAAGTTCATCATCATCGGCAACGTCAACGCAATCACGTACAAAGAAGTATTCAAACTGATTAAGGATAATAGAATCTGGTTAGGGCAGAGCATTCATAGCGGCGACCGTGAATTCCGCGTGCCGGATTATTATCCGTTGGCAGCGGCAGGGTACAGAGTAGAC
>WBZP01003024.1_pt1 | contig 18715 bp, 21 predicted proteins | sample 5204301 | NCBI WGS metagenome assembly WBZP01 (sample SAMN12412401, study PRJNA552823) | activated sludge metagenome | isolation source: activated sludge from nitrification reactor of wastewater treatment plant... | place: USA: Pennsylvania | collected 2017 | reverse complement strand
AATCATGGCCATGGTGATCACTCCTCGTCCCCTGCTGCATAAAGCAGCAGGATAGGTTGAACACCCGGCTCACTTTTGAATCGGCACAACCCTCATTCGTGGCTCAATTTTCGGTCGGCGACAACACGTCAGGGGCCAAGGGGTTCCCGTATCGAGTGGAAGGCAGCGCAGTACTTTAACGTCATCGAACTGCTGCGCCATCCGATCTACGCCGGCGCGTACGTGTTCGGACGAACCGGCCAGCGCGTACAGCTCGTCGGCGGGCGCGCCCACAAGACAAACGGGCACGCGAAGCCAATGCAGACCTGGAGCGTCTTGATCCGCGACCATCATCCGGGTTATATCAGCTGGACAGAGTTCGAGGAGAACCAGCGCATGATCGCGGAGAACGCGCATATGAAGAAGCGCATGGCGCGAAAGAGCGCACGCGGCGGCCGTGCGCTCTTGACGGGCTTGGTACGTTGTGGCCGCTGCGCCCGCATGATGCGCGTGTTCTACGGCATGCAATCGGGGCATGCGCATCGCTATCAATGCTCGGGCGACAGTGCGCTTTCCGGCATGACGGCATGCATCGGCATCGGCGGCGTACGCGTCGACCGTGCGGTGGCGGCGGCGATCGTCGAAGCCGTATCCCCGCACGCCATAGAGGCCGCGATCCAGGCTGCGGAAAGAATGGCACAGGCCGATGCGGACTTGCGTCAGGCGGCCAGCCGTGAGCTCGAGGAAGCGCGTTACGACGCCTCGCTAGCCGCTCGCCGCTACGAGTGCGTCGATCCGGCCAAGCGGCTGGTCGCGCGCGAGCTCGAAGCGCGCTGGAACACATGCCTCGAACGCGTGGCTGAGCTCGAAGCGCGTGTGCGCGCGCTCGACATCGCAGCGGCGCAGCGTCCGTCGGTCGACCGCGCAGCCCTGCTCGCGCTGGCGCACGATCTGCCACGCGTCTGGAACAGTGACGCAACCGATGCTGGGACGAAGCAGCGCCTGACGCGCATCCTGATCGAGGAAGTCATCGTCGATCTGGACGAGACGGCGAATGAAGCCGTGGTCACGGTGCATTGGACGGGCGGGCGACACACGGAGCTGCGCGTCGCGCGCACCAGGACTGGACGATATCCCGAGGATGTACATCCGGCGCCCGCAGAGGTGATGCGCAAACTCGGTGGTCGCTGGCCGGACCGGCAACTCGCGGTGACAATGAACCGCATGCGCTGCAAGTGCGCCGACGGCAAGTCCTGGACCGCAGTGCGGGTGCGCGAGCTGCGCGAACGACTCGGCATCGCCGAGTTCGATCCGGATGCTACCCGGCCCGAGACGATCAGCGTCGATGAAACAGCGCGTCGTCTGCAAATCTGCGTAGGTTCCGTGCACCGCCTGATTCGTGAGGGCATCCTCCCGGCAAAGCAAGCGATGCACGCTGCACCCTGGGAAATTCCGGTCGCCGCACTTTCCACTGAGGCTGTTCAGATAGGCGTGCGAAATATCGTCGCACGCCGACCTGCAAACTTCTATGTATTACAAGACGTTAAGACCCTACGGCTACCAGGACTCTGATAGGAGAGATGCACTATGAAACGCGATCCGCCACCCAGATCAAGGTGCTGTACTGGGACCGCACTGGCTTTTGCCTCTGGGCCAAGCGACTCGAACAGGGACGATTCCTGTCCGACTGGCGTTGCGTTACGAGCCGAGAAATGGACTGGACGGGGCTGAAGCTTCTTCTCGAAGGCATCGAGGCGAAAGTGATCAAGAAGCGCTACAAAGATGGTCGCAGCAAGGATGCCTCTGGTATACTCCGAGTATGAATTCGGCGACTGCTTCGCGCGTTCTCAGCCTCGATGAAGCAGCCGCTTTCCGGCCGCAGCAGATCGTCGATCTGAGCCGCGAACTGGCGGCAGCCAAGCATCAACTCGACTGGTTCTGCCGCCAACTCTTCGGTCAGAAGAGCGAGAAGCGTATCGTCGAAGGCGGCAGCGGCCAGATGAGCCTGGGCGAGTTCATCGACCAGGGCGAGGCGCCCGCGCCGCCCGAACGCCCGGTCGCGGCCCACACCCGGCGCGCGGCGACCAACAAACCCGACACAGGCGAAGAGCGTGTTCCGTTCTTCGACGAGACGCGGGTGCCGGTCGAAGTGATCGAACTGACCGCGCCCGAAGTCGAGGGACTCGCCGCGGAAGATTTCGAAGTCATCGGTCACAAGGAAAGCTACCGACTGGCCCAGCGTCCGGGCAGCTACGTCGTGCTCAAGTACCGGCGCCCGGTGATCAAGATCAAGCAAACCCAGGCCATCGCCTGCGCGAGCGTGCCTGCCGGTGTGATCGAGGGCAGCCGTGCCGACGTGAGTTTTGTCGCCGGCCTGTTGATCGACAAATTCGCGTATCACTTGCCGCTGTATCGTCAGCACCAGCGCTTGAGTGATGCCGGCATCACGGTCAGCCGCCCCTGGCTCACCCAGATCGCGCAACAGGGTACGGCACTGCTGGGGCCGATCTACGAGGCACAGTTCGAGTCGATCCGTGCCTCACGCATCAAGGCCATGGACGAGACACCGATCAAGGCCGGACGTGGCGAACCGGGCAAGCTCAAAGCCGCGTACTTCTGGCCTGTCTATGGTGAGTTGGACGAAGTGTGTTTCCCCTTCTTCGAAAGCCGACGGGCCGAGCACGTCGAACAGGCATTGGGGCTCACCCACGCCCAAGGCGCGGTGCTCCTGTCCGATGGCTACGCGGCCTATACCCGTTATGTGAACAAGACCGGGCTGACCCACGCCCAGTGCTGGGCGCATACACGGCGCGAGTTCTTCGAAGCCCAGGCGGTCGAGCCGCACGCCGCGGCGCGCGCACTGGAGTTCATCGGTGGCCTCTACGCGGTGGAGGCGTGCATTGGCGATCAGAAATTAACGGCGGCCAAAAAGCGCGACTATCGCTTGACCCATGCCAAACCGATCGTCGAGCAGTTCTTCGCCTGGATCAACCAGCAGTTCGAGGCGCAGGGATTGTTGCCGAGCAATCCAATGACCAAGGCACTGGCCTATGCCCGCGACCGACGCCTCGGCTTGGAGGTCTATCTCTCCGACCCGGATGTGCCGATCGACACCAATCATCTGGAGCGAGCCCTTCGCGCGATTCCCATGGGTCGCAAGGCATGGCTGTTCTGTTGGACCGAACTGGGCGCCAGGGACGTCGGGATCATGCAGAGCCTGATCGTGACCTGCCGGCTACACGGCATCGACCCCTACGACTATCTGGTCGATGTGTTGCAGCGTGTCGGCCAGCATCCGGCCAAGCGCGTCCACGAACTCACACCGCGCCTGTGGAAGCCTCTGTTCGCTGCGAACCCTCTGCGATCGCCCCTGCACACGCTTCGCCAATAGCCAGGAACGCACGGTAGCTGCCGGCTGCATCGCTGTTGCTCCCATGGGTGACTTGCGTGGGGAGCAGTTTCCGTCATCGCGCGCACGAAGGGATGTACGCCGGTGGGTTACCGGTTACACGGCGACGACCACCCCGATCAGCGCGGCGAGGCCGCTTCGCTTCTTCTTGTCGGCAATGAAGCGGGCTTCGAGATCGTCGGTGGCTTCGCTGTAGTGGAAGTCTTCGCCCAGGGCGGCGGCGATGTCGGCGGCGATGTCGGCGGCGAAGGCCTGGCTGGCGGTAGTCGTTGCGGCTTCATCGACGCCGGTGACGCGAAACTCGCCCGAGCGCGAGTCGATCTGTTTCGCGCCCAGGCTCCAGCGCGCCGCCTGCATGAAGCCGCCCGGCTGCACGGTGTCGCCTTCGGTGATCAGGGTGCCGCCGTCGAGGCGACGTTCGTCGTGGTAGTAGCTCTTGCGCTTGGTATTGGCGAGTCAGCCGGCACAGCTGGAAGCCACGCCCTGCGGGCTTCTCCGGCATGCCACCCCGAAACACCGCATGAAAAAGCGCTTTGCGGGATGGCACCCGCAAGACCGCCATTCGGCGCGGCGTCCAGGCCATCTGTGCGGCGCGGCGGCAGATCGCGCGAAATCGGGTCTGGCGGGCCGTCGCGGCGGCGCCAATCAGTGGTTTTGCGCGGCCCGCTGCCGTCGGTCGCGAAGACCGGTTGTTGCGCCCAACGACCGGTTACTCGAAGCGACCGTCATCGATCGCGCAGGCAAGGCGATCGATCATTCCCGCGTCGCCGCTGTACTTGGTTGTTCAAGCGCTTTTTCAATTCGCCGATCGGGAATCAACCACATCAAGGCCACGCCGACATAGATGGCTTCGGCGATCCATTCGTTGAAGAAGGTCGCCGGAATCGCAATCAGGTAGAGCGCAACGGATGCGTTGCCCTTTCGATCGTTGCCGATCGCCTTGGCCAGGAGCGAATCCGCGCCGTCGGCCTTGATGATGGCCCTGGCCAGCAACCAGTAGGCAAAGGCAGCCATCAACAGGACAACGCCATACAGGGCAACGGGAACCGAGGAAAAGTGGTTCTCGCCCATCCATCCGCTGGCAAAGGGCAGCAAGGAGAGCCAGAACAGCAGATGCAGGTTGGCCCACAGCGCCGCGCCGCTTACCTTCCTTGCCGCATGGAGCATGTGGTGGTGGTTGTTCCAGTAAATCCCGACATAGACAAAACTCAGGACGTAGCTGAAAAAAACCGGCAGCAAGGGGCGCAGCGTGTCCAGCGTTGCGCCATGCGGAACCTTGATCTCCAGCACCATGATGGTGATGATGATGGCGAGCACGCCATCGCTGAAAGCCTCGAGCCGGTTTTTGTGCATGCTGCTCCCTAGCGCTGGATTCGCGCGAAGGCAAAGCGGCGACCCAGGCCGAGCTTGATGGCCATGTGGATCCAGGTCATCGCAAAGGGTTCCAGATAGCGCGCAGTGCTCAGTTCGCCACAATCCACGGCATCGAAGCCAATCAGTGTGGCCAGCGCAACGACCCTGGCCCGGGCTTGCGCATCGTCGCCGCAGACGGGCATGAACGGTGTTCCTTTCGCGTAGTGCGTGTCGGCCATGTTCTCCGCGCCGGTGGTGTTGAATGCCTTTACCACCCGCGCGCCCTTTGCGGCCTGGGCAATGGTCTCGGCGCCGGATGTCGTGGTGCCGAGCGACAGGCCGGCAAGACCGGCCGTCAGCGGATTGGTGGCATCGACCAGAATCGTACCCTTCCAGTCGGACCGCGATTGCGCCAGCGACACGGCCGCGGCATACGGCACGGCAAGAATGACCAGGTCGGAAGCGTCGATGGCTTTCTCGACCGACCCGATCGTTGCCAATGCCCCCAGGCCGGCGACCGCCTGCGCGGATTTGCCGGGATCGGGAACGCCGAACACAATCGCTTCACCGCGCGAGGTAAATGCCTTTCCCAAGGCCATGCCGACGTTGCCGGCACCAATGATCGAAATGCTCATCTGGCTTCTCCTGAGATTCGGGGATCAACGCCCGAGGGCTTCGATGATCAGGCGCGCGGTTTGGCCACCGGAGAAATTCTGCTGCCCGGTGACGAGATTGCCGTCCCTCACAGCGAAACTGCGCCACATGCCGGCCTGAACGAAATTGGCGCCGATTGCCTTTAGCGCATCCTCGATCCGCCACGGCATCAAGTGCTTGTCGCGCGGCAGCATGCCATAGCTCCATACCGCATTGTCCGCGAAGTCTTCCTCCACATTGGCAAAGCCGGTCACCGTCTTGCCCTTGGCGAGGTATTGCCCGTCGGGAAGCTTGACGTAACGCAGGATGGCTGTGCCGTGGCATAGCGCGGCGGCAATCTTTCCGGCTGCATAGAACGCCGCGAACTTCGCGTGCAGCGCGGATGCCTGCTCGAAATTGAACATCGGCGCCTGACCGCCGGCAACCACGATGGCATCGAATGCCGAAACATCGATGTCCTCCACCTTGCCGGTGCTGTCTACCAGCGCCCTGAGTTCCGGCGTATGGAGAAAGCCTTGCGTGATCAGGTCGGTCTTGCTGTATCCGCTCGCATCATTGGGGTCGCTCATGGCGTCCGCTTCACACTTGCCCCCGTCGGAGCTGAAGATCGCCGTCTCGTAGCCGGCTTCTTCGAAGGCCAGATAGGGGTGGGTCAGCTCGGACCACCAGAAACCGACCGGCCATCCCGTGGTGCTTGAAACGGCCGGATTGGCGATGACGATGGCGATGCGCTTGCGACGCCCGGGATTCAGGGGGTTGGTGTCTTTCAGGCTCATGAACGTCTCCGTTTGGATAACGGCGACAGTATTGGCGCGACACGAACAGAGATAAATAGGTCAGAATGCGAAACACTGTTATCCGACAAGGCAACAATGGAATCGTCCGAACTTGCGGTCTTCGTCAAGGTGGTTCAAACCGGCAGCTTCACTCGGGCAGCCGAATCGATGGGCACACAGAAGGCCTATCTGTCCCGCGTGGTCAAGCAACTGGAACGGAAACTCGGCATGCGCCTGTTGGAGCGCACGACACGTTCGCTTTCGCTCACCGAGGCCGGGCGCGAAATCTTCGAGCGAGCCGTCGGCATACTGGGCGCCATCGAGGATGTCGAGCGCGTTGCTCAACAGACGCTCGCCGAGCCCCGCGGGACCCTGCGCCTCACCTGCGGCGTCGAATTCGGGATGATCGCGGTCAGCCGCTGGATCAGTGACTATCTGGCCCGCTATCCGCTCGTCAACGTCGAAAGCGATCTCACCGGACGCATCATCGACATCGTGCACGAAGGGTTCGACTTGGCCATCCGCATCGGCCCCTTGTCCGATTCAAGCCTGGCGGCGCGGCGCCTGGGGGAACTTCGCTACGGACTGTTTGCCAGCGACGACTATCTCGATCGTCGCGGAACGCCCGATTCCCCGGCCGCGCTGGCACAGCACGATCTGCTGCACTTCAGCGGCGGCAGCCCCCGCCAGACCTGGACACTGCTTCGCGGCGCCGATGAAATCAAGGTGGCGGTCTCGCCCCGGCTGCGAATCAACAACAGTTTCGCGGTGCGGGACGCCGCCCTTCACGGATTGGGCATCGCCCGCCTGCCACTGGCCGTGGTGAGCAATTTACCCGAGGCTCTGCATCTGACGCGTGTCCTGCCGCAGTGGAGTCCGCCGCCGGCGCCCGTGAATGCGGTGTTTCCCGGCCTGCGCTATTTGACGCCGAAAGTTCGTGCCTTCATCGATCATGCCGTCGAGAGATTCGACGATTTGTGACGTCCGCCGTCGACGAGTTCTCCGCTGCGCCGAACACCCGCGACTGATCCGCGACAGCGGATGCGCCCGAAAGGCACGCCCCGCGGGCGTCTCCGGCACGGCAACTCGAAACACCGCATGAACAGGCGCTCTGCGGGATGGCACCCGCAAGACCGGCATTGGGCGCGCCTTCCAGACCATGCGTTCCGCGCGGCGGCAAAGCAAGCGTAATCGAGTCTGCCGGGCAGTCGCACCGGCGCCTGTGGATCGCCTGGCGCGAAGCTGAAGCGAGAGATGACGCGTTGGTCGTTCCTGTCCGCGGTGTATTCGGAAACCTGCGGTTCGAGATAGCGGTGTAACGGTCAATCCGGAAACGAGACAGTTCAGGCGCGCTCGGCCTTTGCCGCACTCCATTCGCGGCAGATGCGAACGGTTTGTTCGGTGGCGAGCGGCTCGTGAGTCAGTCCGCAACGTGCGCCGCTTTGCTCAGTCAGAAAGTGCGCGCACTCCCGGCACAGGCCGAAGGCGCGTTGTCCGTTCGAGCGCTGCATGACAGAGAGCAGGTTGCGCAGTGTGCTTTCGAGTGTAGCCGCCTCGACAGCCTGTTCGCAGAGCGCCTGCTCGACGCGTTCGACCCAGCTCCGGTTCAAGACTGACTTGCCTGCGGCGGTCAGCGTCAGGTGCACACGTTTGCCGTGTCGCGCGTCCGCTTCCCTGGTCAGCAACCCCTTGCGTTCCAGCACGGCGATTGTCTGCGACACCGTCCCGCGGGTGATGCCGAAATACTCCGCAATGGCGATCGGCAGGTCGCTGTATCGATTGGCGCGCATTAAGAACAGCAGCACCTGAAGGTGGATCGGCAGCAGCCCGTGCCGCGCCGCGTCGTCGCGAACGGAGCGCTGAATCAGCGCCCCCAGGCGTTCGAGCAGCAGGGAAGTTTGGCTCATGGCTGAAATGTATCGCCTCGACGCATCGCTTGACAAGCTCGATGTAGCGACTCTAAACTTCACTATGCATCGAGTCGATGCATACGAACGCCGATCCTAAGGAGTCGATCATGAGCAAAGCCCTGTTTTTCCATGCCGGTTGCCCTGTGTGCGTATCCGCCGAACAGCAGTTCATCCAGGCACTCGATCCGGCGCGGTACGCGGTAGAGATCGTCCATCTGGGCGAGCACAAGGACCGTATCGCCCAGGCCGAGACCTATGGCGTGAAGTCGGTCCCTGCGCTGGTTATCGAGGGGCAGCCGTTCCACATCAACTTCGGCGCTGCGCTTGCCGATCTGAAATAGGGGGATCCACGATGAAACGCATCCTGATCGTTCTATCTTCGATGGCCCTCGTTTTGCCCGCTCTCGCGGCCGACTCCCAAGTGTCCTACCCGACCGGCTATCGCAACTGGCATCACGTCAAGAGCATGGTCATCGACAAAGGCCATCCGCTGCACGAGGCATTCGGCGGCATCCATCACCTCTATGCGAACCCGAAAGCCGTGGCCGGCTACAAGTCCGGAAAGTTTCCGGATGGCGCGGTCGTCGTGTTCGATCTTCTCGAAGCGAAATCGGCCGACAATGCCGTGACCGAGGGCGCACGAAAAGTCGTAGGCGTGATGCACAAGGACGCGAAGAGATTTGCCGCGACAGGCGGCTGGGGCTTCGAGGGTTTCGGCGGCGGCGACAGAACGAATCGTGTCGTTCGGGACAACGCGGCCAATGCCTGTTTTGCCTGCCACGCACCGCAGAAAGATCACGACTATGTGTTCAGTCGCTTGCGAGATTGACTCGTCGGGTCGATAACAGCGCCGTTGGCACCCGGGTGGGAGACGCCGATTTGGTTGAACACTCGGGCGACATCCTGAAACACCGCATGAACAGGCGCTCTGCGGGGTGGCACCCGCAAGACCGCCATTGGGCGCGGCTTCCAGGCCATCGGTGCTGCGCGGCGGCGCGGCCGTTATGCTATCGACGTCATATTGAGCGACGACGGTTTCCTGTGCATATTGTTCGGCGGCGCTTTTGCCGATCCATCATTCGTGCAGGGAGAGATCATGGGCGACAGGAAACACGCAGTCCTCGGGGCGTTTCGATCGACGGGCGCGGCCGTTGCGCTCGCATGCATGACGGGAAGCGTGCTTGGCGACGGCCCGTCAACACGGTTTTCGCTGACCGGCGCCGTCGCTCGGCCCGCGACCTTCGCGCTCACCGACCTGCAGGCGCTGCCGGCGATCACCCAGACGGTGAACTTTCTCGGCGGCGGCAGCAACCAGACGCACACCTACACCGGCGCGAGCATGTGGGGCATCGTCAACGGCGCCGGCATCGTCACCAGTAGCGCACGCGGCGATATCCTGAACAAATACATCCTGGCGACCGGCAGCGATGGCTACCGCGTCGTGTACTCGCTGAGCGAGATCAATCCGACCTACGGCAATCGGCCCGATCTGGTCGCCTACGCGGAAACGCTGAACGGACTGAACGTGCCGCTGGGCGCCGACGGCTTCGCGCGCACCACGGCACCGAACGACCTGCGCGGCGGCCGCTACGTCTCGAACCTGGTGAACCTCGATTTACGCAGTTCGAGTTCGACCCAGAGCGGCACCGGCGGCGGCACATCGGCGCAGTTCACCGTGTCGGGCGGCGTGCTCCACAGCGCGAGTTTCGATGCCGCAACCAACTGGTCGGCACTCGGCCTGACGCCGATCACCCAGACCGTGAGTTTCCTGGCGGGCGCAGGCTCGCAGACCCACACCTACACCGGCTACAGCTTGTGGGATCTGCTCAACAGCAGCGCGGTCGGCATCGCCACCGATCCGGCAGTCAAGGGCGACATCCTCGGTAAATATGTGGTGACCACCGGCAGCGACGGCTACAAGGCGGTGTTCTCGATGGGCGAACTGAACCCGGCCTACGGCGGCAGTCCGACCAGTTTCATCGCGCTGAGCGAAACCATCAACGGCATCGAAACGCCGCTCGCCGCCGACGGTTTTGCCCGCATCGTCGCACCCGGCGACGGCAGAGGCAGCCGCTACGTCTCGAACCTCACCAGCATCGAAGTATTCACTGCCGCGCCGGTACCGGAGCCCGAGACCTGGGCGATGATGGGCGCCGGCCTGTGCGCGCTCGCGCTGGCCGGCCGGCGACGCCGCCAGGTTTCAGTGTAGAGCGGGGCCTCCCCGGGCGCGGCGCCCGCGCCAACGCCCGGCGCAGGGTCGTGAGCACTGCCCATCGGGCCGACCACGCCATGCCGCTGCCACCCATCGGCAGACAGCGTGTGGTTGCCTTGCGCGATTCCGGAAGCAAACCGCGCGGGACCTGGCCTGCCGGGTGATCTGCCTCCTTTGAGCGAACGATGATTTCCACGTCTTTACCGAACAAACCCATGATCTGCGGCAGGCGCTCCGAATTGACAAGACTGAGTTTGAAAGCTGCGCAGTTCGGCGTCGTGGGGCTGGGGGAAGCCGGAAGTGTCGGCAAAGGTGATCTGCGTCAGCTTCCACCCTTTGACGAGATCGTCGAGGCGCATGGCGCGTTAGGTACGAAGCTTCCGTCCTCTTACGTCGGAAGCTCCGCCACCCAACGGCGCCGAACACGCCGGATTGCGATTCCAGTACGCAAGACCGCCATTGGGCGCCGATCCCGGTTCATCTGGGCCGCGCGGCGGCGGATTGAGCGCAATCGATTCTGCCGAGCCATCGCGGCGGCGCCAATGAATGGCCTTTCTCGACTCTCAGTGGACTGATGACGCACTCATGGGAGCCGGCGGCGATGTAGTCCAAGACCTGTCGCTGGCTTACTTGGTGATCTTTGCTGAGAGGAACAGCAGCAGTGGGTTGTCCGGCGATGCAGCAAAGCCGAAGTTCAGGTAGTACCCTGCTGCCTTATCATCGAGCGCATCGACGAACAAACCAATGCCACCTGCCTCGGCGTAGATTCGGTGCGCCCGCGCCAAGGCATCGACCAGCAGCAGTTCGCCCAGTCTTTTGCCCTGATACTCTCTATCGACTGCCAATCTGCCTAAACGTACGCCGGGGATGCGACGCGGCAATTTCTTGCGCCAGGCTTCGGGCATGTGCCGGTTGTCGAGTTCTGCAAGCGTCAACGCATAGTAGCCGCAGATGCGGCCTGGCGCTTCCTCGCGAACCGCGACAAAGGTCTTTGACAGACCCTTCTCCTGATGCTGACGCGCGACCTGCCGCAGCCAACCATTCAGTTCCTGCCGGCCGCAATCGAATCCCTGTCGGTCATGATCCCCAGCTAAAGGTCGTACCTGAATCATCTCGCTTGGCCTTCTGGTAACGCTTCAAGGCAGCCTTCAGCTTGGCATTCGGCTTGGGCGGGTTCTCCATCAGGTCGAGCAACCAGCTCCAGTCGCGCGGCGACAGACGAATCACGTCCTCACGTTCAATGACAGACTGCGCCTCTTTCAACGCGGCCTGGACCAGAAATTGATTGACCGTGGCGCCGGTCAGCTCGGCGGCACGGCACAACGTCTCGTAGACGTCATGTGGAACTCGGGCGCCGATACGATCTTGCTTGGCAATGGCAGCAGGCATCTCTTTCCCCAACAATTGCTTGTGCGCTCAGTGTATCACTGTCGCCAATTTGGCGCCATATTGCCTCGTGACTGAATTCTGGCGTGGCGTCCAGATCGCCGTTTCTTGTCCGGAGTCCATCGGCGGGGAAGCGGATCGAGCGCTCGCGCACGGCAGCGAGCATCTCGATATCGGAGGGCAGGAAGGCTGACTTGCTGCCCGATGGACAACCGAACTGAAGGTCTCCTTCGGCAGGATTTACCCGCCGTTCAACTTCGTGCAGCTTTCGCTGTCGCAGTGGCCTGTCATGGCCGTGTGATGCCGCCTTGCACTGTGTTTTAGTGCGCCCAACTCCGCGGGCCGAACGAGTGCATTTTTGTCGCTCGATTCATTCGGCAGCCCGCACCGGGATCAGGCCTGCCGGGTGATTTGCCTAGTTTGAGCAATTGATGATCGCTCCTTCTGCGTCGAACGGGCCAACGAAGTGCGGCAAGCGTTCCGAATTGAAACGACTGAGTTTGGAGTTGCGCAGTTCGGCGTCGTTGGACTGGGGGGATGCCGAGCGTGGCGGCAACGCTGGCCTCCGCCAGCTTCCGACCTTTGTCGAGGTCGTCGAGGCGCACGGCGAGTCGGACACGAATCTTCCGTCCTCTTGCATCTGCAAGTCCGCCACCCGACCGCGCCGAACAAGTTGAATTGCGATTCCAGTACGCGAGACCGCCATTGGGCGCCGATCCCGGTTCATCTGGGCCGCGCGGCGGCAGATCAAGCGCAATCGAGTCTGCCGGAGCCATCGCGGCGGCAGCAGTCAACCGCTTTTCGCTAGCCAAACTCGACCCGCGGCGGCCGAAACTTGGCGCAAGAAACAAAGGTGGCTTAACCGGCACGTAGCGCTCGAACCGCAGGGATCCCGGCTTCCAGCCTGGGTGGAGAACGCCGGTCCATGCTGTGTTCAGGGCAATGTTGCCGTCTCGCGCAATTCTGAGCCGGTGACGCCACAGATCCACCGACGCGTTGTACTCGGTAACTTGGTGATCGAGACCGCGCAGTCCGATGCCAGCATTCGCCAAGTCCTATGCCGGCGGCTATGGCGCATCTTCGGCTGCTCCCGGATCGAGGGCAACCTTGATTGGCCAGATGAAGCTTACGCCCGCTCAATGCAAGTCGATTTACAGCACCGTCATACCAGACTAACATTCTGTGTCTGAGCGAGTCGATCAGAATAGGCTTTTCCAGGAGGCAACGCGGATGGCATCACATGGAGACAACCAGAGTTCGCCAGCGGATCTCGTGCTGTCACCGCCGGAAGCGATCCGCCCGGTCGATACGGCGCAGGCCTCGCGGGCCACGCCGCTGCCGGCAGAATTGACGGCGGCAATCGACGATCAGGTCGGCCGCTTCATAAACAGCCTGTTGACGGAGGACGTGCAGAGCGATGCCTTCAAGGCCAAGATCGATTCGGCATTCCGGCTCGGCCGCGAGGAGATATCGCTAAGCTCGAACCTGTTGAGCGGCCGCTTCATGGGGCGCAATATGGTCGGCATGGAGGACTCGCCGGCGTTTATCGCAATCCAAGGCATGCGGCAGCATCTCGACGATCTCGACCCGGGCAAGGAAGGCGATTTGCTGACCCAGAACAGGCTGCTCGGCATTATCCCTTACGGCGACAAGCTGAAAGCCTATTTCCGCCGGTACCAGAGCGCCGGGACGCAGTTCCAGACAGCATTGCGGCAGATCTACGCCGCGCGCGACGATATGCAGCGCGATGGCATCGAGATCGATTCAACACGAACCAAGCTGTGGGAGGCGATGCAGCGGTTGAAGTCTGCCATCCACTTCGCCGAGGAACTCGACCGGCGCCTTTGCGACAAGGTAACGGCGCTCAAAGCGACAGACGCCGAACGCGCACGTGCGCTTGAGCAGGAGGTCCTTTACTACGCGCGCCAGAACCTGCAGGACATGCTGACGCAGCACGCGGTCTGTGTGAACGGCTACCTTTCCCTGGAAGTGTTGAAGAAGACCTGCCGCGAAATGATCATCGGCTGCGACCGGGTCGCAACCACCGGCATGTCGGCGCTCGCAGTGGCGCAGACTGTGGCACGGGCCACCGGTAATCAGGTAAAGGTCATGGACATGCTGTCGGGTGTCAACAGCACGATCGAGAACCTGATCGCGGAATCCGGAAAGCAGTTGAACAACCACGCGGAGCGCAGCGCCCAGTTCAGTTCCAATCCGCTTCTGGGGATCGAGAAGCTCAAGGAGATGTTCGATCTCACCTTCAAGGCGATGGACACGATGGACGAATTCCGGACCAAGGCGATCGAGGTCATGGGCCAGAACAACAGCATCATGAAGGAGCAGATCGGCCGCGCCCAGGGTTACCTCGACCGGGCGCGTCAGGAACGCCTGCGCGCAATCGCCACACCGGGCATCGAGGGGCCGGTAGCACTTTGATCAACACCGCCGGGAGGGCACCGTGACAGCCAGCTATCTTGTTCGCCGCGACACTGCGGCCTGGAACTTCCAGGTCTGGGCATCCTTCATACTTGCCGTGATCGCTTGCGGGATCGGCGTCTGGAACATGCCGAGTCAGGATCTCGATCGCGCCTTTCTGGCGGTCGGATTCTTTTTCTGCCTGTTCGCCTCCTTCACGCTAGCCAAGATGATTCGCGACAATCGCGACGAGCGCGTCGACACCAGCGCCTGGATCATGACCGTCTGGACCGGATTCTCGGTCGCCGTCGTGCTGACCGCCTGGGGGCTATTCCGCATGAAGATCGGCGACTGGGAGAAGGGCTACATGGTCGTCAGCTGGCTCTTCCTGGTCTCGACAGTCTTCTCGCTGGCGAAGACGGTTCGCGACAAGCAGGAAGCCGACATTCTCGAGGCCTCGCCGGAGCCGGCGCCCGACTCGCCTCGCCGCGAGCTGGCACCGGCTACAGCGCCAGCCGCCATGCCCGCACGAGGCGCACCTGCCGACTCCCTGACGCCCGCTGCTGCAGCGAAACCGTCGCCGCGCTGAATCGACAGGCGGCAACAGCGGGTCGCGAAACCACCGCTAACGCTTGGTTTCGATGAACGCCTCGTGCTTGGCGAGTTCATCGACCTCGCTGGCCGCGACGACGGTCAGGATGCTCTTCAGCCGAGTGTCGAGGATTTCGATTTGCGCAAGCAGCGATGCCTCGGGCGAGCGCTCGCCAACTGCTAGGGGGGCCTCCTGGGTCGCCCGAATCACGGCCAGATAGCTGTTACAGGCATCGCGCAGGTAACGCGTGATCAGCTCGCGGACGAAAAACTGCTCCTCGACGGAAATGACACTGGCCGGTTCCTTGTCTCCCATACGCTCGACCACCTTTGCAAGCCGTTCCTTGAGCCGCGCCAGCGCGAGGACCACTGCCTGGGGAAGTTGTGGAAGGACGCCGTCAAGATACGCGTCGAGCATCGCCGCTTCGCGGCCCACGCCGGCGAAGAAGTCGTGAGCGTCGATAGCGCCGCGACCGCCGCGGCGGAACAATACGCCGCCGATGGCGAGGACGATCGCACCGGCAATCAACAGGTAGTTCCGCCCGGTGATTACGCCGACAAGCGTCCCGACCAGACCAAGCGTAGCCGCCATGATTCCCCACGCAAGTCCGACATTCCGGGATCGGGCCGTCCAACGCCCTCGCCCCTCAAGGGCAACGGCAAGCGGGCGCCCGGCCAGGCTTCGCTGACGGAGCCTGGCGACCCGCTGGGCAAGCTTTGCGCTCGGCTGCGACGTTTGCCGCGCAGCCGCGCCTCGCTTGGGCAGCGTTCCGGCTACCCACTTTTCGGGTGCGGCCATCGTTTCCACCTGTCCTACGTCGCAAACCTGAACCGGGATTCTATTTCGCATTCGGGTCCGAGCCAACATGCATCCCGGTTCGACGCCTCTGCTCGTGTCAAGCCAACTTGCGCCCGGCCGCCGGGCCCAGCAGCAAGTTGCGCCCGAGGGTAGCTTTAAGAATCCAACGCGCGATGCGGACAAGCGCTACTTCATAGACCGGCCTGGCACCCGCATGGATAGGCGGTCTACAGGCCGGCAATGCCAGGAGCCGCATGGATAGGCGATCTCCGGGATGCCTTGCCTGAAAGCGCCATCCGGCGCGGCATGCGGGCCGGCTCAGGTGGCGGCGCTGGCCGGTTTGCGTGGCCGCGGCGCGACGTGGCCGGAGAACAGGCTGGCGGCGACGATCATTGCGCCGCCGATCCATTCCTGCATGCCCATCCGCTCGCCGGCCAGCAGCCACGACGAGAGCGCCGCGACCACCAGTTCAAAGAGAAAGATGATGATCGCCTGATTGGCCGGGGTGTGGGTCAGGCCGAACTGGACGATCAGGTTGATCGCCAGCAGCACCAGCCCGACCGCGACGATGATCGCCCAGCCGTCGCCCGGCACCGGTCCGGGCGCCGGCGGCGGCGCCACGCCGGCCGCGATCAGGATCGCGCCGAGCGCCATCGCGCCGAGAAACACCGCCAGGCACTTGGCGTCGATCGGCAGGTCGCAAGTCTTGCGGATCAACACGTTGGAAAGCGCAAACAGCGCGCCGGCAAGCAGCCCGATCCATTCGGCGCGGGCGGCCGGCCAGGGCGCGCCGAGTGCCGGCCGCCACAGCATGACGGCAGCCCCGGCCAGCGAGAGGCCGATCAACCCGGCGCCGGCCGGCCCGAGGCGCTCGCCCAGAAACAGCCGCGAGAACAGCACCGTCCACAGCGGCGAGAGGTAGAACAGCAGCAGCACGCGCATCACCTCGCCTTCCAGCGTGCCGAGCACGTAGCCGAGGTTGCAGCCGCCGGCCGACAGGCCGATCAGCACCAGCCACCACGACGGTTCGACGCCGCGCCAGCCGCGCCGCCAGACGAAAGGTACGAGGCCGGCGACGAAGGCGACCGCGTAGGTGAGCACCGTGCCCCGCACGCCATCCAAGCCGGCCGCATCCAGCACCCGGTACGGGTACCACATGAGGCCCCAGACGGTGGCGCCGGCGATCAGCGCGACCCAGGCGGCAGGGTGCGGCGCCGCAGCGCCGCCGGAGTTGGTGCTCAAGCGTGAAGTACCTTATGATTCAACACTTTTGGCAGGTTCGTGCAGGAGCTGCCGCAAGCGCGTCCCGGCACGGAACCGTCGATGAACCCGAATCTTTCCAAGCTGCAGCCCTATCCGTTCGAGAAACTGCGCCGCCTGTTCGAGGGTGCCACGCCGCCGCCGAACTTGGCGCCGGTGCGCCTGTCGATCGGCGAGCCGCAGCACGCCACGCCGGCGTTTATCAAGGACGCGCTGACCGCAGCGCTCGGCGGGCTGGCGAATTATCCCACCACGCAAGGCAGCGACAGCCTGCGCGAAACCATCGCGGTGTGGATCGGGCGGCGCTATGGCGTGCCGGCGCCCGACCCCGCGACCCAGGTTCTGCCGGTGACCGGCTCGCGCGAAGCGCTGTTCGCGCTGGCCCAATGCGTGATCGACGGCTCGCGCCCCGCTGCGCTCGTGCTCTGCCCCAACCCGTTCTACCAAATCTACGAGGGCGCAGCCTACCTCGCGGGTGCCACGCCGCAGTTCATCAATCAGGAAGCGCAGAATGGCTTCGCCTGCGACTATGGCTCGATTCCGGCGTCGACCTGGGAGCGCGTGCAATTGGTCTATGTCTGCACGCCCGGCAACCCGACCGGCAACGTGATGACGCTCGACCAGTGGCGCGAACTCTTCGACCTGTCGGACCGCCACGGCTTCACCATCGCGGCCGACGAGTGCTATTCCGAACTGTATTTCGACGAGGCCGCCCCGCCGCTGGGCGCGCTGCAGGCGGCGCATCGGCTCGGCCGCGGCGACTACCGGCGGCTGATCGCGATTTCCAGCCTGTCCAAGCGCTCCAACGTGCCGGGCATGCGCTCGGGCTTCGTCGCCGGCGATGCGGCGATCCTCAAGCCGTTCCTGCTCTACCGCACCTACCACGGTTGCGCGATGAACCCGGCGGTGCAGGCGGCGAGCCAGTCGGCCTGGTCCGACGAGGCGCATGTAGCGGACAACCGGCGCCAGTACCGGGAGAAGTTCGCCCAGGTGACGCCGATTGTTGCGGCGCACCTGCAGACCGCGCGACCGGACGCCGGCTTCTACCTGTGGGCGGCGGTCGACAAATCGACGCAAATCGACGACGCGGAATTCGCCCGCCGCCTTTACGCTGAATATAATGTTTCGGTTCTGCCCGGCAGTTACCTGGCGCGCGAGGCCGGCGGCAGCAACCCCGGTGCGGGCTATGTCCGCATCGCGCTGGTCGCCCCGCTTGCCGAGTGCCTGGAGGCAGCGCAGCGCATCGCCACATTTTGCAAGCAACTTTGATCGGACCCGACATGCAGGAATATCAGAACATCATCGAACAGGCCTGGGAAGACCGCGCCAGCCTCTCTCCCGGCAAGGCGCCCGCGAAAATCGGCGAGGCGGTCGAGTTCGTCATCGACCAGCTCGACAGCGGCAAGCTGCGCGTGGCGGAGAAAATCGACGGCCAATGGGTCACCCACCAGTGGCTGAAGAAGGCGGTGCTGCTGTCGTTCCGCCTCAACGACAACGTACTGATGGACGGCGGCGAAAGCCGTTACTTCGACAAGGTGCCGTCGAAATTCGCCCGTTACGACCGCGAGCAGTTCGAGCGCGGCGGCTTCCGCGTGGTGCCGCCCGCTGCGGCGCGGCGCGGCGCCTTCATCGCCAGGAACGTGGTGCTGATGCCCTCGTTCGTCAATATCGGTGCCCGCGTCGACGAGGGCTCGATGGTGGATACCTGGGTGACGGTGGGCTCCTGCGCGCAGATCGGCAAAAACGTGCATCTGTCGGGCGGTGTGGGCATCGGCGGGGTGCTCGAACCGCTGCAGGCCAACCCGACCATCATCGAGGACAACTGCTTCATCGGCGCGCGCTCGGAAGTGGTCGAAGGCGTGATCGTCGAAGAAAACTCGGTGGTGTCGATGGGCGTGTACATCAGCCAGAGCACGCGCATCTACGATCGGGCCACCGGCGAAGTGACTTTCGGCCGCATTCCGGCCGGAT
>WBZP01003023.1_pt1 | contig 18721 bp, 13 predicted proteins | sample 5204301 | NCBI WGS metagenome assembly WBZP01 (sample SAMN12412401, study PRJNA552823) | activated sludge metagenome | isolation source: activated sludge from nitrification reactor of wastewater treatment plant... | place: USA: Pennsylvania | collected 2017 | reverse complement strand
CGGCACCATCGCCGGGAGCACGGAGGGCTCCTTCAGCGTGTCGTCGAAGTTCGGCACGAAATCGACGGTGTCCTTCTCGAGATCCGACAGCATCTCTTCCGCCAGACGCGCCATACGGGCTTCCGTATAACGCATAGCTGCAGCAGAGTCACCGTCCACCGACCCGAAGTTCCCCTGCCCGTCCACGAGCGGATAACGCATCGAGAAATCCTGCGCCATACGCACCATGGTGTCATACACGGCGGAGTCGCCGTGCGGGTGGTACTTACCGAGCACCTCGCCGACGATACGCGCGGATTTCTTGTAGGCCCGGTTGGATGCGAGGCCGAGGCCCTGCATGCCGAAGAGCACGCGGCGGTGCACGGGCTTGAGGCCGTCACGCACATCCGGCAGCGCGCGGGCCACGATCACGGACATCGAGTAATCGATGTACGAACCGCGCATTTCCTCTTCGATATCGACGGGAAGGACTTTTTCGTTCAGTGTCGCCATGAGACCATCTCTCTCTTAGATATCCAGGTTCCGGACGTACTTCGCGTTCTTCTCGATGAACTGCCGGCGCGGCTCCACATCGTCGCCCATCAGCATCGAGAACGTGCGGTCCGCTTCGGCCGCGTTCTCGATCCCGACCTGCAGGATCGTGCGCGTGTCCGGGTTCATCGTGGTGGCCCAGAGCTGCTCGGGGTTCATCTCGCCGAGACCTTTGAACCGGGAGATGGTGATGCCACCGGGCACGGCGATCGGGGTGCCGTCCTCGCCCTCCATCATCTCCACCGCTTCGGGTTCTTCCTTCTTCCCCTTCTCGGCCTTGATGCGTTTGATCACCTCGTCGCGTTCGGCGTCGTCGTACGCATAGAACTCCTGCTTCCCCTTCTTCACCTTGTAGAGCGGCGGCTGCGCGATGTACACGTGCCCGAGTTCCACGAGGTCCTTCATGTGCCGGTACAGCAGCGTCAGCAACAGCGTACGGATGTGCGAACCGTCGACGTCAGCATCGCACATCACGATGATCTTGCCGTACCGGAGCTTGTCCGAGTTGAACTCATCCCCCACCCCGGTGCCGATGGCGGTGAAGATGTTCCGGATCTCTTCGTTCTCGAGGATCTTGTGCAGGCGCGCCTTCTCCACGTTCAGGATCTTGCCCTTCAGCGGGAGGATCGCCTGGAACCGCCGGTCGCGCCCCTGCTTCGCGCTGCCGCCTGCGGAGTCACCCTCGACCAGATACAGTTCGCAGTGCTCGGGATCGTTGATGGAACAGTCCGCCAGCTTGCCCGGCAGTCCGCCACCCGACAGCGCGTTCTTGCGCCGCGTGAGATCGCGTGCCTTGCGCGCCGCCTCGCGTGCTTCGGCCGCACGCATGGCCTTGTCCAGGATGCGCTTCGCGTCCGGCGAGTTCTCCTCGAGCCACGATGCGAGCGCGGGACCGATCACGGATTCCACGATGCTCTTGACCTCGCTGTTCCCCAGCTTGGTCTTGGTCTGGCCTTCGAACTGCGGCTCCGGCACCTTCACGCTGATCACGCCGGTGAATCCTTCTTTGAAGTCGTCGCCCGACAGCGAGATGCCGCCTTCCTTCAGGATGCCGTTCTTGTACGCATGGTTGTTGAGCGAACGCGTCATCGCCGTGCGGAAGCCGACGAGGTGCGTGCCGCCTTCATGCGTGTTGATGTTGTTCACATACGTGAAGATGTTCTCGCTGTACTCGTCGTTGTACTGGAACGCCGCCTCCACTTCGACCGTGCGGTTGTTCTCGTCCTTCCCCGAGCCCTTCGCGTAGAAGACCTTCTTGGTGAGCGCCGGACGTCCTTCATCGATGTACTTGATGAACTCGGTGAGTCCGCCCTTGTAGTGGAAGACCTCTTCCTGCTCGTTCTTGTTCCGCTTGTCCACGATGCGGAGGCTGACCTCTGAGTTCAGGAACGCGAGCTCGCGCAGGCGTTCGGCCAGCGTATCGAACTTGAACGTGCGGTTCTTGAAGATCTGGGCGTCGGGCAGGAACGTGATGATCGTGCCGCTCTTCCCCTTCTCCGCCTTGCCGGTGATCTTGGCCGGTGCCACGGGGTCGCCGCGCTTGTACTTCTGGAACCAGAGGTTCCCGTCACGCAGGACCTGCACCTCGAGCCATTCGCTGAGGGCATTCACCACGGACACGCCGACGCCGTGGAGACCGCCGGACACCTTGTAGGTGTTCTTGTCGAACTTGCCGCCGGCATGCAGGACGGTCATGACCACTTCGAGGGCCGACCGTTTCTCTTCCTTGTGCATGTCGGTCGGGATACCGCGGCCGTCGTCCGTGACCGTCACGGACCCGTCCTTGTTCAGCGCCACCTCGATGATGTGCGCGAAGCCGGCGAGGGCTTCGTCGATCGAGTTGTCCACGACCTCATAGACCAGGTGATGGAGACCGCGGACGCTCACGTCGCCGATGTACATCGCGGGTCTGCGGCGCACCGCCTCCAGACCTTTGAGGACGGTGATGTCCTCGGCGGTGTACGCGCGGCTATCGCCGTTCCCCTTTGCGCCTTTGGTGTCTTCGCGTTCGTTCTTTGCCATGCCTCTGTTTCGCTCCTTCGTGATGCCTACCGGAACCGTATATCCTTCACGACCGCACTGCCGGCCGCTTCATTGAGCTTCTGGATGATCTCCTGCCGCTTCAGCGTGAGTTCCGCGCGCCACGGCGCGGAGGCCACGCTCACATACAACACGCCGTTCTCGATGCGCTGGGGTCGTGCCACCCGCGCGATCTGTTCGCCCACCACCTCGTCCCAGTTCGTGATGACGCCGTAGCGCCGCAACGCACTGTCGATGCCGAGCGCTGCCGCGAACTGTTCGAGGGCCCGGGCCAGGGGCACCGGGGCCGACCGCTTGCCGCCGCGTCTACGCTGCGTATGGTGCGCACGTTCCGCGTTCAATGCGAAATCTCCGGTGATGCGTGTTCCACGCGATGTCGCCCGCGAGCAGGCCCGCATCCGTTGCGGTCAGTATCGCCTGCCCGTTCTCCTGCAACCGTCCGATCACACGCGTGGCGCGCTCGCTGTCCAGCTCCGCGAACACGTCGTCCAGCAGGAGCATCGGTGTCTCGTCGCGCACTGTGCGCACGTACAGCAACTCCGCGGACTTCAGCGCGATGAGCAACGTCTTGTGTTCGCCCTGCGATGCATATTCCTGCGCGTTCATGCCGCGCAAGAGGAATTCCAGATCGTCGCGGTGCGGGCCGACCAGCGTCGTGCCACGCCGCTGTTCATCATGCCGGTGCGCATGCAACTGTTCGCGGAACTGCGCCGCGATCGCCGGCACATCCATCCCTGCTTGCACGCCGCGCACGCCCGTGTACATCAGGCCCACGGGCTCGGGGCTCCCTGCAAGGTCCACGTACGCCGTCATGAACGGCTCCTGCAGGAACGCCACACACTCCATGCGCTTCTGGATCAGACGACTGCCATGCTCGACGAGACCTTCCGTCCACGGGTCGAGCACCCCGGCATCGATGCCACCCTGATGACGCGCATCGAGCAACACCCTGTTCCGCTGGCGGAGGATGCGCCGGTATTCCTGAAGGTCCGTCAGGTAGCGCGGGCTCGTTTGACAGAGCATGATGTCCAGGAACTTCCGTCGTTCCGCGGGACCCGCAGCCACGATGCCGCCATGATCGGGCGACAAAAGTACCGCGGGATATTCGCCGACGATCGACGATACCTTCTCGAGCGGCGCACCATTGACGCGTACCACCTTCTCGCCCTCCTGCACCGCGTACACGACCGCGGCTTCCGTCTCCCGCCCGGTATCGCTGACGAACGACGCGCGGATATCGAAGAACGGCGCGTTGTGCTGCACCACCAGGGTATCGAGTGCGGCGAAGAAACTCTTGCCGAGACTCAGATACGACACCGCCTCGAGGATGTTGGTCTTCCCCTGTCCGTTCCTGCCGATGAGTGCATTGATGCCGCCGCCGAACTCGATGCTGGTGTCGTCATGGTTGCGGAATGTGCGCAGTCTGAGGCTCTGGATCCTCATCGAACGCCGCCCTTCATAGAATACGGCAGCCCCGCTTGTGACGGGGCTCCCGTAAACCGCAGGCCTGTGATGACGGCTGCATTCCCTTCCGCGACCCCGTCAATGCTCGGGAACCGTGAGACGTACCGGCATGATGAGCATCAGTGTGTCCTCGGTCTCGGGCGATTCCGCCGGTGACACGATGCCGGCACGCGTCGGCGCACTGAACTTCATCGTCACCTGCTCACCCTCGATGTGCGCGAGGATATCCAGGAGATACGTCGCGTTGAACCCGATCTCCATCGGCTCCGCATCGTACGTGGCCGAGAGCGATTCGTGCGCTTCGCCGCCCGCATCCGCATCCTGTGCACTCAGTCTCAACGAACCGGCTGCCAGATCGAACCGCACCTGGTGATTGCTCGCATTCGCGAACAACGACACGCGGCGGATCGCGTTGATGAGGTCCTCACGCTTGATCGTCAGGAGCCTGTTGTTCTCCTTCGGGATCACGACCTCGTAGTTCGGATACGTTTCTTCGATCAGGCGCGACATCAGGACGGTCTGATCGTACGTGAACTTCACATGGGTTGCGCCGGTGGTGACCGTGCACGGACCGGTCTCGAGACCCTTCACGAGGATGCCGAGGGCCTTCGCCGGCACGATCACATCCTTTGCGAGCTTCGCACCCTTCTCGGGTTTGTAGATGAAGCGCGAGAGGCGGTGACCGTCGGTGGCGACGGCGCGGATCTCGGTGCCATTCGCCTGGAGCAGAATTCCCATCATCGAGGGACGCAGTTCATCGGTGCTCACAGCGAACGCCGTGCGGTGCACGATCTTCCTGAGAATACTGCTGTCCAGCGTGGTCGTAGCCGTAGCAACGAATTCGGGAACCTCGGGATATTCCTTCGCCGGTTCACCCGACAGCGAATACTCACCGGTCGGTGTGGAGATCTTGATCTTGTTGGCCACGATGTCGATGACGAACACCGCTTCGGTCACGGGAAGCGAACGGATCGTGTCCGCAAGGCGCTTCGCCGGGATCGCGATCTTGCCGTCCTCTTCGCCCTTCACCTCGAGGGTGATGGTGGACGAGATGATCTGATCGGTGGCCGTGATGCTCAGAACGTTGTTCACCAGTTCGAACAGGAACGTCTCGAGGATCGGCATCGGGGATTTGGAAGGGATGACGCCACCCAGCTTACCCAGAATGCGCTGGAGGTCCGAGGTGCCGACCGTGAATTTCATGGTGATCTCCTTCGGGATTCGACGTGTGGTGCAGAAATGAGAATAACCCCGTAAATGTACGGAAAAACCCTATTATAATCCAATATATCTGTATATGTATACAGATAAGATTACTTATATACGGTGTGGATATGTTGACCGTCCGATTCGGTACGACCCCAAGGGGTGAGTGTCGAACAACAGGACATCCTGACCTCAAGTACCGGATGAAGAAGTGGTCTGTGGAAAGCTCCCCACATTGTGTACATCAAGGAACGCATGGTGTTGAAACATCGCTGAAGCTACGACCTGTCCACGGATCATCCACACCTGTTCACAGTCTGCCGACATCTCCGTGCACAAAGAATTCACATTAAACGTGTCCGAGTAACTGCAATCTTCTTTTTATCTGCGTCACGTGGGTCTGGTACTTCGAATCCACGCGCATTTGATCTTCCACGGACTGATACGCATGGATCACCGTGCTGTGATCGCGCCCGCCGAAATGCAGTCCGATGGTTTTCAAGGAGGCATTCGTCAGTTCCTTCGCCAGGTACATCGCGATCTGGCGTGCGTTCACGATCTCCTGCTTACGCGTCTTGGCGCGCAGCATGTCTTCCGGGACGCTGAAATATTCGCAGACGGTCCGCTGGATGCTCTCGATCGTGATGGGGGTGCGGACGTCGCCGACCACCACCTTGAGGACGTCGCGGGCGAGGTCCAGATTGATCTCGCGGCCTTCCAGGGAAGCCCGCGCAAGGACGCTGATGAGACAGCCTTCCAATTCTCGGATGTTGCTCGTCACGTTCGCCGCGATGAACTCCACGACATCCTGGGGAAGTTCGATGCGGTCATCCTCGCTCTTCTTGCGGAGGATAGCGATGCGGGTCTCGAGATCCGGCGGCTGGATATCGGAGGTCAGGCCCCACTGGAAACGCGAGAGCAGGCGGTCATCCAGGCCTTTGAGTTCCTTGGGCGGACGGTCCGATGAGAGAACGAGCTGCTTGCCGAGCTGATGGAGCTCGTTGAACGTGTGAAAAAAATTATCCTGGGTCTTTTCCTTGCCGGAGAAGAACTGGATGTCGTCCACGATCAGGATGTCCATGCTCCGGTAGAAGCTGGAGAAGTCGGAGATGCGGTCGGTCTGGATCGCGTCCACGAATTCCACGGTGAACTTCTCGCTGGACACATACATCACGCGTTTGGCCTTGCCGGTGCTGAGGGCATGATTGCCGATGGCCTGGATCAGGTGGGTCTTGCCGAGGCCGGTGCCGCCGTAGATCACCAGGGGATTGAAGGATGTGCCGCCCGGATTATTGGCGACGGCGGAGGCTGCGGCGCGCGCCAGCTGATTGCTGTCGCCCTTAATGAAATTGTCGAAGATATACCGCGGGTTCAGGTACGTCTGGAAATCCATATTCTGGGATGCGACGTTCGCGCTGCTCCGGGTGGATGGGGGAGGGGGCTGAACGGGCATCGGTGTCTGGGCCGGCCGGACGGGGGAGGCGGCCACAGGGACGTAGTCGAGGTCCACGGGTGCTTCTTCCGTGCGAACGGAATATTCCAGGGCAGCATCGGCACCGAGGACGCGGGTGATGGTCGTATTGATGATGCTATAATAGTGTTCTTCGAGCCAGTCGTAGAAGAACTGGCTGGGGACCTGAACGGTGAGGGTACGTCCCTGGATGTTCTGGGGGACGATCGGTTCGAACCAGGTCTTGAAGCTCTGGGAGTTGACCCGCTCCTTGATGAGGTCGAGGCAGGCAGACCAGACGCGTTGAGCCTGTTCGAGCTCCGAGGGGTGTTGACCGCGTACCTGGTCGTTACCCTCTGGGAGAGAAGAAGATGCGAGGTTGTTCATCAGATCCACCGGGTTATCCACACTGTTATGCACAGATGTGGAATGGTCAAGGGTAAACATTCGTTTTCACACTTTATCAACATATGCACACGGCAGTTCATTCCTGTAACGCATTGAAATGGTGCCGGTTATGGGAGATGCCTCGTTTAGCGGGTTACCGCTGTGCGAATCGTGGAGGCAGGAAATGCCGCGAAAAGGGGGGATAGGGTGAAGCACACAAGTTATCCACACGGCCTGCACTACCTGTCTTCTCCCGATGATACAATACGGGGCGGGGTCTGCGCAAGAGAATTCTTTGCCTTTTTGCGATCAGCGGGGTTGAAATTGAGGTTGTTTTTCCTTATGATGTGTTGCTTAGTCCATTTTTGTCCGGTTATACAAGCACGTTGGGACAGATCCATGAAGCGCACATTCCAGCCGCACAAGAGAAAGCGTCGCAACACGCACGGATTCCGTGAGCGTATGGCGACCAAGAACGGCCGCAAGGTCCTGTCGCGCCGCCGCGCACGCGGCCGCAAGAAGCTGACGATCAGCGACGAACGCCGGTAGGTGAAACGCGAAGGCACGCTCCGCGGCCGCGGGAGTTTCGACCGTGTATTCAACCGGGGGTACCGGACGGGCGGAACACTGATCCAGTGCATGTATCTGCTGGAGGCCCCGGAGCAGCCGGTCCTTCGCGCCGGGTATGCGGTTTCCCACAAGCGGTTCCATGCTGTGCGCCGCAACAGGATACGGCGGCTGATGCGTGAGGCATTCCGTCTGGAAAGCGAACCTCTGCGTGCCGCCGTGGAGCACCACCGGGTGTCCGCGGATCTCGTCTTTATGTTTCGACCGAAGAGTGATGTGCATGTCGAACGGCTCACCCTCCAACCCGTCCGTTCCGAGATCGCCGGATTCTGCCGGCGGGTCCGCGAACGGATCGAGCAGTACGATCGCGCGTAAACTCGTCGTCGGGCTTGTCCGGCTTTACCAGATCATCATCTCGCCGTTCCTCCCGCCCAATACGTGCCGTTTCACGCCGACGTGCTCACAATATGCCATTGACGCCGTATACAAGTATGGCGTCCTCAGCGGTTCATGGCGCGCACTCAAGCGCATCGGCCGCTGTCATCCGTTTCATCCGGGCGGGTACGATCCCGCCTGATCACCATTTTCTGAACGAGGATATGTATGGATAGGCAATCAACGCTGGGTTTCGTGCTGATCGGGATCATCCTCATCGGGTGGATGTGGTGGCAGTCGCCCTCGCCGCAGCAACAGCAGGCGATGCGCGCCGCCGACTCGACGCATGCCATCGCGGCGAAACAGGCGAAGCCCGAACCCGCAGCCACACCCGTTGTGGCCGCGCCTGCGCCCGCGAAGCGCGACAGCACGCCGAACCAGTTCGGCACGTTCTTCGCCGGACGTGACAAGGGCGACGAGAAGATCATCATCATCAAGACCGACCTCTACACCGCGGAAGTGACCACGAAGGGTGGCCTCTTGCGCAAGTGGGAGCTGAACGGTTACAAGACCTGGGACGGGAAACCGGTGCAGCTCGTCGACTTCGAGCATGGCGGCGACCTGAGCCTGCTGTTCACCTCGATCGACGGAAAGCTCATCGATACGCGGAAGCTCGTGTTCGATGTGGAAGGCACGCGCTGGAATACCCGCACCCTCACGGGCACGGATTCGCTCAAGATCTCCTTCACGCTGCCGGTGGCCAATGGCGGACGGCTGGTGAAGACGTTCACGTTCCGGAACGGGTCGTATGTCTTCGGCGCCGACTTCCAGTTCGAGAAGCTGGACTCGGTGGTGGCGTACGAGTACCAGATCGTGTGGGAACATGGGATCCGGTATGCCGAGCATAACAGCGTGGACGAGTCGAGCTTTGCGATGGGCTACGTGCATGCCGGCGGCGAGATGACGGAAGTGGACGCGAACAAGGCCGGACAGACGTTCCAGAAGGACATTTCCGGGTCGACGGACTGGATCGCCACGCGGAGCAAGTATTTCCTCCTGGCGATGCTGCCGGGGAACCCGAAGAGCGAGGGGGCGTTCCTCGAGGGGACGCATGTGGAGGCGCCGGACCATGGGGCGAAGGAAGTGTACAACCTGGCCCTGAAGATGCCGTTCAAGGGTGGTGTACGCGAGCGCGCGTCGCTGGACGTGTACCTGGGGCCCCTGGAGTACGATACGGTGAAGGCGCTGGGGCGCGGGGTAGAGCAGACGATGAGTCTGGGTGCGGCCTGGATCATCCGGCCGATCTCCGAGTACGTGATGATCCCGTTGTTCCAGTTCCTGCGGATGTTCATCCCGAACTACGGTGTGGTGATCATCATCTTCTCGCTGATCATCAAGATCGCGCTCACGCCGCTCACGCGGTCGAGCATGAAGGGGATGCGGCGGATGCAGGCGTTGACGCCGATGATGAATGAGGTGCGGGAGAAGTACAAGGACGACCCGCAGAAGATGAACACGGCGGTGATGCAGCTGTACAAGGATTATGGTGTGAACCCCGCCTCCGGGTGTCTGCCGTTATTGCTGCAGATGCCGATCCTGTTCGCGTTGTACTCGGTGTTCCGGTCGTCGATCGAGTTGCGCCAGGCGTCGTTCATGTGGTGGATCACGGACCTCTCGATCCCGGATGTGGTGGCGACGCTGCCGTTCCGTCTCCCGCTCATCGGCATGGAGACGATCAGCGGTCTGGCGTTGATCATGGGCATCACGATGTTCGTGCAGCAGAAGCAGACGGTGACGGACCCGCGGCAGAAGTCGATGGTCTGGATGATGCCGATCATGATGACGCTGCTCTTCAGCAGTCTGCCGTCGGGCTTGAACCTGTACTATCTGACGTTCAACATCCTGAGCATCGGACAGCAGTGGTGGTTCAACCAGCAGCACAAGGACGAGCCGCTGCGGAAGGTGGAGCCGAAGAAGGGTGGCGGCGGGTGGATGAACAAGATCTCGAAGGACCTGCCGAAGTTGAACAAGTAGTGCGAGCGTGTTCAGCGATGTGAAGCGAAGGCCTGCCGTGGTGGCGGGCCTTCGTCGTTTGTGGCTGTGACGGGCGCGTTGCCTCTCGTGCGGGAAATCCGTAGAATGGTCAACTGGGGTTCTCATTCGCGAAGCATCGGAGGGCACCCACCGGGGGCTCCCGACTCGGTTTCTCCAAATTCTTCGATCAGCGGTATGGGAAACGAGACCCCTGCGGCGTCCACATGGTGGAGAAACCTCGCTGGGAGCACCCCGGCGGGTGCTGCCACCGTGCATGGCTCACGCGAAGGAAGGCAAGAGTGAAGAGGAGGAGAGAAGCGTTCAATGGGTGACGAGGTCCGCGACTCTATAGCCGCTATTGCGACAGCGCCCGGTGCCGGGGCGCTCGCCATCGTGCGCGTGAGCGGGCCGGAGGCCGTCGCGATAGGGGACCGGGTGTTCCGCGGGTCCGCCCCGCTCGCGGCGGCGGGCGGCTATACGGTGCACCATGGCAGCGTCGTGGGTTCGGGTGATGAGCGGTTCGATGAAGTGCTCGTCACCCTTTTCCGTGCGCCCCGCTCGTATACGGGCGAGGACATGATCGAGATCTCGTGTCATGGCGGCGGGTATGTCACGCGTGAGGTGCTGCGGGTGGTCATGGCTGCGGGTGCCCGTCCGGCGCAGCCCGGGGAGTTCACGCGCCGGGCGTTCCTGAACGGACGCATCGATCTGTCGCAGGCCGAGGCGGTCGCGGATGTGATCGCGGCGCGGAGCCGGCGCGGGCACCGGGTATCGCTCGAGCAGCTGGCCGGGCGCCTGGGCGATGCGGTGCGGACGTTGCGCACGGAGATGCTCGACCTATGTGCGTTATTGGAACTCGAGTTGGATTTCAGTGAAGAAGGCCTGGGCGTCATCACGGCCAACGACGTGCAGCGCCGTGTCGCTGCCGTCCGTACACGCATCGATGCGCTTCTCGCCTCCTACGCGCACGGGCGCATCTACCGCGACGGCGTCGGCGTCGTGCTTGCCGGCGAACCGAATGCCGGCAAGTCCAGTGTGTTCAATGCCCTCCTGCGCCAGGACCGCGCGATCGTCACGCCCGTTCCCGGCACCACGCGCGACGCGCTCGAGGAAAGCATCATCATCGACGGCATCCTGTTCCGGCTTACGGACACCGCCGGACTCCGCGAGACGACCGATCAGGTCGAACGCATCGGCGTGCAACGCTCGCGTGATGCCGTGAGCGGCGCGGACATCATCGTGCACGTCATGGATGCGTCCGTGTCCGCCGACGTACGAGAGCATCTGACGCGCATGACGGTGCATGGCGATGCGCAGCACGTCATCCCCGTCCTCAACAAGTGCGACCTGCTGCAGGCGTGGCCGCCTGTGGCGTCGGCGGATCCGCGGCAGAGCGGCGCGCACGAAGCCGTTGCGATCTCCGCCCGTACCGGTCAGGGCCTCGACGCCTTGCGGTCGCGACTGGCGGAGCTAGTGGCAGGGGACACCTCGCTGGGAAGCGAGGACGTCTGCATCACGAGCGAGCGACACCGTGATGCCCTGGCAAAGGCCCGTGCCTCGCTCGATCGCGCAACAGCGGCGCTGGCCGCGAGTTCGTCAGAAGAGTATCTGGCATTCGACATCCGGGAAGCCTCCGCGGCGCTCGCGGAGATCACGGGTGAGGTAACGTCCGAAGAGGTGCTCAACCACATCTTCGAACGGTTTTGTATAGGCAAGTAAGAGCGCAGCCAGAAGAGTCGGTAGCTCGGTGGTGGCGCCCGGGGAGATGCCCCAGCGAGGTTTCTCCACCATGTGGACGCCGCAGGGGTCTCGTTCCCCATACCGCTGATCGAAGAATTTGGAGAAACCGAGTCGGGGCACTCCCCGGGTGCCTCTCCGACAAGCCGTTGCTTCCCGAACAGGGTGCCGACGACCATGCAGAGTCAGAGACTAGCAAAGGCGGTGAATGTTTCACGTGAAACATAGCTACAACGTCGTGGTGGTAGGGGGCGGACACGCCGGCATCGAAGCCGCGCTGGCCGCCGCCCGCATGGGCTGTGTGACCGCCCTGGTCACCATGGATCCCGCCGCCATCGGACGCATGTCGTGCAACCCCGCCATCGGTGGCTCCGCCAAAGGGCACCTCGTCCGCGAGATCGATGCCCTGGGCGGCGAGATGGGCCTCATCGCCGACGCCACCGGGATCCACTTCCGCATGCTCAACACATCCAAGGGCCCGGCCGTCTGGTCGCCACGCTCCCAGAACGACAGGGAGTGGTACAGCCGGGAGGCGAGGCGCAGGGTGGAATCGCAACCCGGACTCGATGTCATCCCCGGGTTCCTCTCCGACCTCACCGTGGAGGATGGTGAGGTCCGGGGCGTGACCATCAACGGTGAGACCACATGCTCATGCCGTTCGCTCGTCCTCTGCAGCGGCACCTTCCTTAACGGACTCATGCACACGGGTGAGAGCACGTCCACGGGTGGGCGCTTCGGCGAGCCCGCATCGGTCGGACTCACTGAGAAGTTCACTGCCCTCGGGTTCGTTGCCGGCCGGCTCAAGACCGGGACGCCACCACGGCTCGACCTCACGACCATCGATCTGGGTGAGACCGAGGTTCAACCGGGTGACGACGAACCGACACCGTTCTCATTCCGGAACGAACGGATCGCCAACCGGCAGATCCCGATGTACCTGACCTACACCAACGCCCGGACCCATGAGGTGCTGCGTACCGGGTTCGCTGCCTCACCGCTCTTCACCGGGAGGATCAAGGGTGTGGGTCCGCGGTACTGTCCCTCCATCGAGGATAAGATCAACCGCTTCGCCGACCGCGAGCGTCATCAGATCTTCCTCGAGCCCGAAGGGTATGACAGCACCGTCGTCTATATGAATGGGTTCTCCTCAAGTTTGCCGGCCCATGTCCAGGAAGAAGCCATCCACACCATCCCCGGGTTGAAGCATGTGAAGATGATCAGGCCCGGGTATGCCGTGGAGTACGACTTCTTCCCGCCTCATCAGGTGCGCCACACCCTGGAGACGAAGCTGGTGAAGGGACTCTTCTTCGCCGGACAGATCAACGGCACGAGCGGGTACGAGGAGGCAGCCGGGCAGGGTCTCATCGCAGGTATCAACGCGGCACTCAGAGTGAAGGAGGGTGAGCCGTTCACCCTTGCCAGGAGTGAGGCGTACATCGGGGTGCTCATCGATGACCTCATCAACAAGAGCACCGAGGAGCCGTACCGCATCTTCACCTCTAGAGCGGAGTACCGGTTGGCTCTCAGGCAGGACAACGCCGACACCCGGCTGATGCGGAAGGGGGCTGCTCTCGGCCTTGTCTCTCCGGGGGTCATCGAGAAGCTCGACGCCAAGGAGAAGCGCATCGCTGATGCGAAAGAGTATCTCACCATGGTGAGGATCACGGGGAAAGAGATCCGTGCGGCGTTCGGCGAACGGTTGGATGGTATGGTACCCGAGAGCGAGACGCTCTTCGGGTTGTTGAAGCGTCCGGAGGTCGCACTCCGCGACATCATGGGTATCCCCATGGTGAAGGAGAGTGACACCATGGGTATGGTCGCGGCCGACAGGGACATCTTCGCCCGGGTCGAGACCGAGGTGAAGTACGAAGGGTACCTGCGGCGGCAGGACGAGCAGATCAGGCAGTTCCAGAAGAACGAGTCGATGGGGATACCTGAGGGCATGGATTACCATGCGCTCCGCTCGCTCAGCAACGAGGCGCGGGAGAAGCTGACCAGGGTACGGCCGGCGTCGATAGGGCAGGCCATGCGAATCAGCGGTGTCACGCCGGCCGACGTGTCGGTCTTAATGATCTCACTTATGAGGTGATGTTTCACGTGAAACATTCACAGGATGTGCAAGTCATCTGCCGGAAGAACGGGTTCGACCTGACCGACGGCATGGTGGCGGAGCTCGAGCAGTATGTGTCGCTGCTGCTGGAGTGGAATGCGAAAGTGAACCTGGTGTCGAGGAAGGACCAGGAGAACATCTGGGGAGGGCATGTGCTGCATGCGCTCTCGTTGATGTTCAGGATCCGTTTGCCGGAGACGATGCGGGTGATCGATCTCGGGTCGGGTGGTGGGATCCCGGGGATACCGTTGGCGATCGCGAATCCGGGTTGGTCGGTGGCGTTGTTGGATTCGATCCAGAAGAAGTGTGCCGCGGTGCAGGATATTGTCACCCGCATGGGATTAGCAGCGCGCGTTGAAGTGATCGCCGGTCGTGCGGAAGAGAAGGCGATCCTCGACAAGCGTCGCGCGAGTGTGGACATTGTTGTGGCGCGGGGTGTGGCTCCGTTGGCGGAATTGGTGAAGTGGTCGAAGCCGTATTTGAAGAAGGCGGACGTGAGCATACCGGTGGTGCAGGATGAAGGAGGGATCGCGCGAGTCACGCCTCCGGTCTTGATCGCGTACAAGGGTGGGGATCTCGAGGGGGAGATCAAAGAGATGAGGCAGAAGACCGCGCGGGTAGTGGCGGCGAATGTACCCATCGCGTTCGCTGAAGCGGAAGAGTGCGGATTGACCGGGAAGACGATCCTGGTCGTGCCCGCCACGCGCGCATGAATCTTATAACCGTTATTGGAGTAAACGTCAGCGTATGAGCAAAGACCTAGCCGATTCGCTTGCCAAGCTGCTCACCGAGCAGCGCAATCCCGCCTCCATGCAGATGGACGATCTGGGTGTCGAGGAGATCCTCCGCCTCATCAACGACCAGGACAAGCGTGTGGCGCTCGCCGTGGAACATGAGATCCCGTGGATCGCGAAAGCCGTGGAGCTCGTCGTGGCCTCCTTCCGCAGCGGCGGACGCCTCATCTATTTCGGCTCCGGCACCTCGGGCCGTCTCGGCGTCGTGGACGCGTCCGAATGTCCGCCCACGTTCGGCACCCCGCCCGAGCTCGTCGTCGGCATGATCTCCGGCGGACAGTCCGCGATGTTCAAGTCGGTGGAAGGCGCCGAAGACGATCCCGAGCAGGCGCGGCGCGAGGTGGACGCGTTGAACGTGAACGAGCGGGACACCGTGTGCGGCATCGCGGCCAGCAGGCGGACGCCCTACGCCGTAGCGGCGGTCGGACGCGCGCGGGAGCTGGGAGCGAAGACGTTGTACATCACCACCAACCCGCGCAAGGATTTCGACTTCCCCGTGGACGTGGCCATCTGTCCCGAGGTCGGACCCGAAGTGCTCATGGGCTCCACGCGCATGAAGTCCGGCACCGCGCAGAAGCTCGTGTTGAACATGATCACCACCACGGCCATGATCCGGCTGGGCAAGGTGTATGAGAATATGATGGTGGACCTGCAGCTCACGAACCAGAAGTTGGTGGAGCGTTCGAAGCGGATCGTGATGATGGCGACGGGTGTGGATTACGACGGCGCCACGGTGGCGCTGGAGAAGGCGGGCGGGCACGTGAAAAGTGCTATCGTGATGGTGAAAGCGAACGTGAGTCTGGACGAAGCCCGGCGCCGCATCGACGCCGCGGGCGGGTTCGTCCGCGCCGCCATCGCCGGCACAACGGCCCCGAAGCGGTGACCACACTATAGCCGTTATTGCTTTAGATTATGGAGGTAGCCCGGTGAGAGGCGCCCGGGGAGATGCCCCAGCGAGGTTTCTCCACCATGTGGACGCCGCAGGGGTCTCGTTCCCCATATCGCTGATCGAAGAATTTGGAGAAACCGAGTCGGGGCACTCCCCGGGTGCCATTCCGACAAGTGTGACATTGCCTAGATGACGATGACCCCGATACTCCCCCATCTGCTCACCGACGACCCCTTCGTTGCAGACCTCGAAGCCGCCGTCACGCGGCTCGGCGCCGGCGAACAGGCGATCGCCAGCGGCATGGCCGGCTCACTCACCGCGCTCGTCCTCACCGAGCTCCAGCGGCGCACCCAACGACAGGTCCTCGTCATCGCCCCGGAGAAGGACGCGGCCGTCCGGATGTCTGACGACCTTGCGGCCCTCTCGACCCTCGACACCGTCCGCCTGTTCGTCGGCCGCGAAGAGATGGACGCCCTCCTCACCGAGCGGAGCCGTGAACTCCACGATGTCCACACGCTCCGCTCTCTTGCGACCGGCGACGTCACCTTCGTGGTCACCCATGCCGGCGGCGCCGTGCACCGTCTCCCCTCCCCCGACACCGTGCGCACCGAGGCATTGGTCCTCGAGACCGGCACGCTGGCGGGGTTCCAGGAGACCATCAGCACGCTCAACAAATTTCACTTCGACCGGTGCGACATCGTCGAGAAGCCCGGTGAGTATGCCGTGCGCGGGGGGATCGTGGACGTCTTTCCGTTCGTGGGCGAGAACCCGATCCGCATCGAGTTCTTCGAGGACGAAGTGGAGAGCATCCGCGAATTCGACGTCGGGTCGCAGCGTTCGATACGGTCGCTGGCCACCGCGTTGCTCGTGCCCGACGTGCTGGACACCGAGTTGCACGATCATGCGCAGGACGGGATGCTCCTGGATTACCTGGCGGATGGGGCGCTGGTCGTCCTTCTGGAGCCGTTATTGCACGACGAGCCCCTGACGAAGCTCACCGCCGCCAACCCGACGCGCTATCACGCCCGGGAACGCTTCACGGAGGTCCTCACCCTCTTCCCGCAGCTCCACTGCACCGCGCTGGATCCCTCTGCCCGTGGCCTGGACGCCGGCGGACGTCCGCAGCCGGCATTCAACGGCAGCGTGCAGATGATGGCGCGCGATATCGCCGAGCGCCAGGCGGAAGGGTTCGCCATCATCGTCACGTGCGACAGCCCGTCAGAGATGACCCGCGTGCGCGAGCTTCTCGCCACGGCGGCCGCCGGACTCGAGGACATGACCCCGCCCGATCTCGAAGCACTCCGCTTCACGCTCGAAGCCGTGCACGAAGGGTTCCTCCTCCCCTCCCGCAAGCTGGCGGTCTATACCGAGCATCAGGCCTTCGGACGCATCAAGCGCCAGGGCACGCGGCGGAAGGCGAAGTTCAAGGGGATCACCGAGAAGGAACTCACGCAGCTCCGCAAGGGCGACTACGTGGTACACGAGGACTTCGGCATCGGCAAGTTCGCCGGACTCAAGACCATCCACGTCCGCGACATCCCCATGGAGGTCGCCTCGGTGCTGTACGCCGAGAACGACACGCTGTACGTGAACATCAGCTTCATCAATAAGCTGCAGAAGTACTCTTCCAAGGACGGCCACGTGCCGGTGCTTCACCGGCTGGGCAGCGGCGAATGGGACCGGCTGAAGCAGCGGACCAAGAAGCGGGTCAAGGATATCGCCCGCGAGCTGATCGGCCTCTACGCCCGGCGGAAGCACCTTGAGGGGTTCTCGTATCCTGCCGACACCCCCTGGCAGCGGGAGCTGGAGGCGTCGTTCATGTACGAGGATACCGCCGACCAGGCAAAGGCCACGGTGGATGTGAAACAGGACATGGAGGGGTTCTCCCCCATGGACCGGCTCATCTGCGGCGACGTCGGGTTCGGTAAGACCGAAGTCGCCGTACGCGCGGCGTTCAAGGCGGTCGTCGCCGGGAAGCAGGTCGCCGTCCTCGTGCCGACCACCATCCTCGCGCTCCAGCACACCAACACGTTCCGTGACCGCGTGGCGCGCTACGGCGTCTCCGTGGAGTCGCTCTCGCGCTTCACGCCGAAGAAGGAGCAGGATGCGATCGTGGAGCGGATGAAGGCGGGCCAGGTGGATATCGTCATCGGCACGCACCGCCTCCTCTCCAAGGACATCAAGTTCAAGGACCTCGGCCTTCTCGTCATCGATGAGGAACACCGGTTCGGGGTGGCCGCTAAGGAGAAGCTCCGCCAGCTCCGCACGCAGGTGGACACCCTGGCGCTCACCGCCACCCCTATCCCCCGCACGCTGCACTTCTCACTCATGGGGGCGCGCGATCTCTCGATCATCGCCACGGCGCCGCGCAACCGTCTGCCGATCCAGACCGAAGTGATCCAGTGGAACGACGAGATCATCCAGGAGGCCATCCGCCGGGAGATCGTGCGGGGTGGACAGGTCTACTTCGTGCATGATAAGGTGCACAACATGGATGAGGTCGCCGACCGATTGCGCGGACTCATGCCCGACGTGCGCATGCGGGCCGCGCACGGACAGATGAAGGCCACCGAGCTCGAGGAGGTGATGCTCGCCTTCCTCGAAAAGCGGATCGACCTCCTCATCACCACCAAGATCATCGAATCGGGCCTCGACATCCCGAACACCAACACGATCATCATCAACCGCGCCGATCATTTTGGCATGGCCGAGCTCTATCAGCTTCGCGGACGGGTCGGCCGTTCCAACCAGCAGGCGTACGCATACCTCATCACGCCTCCCATTTCCGTGCTCGGACGCACCACGCTCCAGCGCCTGCAGGCGCTGCAGGAGTTCACTGAGCTCGGCTCGGGGCTGAACCTCGCGATGCGCGACCTCGAGATCCGCGGTGCCGGCAACCTCCTGGGCAGCGAGCAGAGCGGCTTCATCGAGGCGATGGGGGGCGAACTGGAGATCGTCGCGCGCAAGGTTCCGCAGGCCAACAGCAGGCTTTCCGCGGAGGTGGTGAAGTTCGTGCAGAAGCTGCGCGAGATCGAACTGTTCAAGGCGCCGGGCGTTGCCGAAACTATCGACTGGGCAGGCGCGCTGACCGAGCTCGACAAGGTCGCGCTCGATCCCGAGACGGTTTCGGACACGAT
>WBZP01003022.1_pt1 | contig 18727 bp, 20 predicted proteins | sample 5204301 | NCBI WGS metagenome assembly WBZP01 (sample SAMN12412401, study PRJNA552823) | activated sludge metagenome | isolation source: activated sludge from nitrification reactor of wastewater treatment plant... | place: USA: Pennsylvania | collected 2017 | reverse complement strand
ACCCCTTGTGCCGATCGAAGCCATACCGGCTATCGGTCCGATGCAGGTCGTCCATCAGTCGGTCGCGCGTGACCTTGGCGACAATCGACGCCGCCGCGATGGCGGCCGAGGTGCGGTCGCCCCTGACGAGGCCCCGCTGCGCCATCCGCAGCCCCTCGATGCGGAAGGCGTCGACGAGCACGAGGTCGGGCTGGGGCGCCAGGGACGCGACGGCGCGTGCCATCGCGTGCAACGACGCCCGGTGGATGTTGTCCCGGTCGATTTCGCGTGGGTCGGCACTGCCGACGGCCCAGGCGAGCGCCCGGGCCGTGATCACGTCGTACAGCGCGTCCCGGGCCTCGGCCGACAGCAGTTTCGAGTCGGCCAGCCCGGGAATGTGGCGGTCGGGATGGAGGATGACGGCGCCGGCCAGGACGGGCCCGGCCAGGCAGCCGCGCCCCACCTCGTCGACCCCGGCGATCAGGCTGAAGCCGAACCGCCGGTAGAGGTTCTCCGTCGTCCGTCGGGCGCGCACCTTGGCCATGGTGCCGGAAGCCAGCGCGCGCCCGGTCGGCCTAGTTCGCCTTCTTCACTTCTTTCATGCGCGCCGCCTTGCCCTTCAGGTCGCGCAGGTAGAACAGCTTGGCGCGGCGCACCTTCGCGGAACGCACGACGTCGATCTTCTGGATGATCGGCGAGTGCAGCGGGAAGATGCGCTCGACGCCCTGGCCGAACGAGACCTTCCGCACCGTGAACGACGCCCGCGTGCCGCCGCGGCGCAGGTTGATCACGATGCCCTCGAAGATCTGGATGCGCTCCTTGTCGCCTTCCTTCACCCGGACGTGCACCTTGACCGTATCGCCCGACTGCATCGCCGGACGCGCCAGCGTCTGGCTCTTTTCGATCAGCTCCACTGCGTTCATCGTTCCTCGCCCTTCCCTTTCCCTCGCGCCGCCGCGCCGACCGTGAGGTCGGGCCGCCGCTGCCGCGTGCGTGCGGCGGCCATCGCCTGCCGCCACTGTTCGATGGCGCCGTGGTGCCCAGACAGGAGCACCTCGGGCACCGCCCGTTCCCGCCAGACCGCCGGCCGCGTGTAATGCGGATAGTCCAGCTGTCCCGTCGAGAACGAGTCGTTCTCGACCGACCGTTCGTCGCCCACGACCCCCGGCACCAGCCGGGCGATCGCGTCGAGCATCACCAGCGCGGGCAGCTCGCCCCCGCTCAACACGTAGTCGCCGATCGACCACTCCTCGGCGTCGACGGCCTCGATGAGCCGCTCGTCCACGCCTTCGTAGCGGCCGCAGAGCCAGATGATGCCGCCTTCACGGGCCATCGTCTCCGCCGCCGCCTGATCGAATCGCCGTCCCGCCGGCGACGTGAGGATCACCCGCCCCGGCGCCCCCCGCCGCTGCCGGATGGTCTCGACGGCGACGTAGAACGGCTCGGCCTTCATCACCATCCCCGGTCCGCCGCCGAAGGCGACATCGTCCACGACGTGATGCTTGTCCGTCGTGTAACTCCGGAGGTCGTGTACCGCGATATCCAGCAGTCCACGCGTCCGCGCCCGCCCGACGACCCCGTCAGCCAGGCCCGCTTCCACCATCGCGGGGAAGATCGTGACGACGTCGAATGGGCCCACCGTCGTCTCCCCGTCCGTCATGCCCGCCAGTCGCCGTTCACGTCGAGCAGCCCCTCGGGGGGCCGGATGACGATGCGCCGCGCCGCGACATCGACCTCGCAGAACGCCTGCGTGAAGGGCACCAGCACGTCGCCCCTGGCCGCAGCCACGACCAGCCGCACCTGCCCCTCGCCGTCGACCGACTTGACCACGCCGACCGCCTCGCCCGCCGCGGTCACCACCGCACAGCCGATGAGGTCGTAATGGTAGTACGTGTGCGCCGGCAGCGCCTGGCGCGCCGATTCCGGCACGCGCAGTTCCCAGCCGGTGAACCGCTCGGCGTCGTTGATCGTCGCGACGTCGCCGAACGTGACGGCCGGTCGGCCCAGATGCATGCGGAACGTGCGAATCCGCAGCGCCTCGGGCGTGCCACCAGCCGGTGGGCGGCCCCAGAGCACCCCGCCTTCACCGAATCGTTCCTCCACGAAGTCGGTCGTCGTGTTCACGACGACTTCCCCGCGGTTGCCCTGCGTGCGGGCGACGATGCCCACCAGGAGCATGTCGTCCCACGACGCGGCCGCGTCAGCGCTGCCCGGCGCTGTCGCGGATGTCGAGTTGGATGCGCTGTCCATCGACGTCAGCGGCCGCGGCCAGCAGCGTCCGCAGTGCGGCCGCCGTCCGGCCCTGGCGTCCGATGATCCGGCCCAGGTCGCCCGGCGCCACGCGGAGCTCGAAGTGCAGCCCGCCGCGCCGTTCGCCCTGCTCGACCGAAATCGCGTCGGGTTCGTCGGCGAGCGCCCGCGCCACCGTCTCCACGAGCGTCTTCAGTTCGGCCACGACCAGGCTCCGCTCAGGCCTGCGGCGCGGTGGCCGCGGCCTCGACCGGCGCCACGGCGCCGAGATCGCGGGTGACGTGCTTGGCGAGCAGCGTCCGCACCGAGTCCGAGGGGCGCGCGCCCTGCGAAATCCAGTGCTGGATCCGCGCCTTGTCGACGTCGACCACCGCCGGACGGGTGCGCGGGTTGTAGAAGCCGAGCGTCTCGATGAAGCCCCCTTCGCGCGGCGAGCGCGCTTCGGTGACGACCACCCGGTAATGGGGACGCTTCTTCGACCCCGTACGACGCATGCGAATCACGAGCATATTTTCCTCTTCCAGGCGAGCCGGCCTTCCCGGCTAGCGCATCAGGCTGAACGGCCCCTTCTTCTTCCGCTTCTTCGGGGCCTCGGGCACGGCTTCGCCCGTCATCTGCCCCACCAGCTTCAACATCTTCCGCATCTCGTTGTACTGCTTGAGCAGGCGGTTGACGTCTTCCACCGAGGTGCCGCTGCCGAGCGCGATGCGCTTGCGGCGGCTGCCGTCGATGACTTCGGCGTGTTCGCGTTCCTCGGGCGTCATCGAGTTGATGATCGCCTCGACGCGGCGCAGCTGCTTTTCGTCGGGCTTCTGCGCACCGAGGTCCTTGAGCTGGCCCATGCCGGGCAGCAGCTTCATGATGTGTTCGAGGGGCCCCATCCGGCGGATGGTGCGCAGCTGATCGCGGAAGTCGGCGAGGCTGAAGGTGTTCTTCCGGATCTTCTCTTCGATGCTGGCGGCGGTGGACTGGTCCACCACGGCCTCGGCCTTTTCGATGAGCGACAGCACGTCGCCCATGCCGAGCAGGCGCGACACGAAGCGATCGGCGTGGAAGGTGTCGAGATCCTCGAGGCGCTCGCCGGCGCCGACGAAGGCGATCGGCACGCCCACCACCGAGACCACCGACAGCGCCGCGCCGCCACGGGCGTCGCCGTCGATCTTCGACAGCACGACGCCGGTGACGCCGACCTGGCGATTGAACTCGCCGGCGCTCTTGATGGCGTCCTGCCCCGTCATCGCGTCGGCGACGTAGAGCAGGTCGTGCGGCTGGACGGTGTCCTTGATGGCGATCAGTTCCGCCATCAGCTCGTCGTCGATGTGCAGACGCCCGGCGGTGTCGACGATGACCACGTCGCAGCCGGTGTTGCGCGCCTCGAGCATCGCGCCCTTCGCGCGCGACACCGGGTCGAGGTTCCCCGTGGGGTCGTAGACCCGCACGCCGGCCTTCTCCGCCACCACCGAGAGCTGCTCGATGGCGGCCGGGCGCCGCACGTCGGTCGAGACGACCAGCGGGAAACGGCCCTGCTTGACGAGCATCTGGGCGAGCTTGCCGGTGGTCGTGGTCTTGCCCGAGCCCTGCAGGCCGAGCATGAGGACGACCTTGGGCTTCGGCCCACCGGGCTTGAGGCCGCCCTGCGCCTCGCCGAACAGGGCGAGGAGCTCATCGCGGACGATCTTGACGACCTGCTGGTCGGGGCTGAGCGAGCCCTGCACGCCCTGGTCGGCGGCGCGGTCGCGCACGCGATCGACGAACGCCTTGACGACCTGCAGGTTGACGTCGGCCTCGATGAGGGCGACACGAATCTCGCGCAGCACGCGCTCGGTCGTCTCGGGCGTGAGACGGACCTCGCCCCTCAGCGACTGAAAGACGTCTTGCAGACGGGTGCCTAGCGCGTCGAACATGCGGTGTGGGCGGCCGAGCGGGGCTCGGCACAAACCCTTATCCTACCGGGTGTTCGGGCCGCCGGTCAAACCTTCGTGAGGCGGTGACCGAGCTTCACCTTCTTGGTCCGCAGGTAGCGGCGGGTGGTCGGCGAGGGGGCGATCTCGAGCGGCTCTGACGCGACCACCGCCAGCCCGTAGCCCTGCAACCCCACGAACTTCCGGGGATTGTTGGTCAGGAGCCGCATCGTGCGCACGCCGAGGTCGCGAAGGATCTGGGCGCCAATCCCGTAGTCGCGCTGGTCCGGCTTGAACCCGAGACGTTCGTTGGCCTCGACCGTGTCGAAGCCGCGATCCTGCAGGGCGTAGGCCTTGATCTTGTTGGCGAGGCCGATACCCCGGCCCTCCTGGTTCAGGTACAGGAGCACGCCGCGGCCTTCGGCGGCGATGCGGGCCATGGCGGCGTCGAACTGCGGACCGCAGTCGCAGCGCGTCGAGTGGAAGACGTCGCCGGTCAGGCACTTGGAGTGCACCCGCACCAGCACGTCGCGGCCGTGACCGATGTCGCCGCAGACCAGCGCGACGTGGGTCTCCTTGTCGAGCGGGCTCTCGAAGGCGTGGATCCGGAACGCCCCCTGCACCGTGGGCATGGCGGCTTCCGCCACGCGGGTCACCAGTTGCTCGGTGCGCATGCGGTAGCGGATGAGATCGGCCACCGAGATGAGCGGCAGCTTGTGGCGGCGCGCGAACTTCACGAGGTCGGGCACGCGGGCCATGGTCCCGTCGGCCTTGGCGATCTCGCAGATCACGCCCGCCGGATAGAGGCCGGCGATGCGGGCCAGGTCCACCGCCGCTTCGGTCTGCCCGGCCCGCACGAGCACGCCGCCGTCGCGCGAGCGCAGGGGCAGGACGTGGCCCGGCCGGGCGAGGTCGTCGGGGCGGGTCTTGCGGTTGATGGCGGTGAGAATCGTGCGGGCCCGATCGGCCGCCGAGATGCCGGTGGTGACGCCGCGCCGCGCCTCGATGCCGACGCAGAACGCCGTGTCGAACGTGGTGGTGTTGCGGTTCGCCGGCACCTGCAGCGGAATCTCGAGCGCGTCGAGACGCTCGGCCGTCATCGGCATGCAGATGAGGCCGCGCCCTTCGGTCATCATGAAGTTGATCACCTCGGGCGTGACCTTCTCCGCGGCGATCGTCAGATCGCCCTCGTTCTCACGGTCCTCGTCGTCGACCACGATCACCATGCCGCCACGGCGGATGGCCTCGATCGCGCTTTCGATGCTCGCGAAGGGTGAGGAGGCGGTACGACGGCCGCCGGACGCGGCGCGGGCGGCGGGCGCCTGGCGGCGCGACTTCGACGAACGGGAACGGGACGTGGCCATGGGGATCAGCGGCTGCGCGACTCGGCGGCGGCCACCTCGGCCGCCCGCAGGACGTACTTGCCGAGCACGTCGCATTCGAGATTCACCCGGTCGCCGCGCACGCGGGCACCGAGCGAGGTGTGAGCACGGGTGAACGGCACGATCATCACGTCGAAGCGACGATCGTCCAGTCCGGCCACGGTGAGGCTCACGCCGTCGACCGTCACCGAGCCCTTGCGAATGAAGAGCGGCGCCAGTGGCGCCGGGTAGCTGATGGTGATCCAGAGACTGTCGCCCTCGGGGCGCAGGTCCTCGACGGCGCCCATGCCATCGACGTGGCCGAGCACGAAGTGGCCGCCGAGCCGGGCATCGGCCCGCAGTGGCCGTTCGAGATTCACCGTCTGGCCGCGTTCAAGGCTGCCGAGCGTGGTGACGCGCGCCGTTTCCGGGCCGATGTCGAAGTGCACTTCGCCGTCGGCCGCGACGAGCGCCGTCAGGCAGACGCCGTTCACCGCGATACTGTCGCCGGGCTGCGTCTCGCCCGCCAGGCTCGTCGCGACGCGCACGCGAAAGCCGCCGGCCATGGGCTTCACCTCGACGAGGCGCCCGACCTGCTCAACGATGCCAGTGAACATCCGCTTCCATCCAGACGTCATCGCCACACGCCGTCGACGAGACATGCCGCAGCCGCGTCCACGGCAGCGGCCAGCCGTCGAACATCGGCACCGCCCCGCCGCCGAGTACTCCGCGCCCGACCACGAGGTGCACGCGGTCGACCCGATCGGCCTCCCACAGGGCGCGGTGCAGCCGGCCCCCGCCCTCGACCAGCAGCGAGTGCACCGACCGGGCCGCCAGCGCCGTCAGAGCGTCGTCGAGCGCCGGGGCGTCGACCAGTTCCGCGCCCGCCGCCCGGAGGGCCGACACCGCAGCTGGCGACGCCGCCATGGCCGTGCTGGTCGTGAGTATTATCACCGGCCCGGCCGGCGGCGCCGTGAAGAGGCGCGCCGACGGAGGGGTTCGCAGGCGGCGGTCGAACACGACTCTCGCCAGCGGACGCGCGCGCACCACGTCGCGGGCCGACAGGCGCGGATCGTCGGCGAGCACCGTGCCCACCCCGACGGCCACGGCGTCCATCGCCGCCCGCAGCCGCTGGGTTCGGCGAGCCGCCGCGGCACCGGTGATCGGCGTCGGTCGATCGCGGCGTTCGGCGATACGACCATCGCGCGAGACCGCCGCCTTCACGACGACGAGCGGCCGACGCTGTTCCTGCGCCAGGAAGTACCCGGCATTCAGCCGCCGTGCCTCGGCCTCGCCGAGGCCGACCTCCACCTCGACACCGGCCGCTCGCAGTTCTTCGACGCCGCGGCCGGCGACCCGGGCATCCGGGTCGAGCGTCGCGGCGACGACCCGGCGGATGCCGGCATCGATGAGGCGCCGCGTGCAGGGTCCGGTCCGTCCGGTGTGGCAGCAGGGCTCGAGCGTGACGTACATCGTCGCGCCGCGGGCGCGCGCCCCCGCGGCCTCGAGCGCGACGACCTCCGCGTGCGCCAGACCCGCGCGTTCGTGGTAGCCGTGGCCGACCACCACGCCGTCGTCCGAGACGATCACCGCGCCGACGACGGGATTCGGCACCGTGCCGCCGGCCGCCCGGGCCGCATGGAACAGCGCCCGCCGCATCATCGCCGGGTCGGTCACCACGTGCGGGCGAAGAGCGCGTCGACGTAGGCGCGCGCGTCGAACGGGAGCAGGTCGTCGATGCCCTCGCCCACCCCGACGAAACGGATCGGGAGGCCGAGATCGTGGGCGATGGCGATGGCGATGCCGCCCTTGGCCGTGCCATCGAGCTTGGTGAGCACCACGCCGGTGACGCCGGCGGCGGCGGCGAACTCGCGCGCCTGGACCAGGCCGTTCTGGCCTACGGTGGCGTCGAGCACGAGCAGCACGTCGTGCGGCGCCCCGGCGACTTCGCGGCTGGTGATACGGCGAATCTTCTCGAGCTCCGCCATGAGATTCACGCGGGTGTGGAGACGGCCGGCCGTGTCGACCAGCACCGTGTCGATGCCACGTGCCTTCGCGGCGGTCAGGGCATCGAACACCACGGCCGCGGCGTCCGAGCCTTCCTGGGCGCGCACGATGTCGACACCAGCCCTCGTCGCCCACACCTGCAACTGATCGACCGCGGCGGCGCGGAACGTGTCGGCCGCGCAGATCAGTGTCTTGCGGCCGTCCTGCCGCGCCCGGTGTGCGAGCTTGCCGACGGTGGTGGTCTTCCCGGTGCCGTTCACGCCGACGATGAGCACGACATACGGGCCCGAGGCCGGCCGGCGCTCTCCGGACGGGACGGCAGCGAAAATCGCCGTGATCTCGTCGGTGAGCGCCGCACGCAGCGTCGCGCCGCCGGCCCGCCGCCGTACGCCGTCGACCAGCCGCGTCGTGGCGCCCAGCCCGACATCGGCGCCGAGCAGGAGCTCTTCGAGGGCCTCGAGGGTATCGACGCCTGGGCCGGCCGCCGCCGGCGCCTCGTCGGCCCGTCCAGCGATTTCGTCGAAACGGCGGGCCAGCCGCTCCGCGGTGCGCGAAAGGCCACTCTTGAGGCGATCGAACAAGCCCATCCCGACGATCTTAGCAGGGCCGGCCGATCGGCGTCCCTCAGTCCGCCTCGGCCTTCTGCCGCCGGCCCATGAGCTCGGCCACGGCCGCCGCCGGCGTCACGCGCCCGGCCAGCAATGCGTCGACCTGGGTGGCAATCGGCAACTCGACACCGAGGCGCGCCCCGAGTTCCAGCGCGGCGTGCGTGGTCCGCACGCCCTCGGCGACCATCTTCATGCTCGCCACGATGTCGTCGAGTGAGCGGCCCCGCGCCAGCTCGAGGCCGACGTGACGGTTGCGACTGAGCTGTCCCGTGCAGGTCAGCACGAGATCGCCCATGCCCGCCAGACCGGCCAGTGTGTCGCGGTGGCCGCCCGCGGCCACCGCCACCCGGCCGATCTCGGCCAGCCCGCGGGTGATGAGGGCCGCCAGGGCGTTGTGACCGAGGCCGAGTCCCTCGACGACGCCCGCTGCAATCGCGATGACGTTCTTCAGCGCGCCGCCGAGTTCCACGCCGACCACGTCGCGGCTGGCGTAGAGACGCAGCGCCCCTGAGCGGAACTCGTCCTGCACGTGGCGGGCAGCCGTGTCATCCGCCGACGCGACCACGACCACCGTCGGGAGGGACGCCGCCAGTTCTTTCGCGAAGCTGGGCCCCGACAGCACGGCGATCTCGCGCACGTTGGCCCACTCGTCGGCGATGACCTCCGACATGCGGGCCAGCGAACCGTCTTCCAGGCCCTTGGTGGCGCTGAGGACGACGGCGGATGGCGACACGTGCGCCGCGCCGGCGCGCAGTACCTGGCGTACGCCGTGCGAAGGCACGGCCACCAGCACGAACTGTGCGTCGGCGAGCGCGGCCGGCAGGTCGGTGGTCGGCCGCAGCGTATCGGGGAACGACACGTCCGGCAGGTACACGGCGTTCGCCCGGCGCGAGTCCATGTCGGCCACGAGCGCCGCATCGCGCGCCCACAACTGCACCGCGTGTCCGACCCGCGCCAGATGCACCGCGAGCGCCGTGCCCCAACTGCCGGCGCCGAGCACCGCCACGCTACGCACGGGGCACCTCCTGCCGTCGCGCGAGACGCCGCTCCGTGCCCCGCCACAGCCGCACGAGGTTGCCACGGTGACGCCACAGGATCAGCAGGGCGGCAGCCGCAGCACCACCCGCCACGGTGCCCCCGGCCCCCGTGATGGCCGCGAGTGGCGGCAGCGCAGCGGCCGCGATGACCGAGCCGGCGGACGCCATCCGGGTGACGGCGACGGTGATGACGAACAGCGCCGCGGCCATGACCGTCGCCAGCGGCGCCAGCATCGCGAAGGCGCCGCAGGCCGTCGCCACGCCCTTGCCGCCGCGGCCGCGCAGCCACACCGGGTATACGTGGCCCGCCACCGCCGCCACCGCCGCCGCCACCGCGTCGGCCGCGCCCGGCGACCACGCCGTTGCCAGCCCGACGGCGACGGCACCCTTGGCGACGTCGAGCAGCATGACGAGCAGGCCGAGACGGGCGCCGGATACCCGATACATGTTCGTGGCGCCGACGTTCCGGCTGCCGACGTGCCGCAGATCCACTCCGGCCCAGCGCCGGCCCGCGAAGTAGCCGAGGGGCAGCGAGCCGATCACGTACCCGCCGACGACGGCCGCCATCACGAACGCGGGCTCCCGATGACCTCGCGCCGCAGGAGATCGAGGGCGGTGGTGGCCGCCAGGGAGCGGATCACGGCGCGGTCGCCGGAGAACCGGGACGTCTTCGCCCGGGTACCCGAGGGCCCGCTCACCGCGAAGCAGACCAGACCCACCGGCTTGTCCGGCGTGCCGCCGCCCGGACCGGCGACACCGGTGATGGCGACGCCGAACGTCACGCCAGCACGAACGCGCAGGCCGTCGGCCATCGCGCAGGCCACCGCTTCGCTGACGGCGCCATGTTCGGCGATGAGTTCCGGCGGCACGCCGAGCAACGCGGTCTTCGACTCGTTGCTGTAGCTGACCACGGCGCGATCGACGTACCGGCTCGCGCCAGGCACGTCGGTGAGCCGCGTCGTGACGAGTCCGCCCGTGCACGACTCGGCCGCCGCGACGGTGAAGGCGCGCTCGGCCAGCAGCGCGCCGACGGTGGCCTCGAGCGGCGCCCCGTCGCGATTGACGACGTCGTCGCCGAAACGGTCCGCGAGCGCCGCCTGCGCGGCATCGAGACGGGCGCCGATCGCCGCCGGATCGGGTCCGTACGCCGAAAGGTGCAATTCGACGGTGCCAAGGCTGGCGAGGATCGTGGTCGTGATCGGCACCGCCTCCTCACCCCACGGGCGATACAGCGGCTGCGCGAGTTCGTCGACCCACGACTCGCTGCGGCCGGCGATGACGATCGCACGCTGCACGGCGACGCCGCCCCCGAAACGCGGGCCGACGTGCAGCTCGAGGGCATGCTGCAGCATCGGCGACATCTCGCGGGGCGGGCCAGGCAGCAGCAGCATCGCGCGATCGCCGGCGGGAATCCACAGGCCCGGCGCGGTGCCGCGGGCATTCGGCACGATCGACGCCCCGGCCGGCACCTGCGCCTGCCGACGGTTGATGTCCGGCATGGTCAGGCCGCGTCGCCCGAAGCGTTCCCGGATCGCCGCCACGACGTCGGCGTCCTCGTGCATCGTCAGGCCGAGCACGTCGGCCGCGCAGTCGCGTGTGCGATCGTCGTCGGTGGGACCGAGTCCCCCGGTCGTCACGACGAGGTCGGCGCGCGACAGCGCATGCTGCATCGCATCCGTGAGCGCGTCGCGGTCGTCGGTGACGACGGCCGTGAACACGACCGCGATGCCGTGCCGCTGGAGGGCGGCGGCGATGAACGGCGAGTTGGTGTCGGCGCGTCCGAGGGCCAGCAGTTCGCTGCCCACGGCCAGCACCGCCGCGACCGGCGGGCGGCTCACGCCAGCCATCCCGGCCAGTAGTTGACGGCGACCTGCAGAACGATCGCGGCGTAGACACCCGCCGCGAGGTCGTCGAGCATGATGCCCCAGCCGCCGTGCGCGCGTTCGAGCTGGCGGGCCGGCGGCGGCTTCACGATGTCGAAGGCCCGGAACAGCACGAAGCCCAGCAACGCCGTGTGCCAGGTGAGCGGCGCCGCGATCAGGGTGACGCACTGCCCCATCACCTCGTCGATGACCACCGGGCCGGGATCGGTCGTGCCGAGCCGGCGTTCCGCTTCCGACGCGGCGAGCGCCCCGACGACCAGCAGCGTCACGACCAGCAGCGCCTCGGCCACCGCGGTCGCGCCAGCGAGACGGGCCGCGGCCCACACGACCACGCCGACCGCCGACCCTACCGTGCCGGGCGCGAACGGGAAAAATCCGGCGTACCCTGCCGTGGCCAGGGCCACCGCCACCCGTCCCATCACGCCAGCACCTTCACCACTCGGGTGTGCGCGACCTGGTCGTGCACGGCGCGCCGATCCTGGCGCCACAGCGCCGGCAGGAACCCGGCGCCCGCGGCGAGGCCGCCCACGATCGCGATGACGACACGGACGCTCGCGTCACCGAAGGACACCGGTCCGTTCGTGCCTTCCACGCGCAGCCCCGCCGCCATCTTGCCGAGCGTCTGGCCGCCGTTGGCCGTGAACACCGCCAGGTAGGCGATGTTCAGGCCGAGCAGGAACGTCGCCAGCGGCGCCAGCGGAAGTGACGCCACGTCGGCCAGCGGGATGTTGGCGATCTTCGCGGTCAGGTACACCACGCTGGCATCGATGCCGACAATCAGGGCGCCGTCGATGGCAGCCGACAGCAGCCGCGCCGCGGGCGGCGCCGACACGTCGGTGGCGGCCGCCGATTCCGGCACGGTCGCCTCCGCGACATCGGGCTCGGAGGCGGCGTCGAGCAGGGCCGGACGAGGCCGACGTACCGCCGGTCCACTGCTGCGCGCCCGGACACGCTCGGTCGTGCGCCGTACCGCCAGCGGCGCCCCGGCGGGGGGCGGCGTGAATTCGGCCGTGCCGAGCGGCGCCGATTGCAGCGGCAGATCGACCTCGTCCGCGGATGGTTCCGGCGTCGGACGCTCTCGCTCGAAGGCGATCACAGGGAACGGCACGGGTTCCATCCGCGCCGTCGACGCGGACGTCGCGGCGACCGCGGTCGCCGCGACCAGTGAGAAGTCGTAGCCGCAATGGCGGCACCGATCGGTGGACTCGTACCCCACGTAGGAACACTTCGGGCACTTCATCGGGTGCCTCCTTCGGTGGCGCCTGGCCCGGCCGCACGCAGCAGTTCCTGCTGGACGCGAGCACGCAGCGCCCGCGCATCGGCGAAGACCGCGTCGCCCGGATCGATGCGTTCGAGCACCGCCAGGGCGTCCGGCAACTTGCCGGCCTCGTACAGCTGCCGCGCGCGGGCCAGGTGGGCGTCCATCGCGCCCGGCACCGGCACGATTGCCGGCACCCGGTCGATCGCCGCAGGCGCCAGCGCCACGGGCGCGGGTTCGTCGAGCGCGACGTACACCGCCGCCGCGGCCACGAGCACCGCGATGCTCAGCGCCCCCCAGAACCAGGCCCGGCCGGCCCGCCGGACGTCGCGAACCTCGCGGCCCACGACTCGCGGGCGCGCGGGCGCGTCAACAGCGCTGACATCCAGCAGGCCGATGCGGTGCAGCACCGGCAGGGCCTGCTCGTGCGGCGCGCCGCGCTCGACGGCCGCCGTCAGCAGCCCGCGGGCACGATCGACGTCGCCGTCGTCGAACGCCTGCAGGCCCTCGTGCATCAGCGCTTCGGACTCACGTTGACGCTCCGCCAACGCCCGCCGCGCCCGGTCGATGTACGCTCGCGCCCGATCGTTGGTGCGATCGAGGAACAACACGCGCGTCCAGACGTTCACCGCATGTTCGAGCCGCCCGGCGAAGTACTCGTCGAGGCCGGCGACGAGCAGTTGCTCGATGCGGGCGTCGCGTTCGGCGTCGCTCAGCGGCTCGTTCGAGGGTGCGGCATCGCGCGACAGGTCCGACATGGCCGTAAATCGCCGCGAGTATAGCACTTACGCGTGCCGTCACCATGTGATACAACGCCCCCGTGCCGAGGCTCGAGTGTGTACCGAACGTGAGTGAAGGCCGCGACCGCGCCGTCGTCGACCGTCTTGCCGAGACCCTCGCGACGACGCCTGGCGTGGCGCTGCTCGACGTGCATCAGGACGCCGTCCACCACCGTTCGGTCTTCACCTGCATCGGCGAGGCGGCGGCGCTCACCGACGGCATCGCGCGGCTCGTCGGCGCCGCCATCGACCTCGTTGATCTGCGCCGCCATCGGGGCGCGCATCCGCGCATCGGCGCCGTGGACGTCGTCCCGTTCGTCCCGGTGGCCGGAGCCACCATGGCCGACGCCGTCGCCGCCGCCCGCCACGCCGCAACCGTGGTGGCGGACAGCTACGGCGTGCCGGTCCTGTTGTACGAAGAGGCTGCGTCGGCGCCGCATCGTCGACGACTCGAGCACGTGCGCCGCGGTCAGTTCGAGGGCCTCGAAGCCAGGCTCGCCGAACCCGCGTGGCGCCCCGACGCCGGTCCGGCGCGACCCCACCCGACCGCGGGCGCCATCGCCATGGGCGCCCGGCGCCTGCTCGTCGCCTGGAACATCAACCTCGCGACCGACCGCCTCGAGGTGGCCACCGCCGTGGCGCGCGCCATCCGCGAAAGCGGCGGCGGTCTTCCCGCGGTGAAGGCGATGGGCCTGGCACTGCCGGATCGCGGGCTCGTGCAGGTGTCGATGAACCTGGTCGACGTCGAACGGACGCCGATGCATGTGGTCTACGACGCGGTCGAACGCGAAGCGCGGCGACACGGCGTCGCCATTGCCGAAAGCGAGCTCATCGGGCTGGTGCCCGCCGCGGCCGTCGGCGCGGCCGCCGCGGACCGTCTGCGCATCGCCGGCTGGCAGGGCTCACGCGTGCTCGACAGCCGCCTGCTCGACGGGCGCTGACCTACTCCGCGTCGCGTCGTGCCGGCGCGATGCCGAACGCGCGCATCTTCTTGTAGAGATTGCTCCGTTCGACGCCCAGCGCGTCGGCCGTGCGCGAGATGTTGCCGTGCTGCGCCGCCAGCACGTGCAGGATGTAGTCGCGCTCGAACCGATCGCGCGCCTCGGCCAGCGGCGCCACGGCGGCCGGCGCCGCGGCGTCGACCAGCGGCGCGTCGCCGATGAAACTCACGTCCTGCGCGGTGATGACACTGTCGGGCACCATGATGAGCAGACGCTCCACCACGTTGTGGAGCTCGCGTACGTTGCCGGGCCACGTGTAGTGCTGCAGACGGCTCATCGCGTCGGGCGCGAACCGTTTCACGCGCCGACCGTATTCCGCTGACAGCGTCGCCATGAAATGCTCCGCCAGCCGGGGAATGTCGTCGGTGCGATCACGCAGCGGCGGCACGTATATCGGCACGACGTTCAACCGGAAGAACAGATCTTCGCGGAAGCGCGCCGCGCGGATCTCTTCCTGCAGGTCCTTGTTGGTCGCCGCCACGATCCGGACGTCGACCCGCACGAGTGCCGTGCCGCCCACCGGCTGCACGGCGTTCTCCTGCAGCGCGCGCAACACCTTGGCCTGCGTCTTCAGGCTCATGTCGCCGATCTCGTCGAGGAAGATCGTGCCGCCGGTGGCGTGTTCGAACCGGCCGCGCCGATCGGCGACCGCGCCGGTGAACGCGCCCTTGGTGTGCCCGAACAGCTCCGACTCGATGAGCTCCTCGGGGATGGCGGCGCAGTTCACCTCGACGAATGGCCCGAGCCGGCGGCGACTGTGCGCGTGCAGGGTACGCGCGACGACTTCCTTACCGGTGCCGTTCTCGCCCAGGATCAGCACGCGTCCGTTGGTCGGCGCTGCCAGCATGACCTGCTCACGCAGGTGGCGCATGACCGGGCTCTCACCCACGAGCACGTGCCGACGGTCGACTTGCGCACGCAAATCGCGATTTTCGGCCTCGAGCGCTCGCTGGCGCAGGGCGTTGCGCACGACCAACACGGCCTTGTCGAGCGACAGCGGCTTCTCGACGAAATCGAAGGCGCCGAGCTTGATGGCCCGCACCGCCGACTCGACGTTGCCGTGCCCCGAAATGACGACCACCTGGGCGTCGACCTGGCGTTCCCGCAGCCGCTGCAGGGTCTCGAGACCGTCGAGCCCGGGCATCCAGACGTCGAGCAGCACGACGTCGAACTCCTGCTCGACGAGCCGTTCCAGGCAGGACTCCCCCGACGCCACGGCCTCGACCGTGTACCCCTCGTCGCGCAGCACGCCTCCGAGGGCGGACCGTACGCCCGGCTCGTCATCGACGATGAGAATCGACGCCATCCTGAATCATCCGCACGGCAGTTCGATCGTGAACCGCGTGCCCTTCGGGACATTGTCCGCCACTTCGACGTTGCCGCCGTGCTCGGCGGCGATCCGCCGCACGATGGCCAGGCCGAGCCCGGAGCCCCGGCCCTTGGTCGAGTAGTACGGCAGGAACAGCTTGTCGCGGTCGGCGGCGGGGATGCCGGGACCGTCGTCGGCGACGACGATGCGGGCCACCTTGTGCACCGGGTCGTGCGCGGTCTCGACCAGCAGCCGGCCACTGCGCTGCATCGCCTCGACGGCGTTGTCGATGAGGTTGATCAGCACCCGCTTGATCTGCTCCTCGTCGAGGCGCACCGGCGGCAGGTCGGCGGCGAGCACACGGTCGATCGTCACCCCGGGCAGGAGTCCCTCGTAGAGCGCCAGTGCCGCCAGCACCGCGTCGTTGAGCGATGACGGCACGGCCTTGGGCGCAGGCATGCGCGCGAACTGCGAAAACTCGTCGACGAGGCCCTTCAGCGCCTCGACCTCGCCGACGATCGTGGTGGTGCACTCGCGGACGAACTCCGCGTGCGGCGCCCCCGGTTCGCCGAGCTTGCGCTGCAGGCGTTCGGCCGACAGCTGGATCGGCGTGAGCGGGTTCTTGATTTCGTGCGCGAGCCGCCGCGCCACCTCGCGCCACGCCGCCACCTTCTGCGCGCGAATGAGCGGCGTGACGTCGTCGAGGACGAGGACCGTGCCTTCGAACCCGGCCGCGCCGTAGAGGCGCGTCGCCGCGATCGCCAGCGTCAGCTCGCGGCCACCGCGCGACAGCGACACCTCCTGTGCCACGGCCTCGCCACGCGCCCGCGCGGCGTCGTCGAGCACGGCCATGATCGGCTGGAGATCGCCGGCGAAGACTCGCGCCGCCGCCTGTCCGTCCACACCGCCCGGCAGTTCGAGCAGACGCGCCGCGGCCGAGTTGACCCGGCCGATCGCCCCCGAGACGTCGATCGAGACCACGCCGGTGGCGATGCGCTCGAGGATCGTCTCGACCGACCGGTGGCGGCGCTCAACCTCGTGATGACGCTGCTCCAGCTCGTGTGACGCGCGGTCGATCCGCCGCTGGCGGGCCGAGAGGTCGGCGGCCATGGCGTTGAACGACTCGACCATGTGGCCGAACTCGTCGTCGGCCTGGTGTTCGATACGATGCTCGAGCCGGCCGGCGCCGATCTCACGCGCCGCCACCGACAGCATCTGCACGGGCCGCGTGATCCGTTTGGCGAGATAGAGGCCCATCCACGTGGAGCCGACGAGGATGAGCAGTGTCACCATCAGGAAGAACGACAGGTACACGCCGGCGAGCGGTTGCTTCAGCACGCGGAGCTGCGAGTAGTCCTCGTAGGCCTTGGTCATGCGGCGCGCACGGTCGGCCATCTCACCGGTGAGCACGTCGCTTGCCAGGACGACGCCGGTCATGCGCCCGTCGGGTCCCCTGATGGCCTGGGCGACGCGCAGGAGCTGCGCCCCACGATCGCCCGGAACCGGCTCGAATTCGAGCTTGCCGCTTTCGACCGCGCGCGCCGCCAGGCGGTCGCCGCCGGCGCGAGAGGCGCCGGCCGGCATGCCCGGGTCGGCCACGTCGAGCACCGGCTGCGCACCGGCGCCGCCGGCCACGCGGTACACCTGCACGAGCGCCACGCGGCGGCCGGTGACGTTGGGCGTGACCACGGCGCGCACGGCATCGACGTCGCCGCCGAGGTCGACCGTCGACAGCGCCTGCGCGATTCGCGCCGCCTCGTCACTGACGATGCGTTGCCGCTCCAGGTAGTAGTCCGAGGCAATGCGGCTCGCCGACGCCAGCACTTCCTCCATCGGCGCGTTGAACCAGCGGTCGACGGCGGTGAGCACGACCTGGGAGCCGACCGCCAGCACCAGCAGGGAGGGCACCAGCGTGAGGCCCAGCAGGAGGGCGACGAGCTTGGCGCGGAACCGCGCGAACGGCAGTGCGCGCCGGCGCTCGACCACGATCTTGACGACGTTGCGCACCAGGAAAAATCCCAGCGCGAGCAGCATCGTGACGTTGGTCGCGCTGAGCGCGTAGAGGACGAAGCCGGTCAGGAAGTCGGGCGCGAACTGCGCCGATCGGTTGGCCAGCCACACGAGGCTGGCCAGCACGCCCAGCAGCAGGACGATGCCGGCCAGGATGAGGCGCGGGTTGTCGCGAAACGGCCGCCGGCCGCCGGCCGCCAGGGGCGGCACACCGCCGACGGAGGCGCGAGCCGCGGGGGTGGCCATGGCAGGCGGGCGCGACGCGCCCTACTCCTTCGCGCCGAGCAGGTCCTTCAGCTCGGTCATGAACTCGCCGATGTCGCGGAAGTGCCGGTACACCGAGGCGAAACGCACGTAGGCGACCTTGTCGAGCGCCTTCAGCTCGTGCATCACGAAGGCGCCGATCTCCGCGGTGGCAATTTCCTTCTCGGCGCGATCCTGCAGCATCGCTTCGACGCGGTCGGCAACGCCTTCGATCGCCGCCACCGACACGGGACGCTTCTCGCACGCCTTGAGCAGGCCAGCGACCAGCTTCTGGCGCTCGAACCGCTCGCGGGTGCCGTCTTTCTTGACGACCATGTACGGGATTTCGTCGATGCGCTCGTAGCTCGTGAACCGCTTGCCGCAGCCGTCGTTGAGGCACTGCCGCCGGCGCCGGATGACGTCGCCTTCCTTGCTCTCGCGCGAATCGACGACCTTGTCGCCGAGCTGGCCGCAGTACGGGCACTTCACCGGTGCATCTCCTCGTCCTTGGCTTTCGACACCTCGGCGCCGAGTCCGGCGAACGAGAGGCCTTCGCGGGCCATGAGCCAGGCCCCCGCTACCAGCGTAGGCACGAACCCGACGGCATGCAAGACGATCGCGGCCCCGACCGCATGGTCGTTGTCGGCGCCGAAGAACGCCGTCGCCCCGATGCGGTAGGCCTCGTGGAAGCCGCCGACCGCCCCCGGCGTGGGCACCGCGACACCGACGACGAGCAGCGCCATGATGAGCAGCGACCCGGCCGCCGGCATCGCGACTCCCAGGGCCAGCGATACCACCCAGATCTGCGCGGCGATGACGATCCAGAGCGGCAGCGACCAGGCCAGCGCCGTGGCCAGTCGGGCCGGGTCGCGTACGACAGCCAGGCCGCCGGCAAACGCTGCGGCGAGTTCCCGGACGAGCGTGCGCGCGCGGGCGGGCAGCCACCCGGTCAGCGCCGCGACGAGCCGCGCCAGCACCTCGGGCCGCGAGGCACACACCATCAGCAGCGCCATGCCGGCCACTGCCGCCCCGGCGGCCGCGAGGCCGCCGCCCCTGATGGCGGCGAACAGGGCGGGGTCGAGCACGGCCACCCCGGGATCG
>WBZP01003021.1_pt1 | contig 18728 bp, 12 predicted proteins | sample 5204301 | NCBI WGS metagenome assembly WBZP01 (sample SAMN12412401, study PRJNA552823) | activated sludge metagenome | isolation source: activated sludge from nitrification reactor of wastewater treatment plant... | place: USA: Pennsylvania | collected 2017 | reverse complement strand
CAGGTCATCCCAGTCCTTGATGCCCTTGGGATTGCCCTTGCGCACCAGGAACACGATGGTTGAGGTGTAGGGGGAGCTGTTATTCAGCAACCGCTTCTGCCAGTCCGCTGGGATGAGCTTGCCCTTCTCGGCGATGGCGTCGATGTCGTAGGCCAGGGCCAGGGTCACCACGTCGGCTTCGAGTCCGTCGATCACCGCCCGGGCCTGCTTGCCGGAGCCGCCGTGCGACTGCTGGATAGTCACGGTTTCGCCGCTCTGACTTTTCCAGTGCTTGGCGAAAGCGGCGTTGAAGTCCTGATAGAGTTCGCGGGTCGGGTCGTAAGAGACATTGAGCAGGGTGGTTTCCGCGAAAGCGAGCGAACTCGCCCCCACCGTCAGGGCGAGGGCGAGCAGGGTGCGGGAAAAGCGGGTGGTTTTCATCGAGCGTTCTCCAAAGATTGATAACTTGACGAAATATACAGTGCAATTATTTATAATTTAAATGAAGAAAAATGGATTGTTTATCATGGCGGGGCATAAGCGCGACTTTTCCGTACCATAATCAGTGGATACTCCCCCGTCGGAGAAGCCAACCCCGCCATGTCCCTGATCCGATTCCCCGCCACCTGGATGCGCGGCGGCACCAGCAAGGGCCTGTTCGTCGATCCCGCCGACCTGCCCGCCGACTCGGCGCGGCGGGACGCCCGGTTGCTGCGCGCCATTGGTAGCCCCGATCCCTACGGTACCCAGATGGATGGCCTGGGAGGCGCCACTTCCAGCACCAGCAAGGTGGCGCTGGTGTCTCGCTCGACCCGGCCCGGCTTCGATCTGGACTACCGCTTCGGCGCGGTGACGGCGAGCGAAGCGGCGATTGACTGGTCCGGCAACTGCGGTAACCTCAGCGCCGCGGTGGGCGTGTTCGGCCTGACTCGCGGCATGGTCGCGGCGCCCGCCGACGGCATCGCCACGCTGCACATCTGGCAGGCCAACCTCGGCCAGACCATCCTCGCGCACCTGCCGGTGCATGACGGGCAGGCGGTGGAAGAGGGCGACTTCCGCCTGGCCGGCGTCGCGTTTCCTGGAGCCGAGATCGTCCTCGACTTCCTCGATCCCGGCGGCGAAACCGCTCTGTTGCCCACCGGCCGGCCAAGCGACCGGTTGGAGGTGCCGGAACTCGGCGTTTTCGAAGTCAGCCTGATCAACGCCGGCAACCCCACGATTTTCATCCGCGCCGCCGATCTTGGCCTGACCGGTACCGAAAGCCCGGCCGATTTCAACCGGGACGCCGCCCTGCTGGCCCGCTGCGAAGCGATTCGCGCCCATGGGGCGGTCGCCATGGGGTTGGCCGCCCGCGCCGGGGACGCCACCGCCCACCGCCCCCACACCCCCAAGCTGGCCTTCGTCGCCCCGGCCCGCGACTATCGGGCCACCGACGGTTCCCCCATCGCCGCAAGCGCCGTGGACCTCGTTGCCCGCATTCTGTCCATGGGCAAGCTGCATCACGCCTTCACCGCCACCGGTGCGGTGGCCCTGGCGGTGGCGGCGATGCTGCCCGGAAGTTTGGTGCGAGACGCCTTGGGCGCTCCTCTCGCTGCCGGGTCCGAGGTCCGGATTGGCCATGCCGCCGGGGTGATGGCGGTCGGCGCCACGGTCGTTGCGGACCACGGTCGATGGCGGGCGGAAAAGGTCAGCCTGCGGCGCAGCGCCCGCCGGTTGATGGAAGGCTGGGTGTGGATACCCAATGACCAATGACAAGCCAAGCTGAACCCTCTGGAGGGTAACCGCCATGTACTCATCCACCGCCAACATTCGCGCCCTGATGGCTGATTTTCACATCGCCGGCATGATGTTGCGTTACAGCGGCTTCATTCCCCGGCTGTACAACCTGTGCCGGTCGCTCGGCTTCGAATCGGGCAAGATCATGCCCTCCCGGGCGTTCTGCTCGGACGAGAGCCAAGGCTATCCCATCATCCTCATCACCAAGCACTTTGGGGTATTCCCGTTCAATCATGGCCAGGTCGGCGGCATCGTGGCCACCGACCGCCACGCCCCCCACGCCGAGCACGGCCGGGACATGGTCATCATTCACGCCAGCCATGTGGGCTACGATCCGGAAAGCCGGATTTTTGGAACCTACCGCCGCCTGCAAAGCGAGGACCGGCATTTGACCGCCAACTGCGGCAAGATCGAAGCGGTGCTGCGCTGGTATCAGGACGAGTACGCCTTTGCCCGGGACAACATTCTGCTGGAGCGCCAGGGGGAGAACTATCTCATCACCATCGACAATCAACTGCTGCGGGAGAATCGCGACGAGGGCCTGTTCCTGAACCTGGAGCGCCTGGCGACGCCGGCCGCCGGTAGCGAATTCCGGCCGGTGCATTGCCAGAGTACGGCCAAGAGCCTGGTCGCCACGCCCGATCTGCGACGCCTGATGGAGCGGGAAGGTTGGGTGGAGGGTCAACGCGAGCCGATTGGCGACCGGCTTCTGCCAGAATTTTTTCGCTTCAAGCGCGACATCCAGGGGGATCTGGAGGGCCGCAGCCATCTGGAGCAGAATCTGTTCGATCCGATGGCCTGGATCGTCACCGCGCCGCACCCCCTGCTGACTGCGGCCCAGGTTAACACCCAGGTGGAATTCGACCGCACCTTCCGCACCATCGTCCGGGAGCATGGTTACCAGGGTAAGCGGGTGCTCTACGTCTCCGGACTGAACATCGACATCTCGCCTCAGGCCGGCCAGCGCTTCCCGCTGACCAAGTTTGTGCCCTGGGCCGCCTTCGTGCAGCAGCCGGACGGTTCCCATTACACCCTGGAGCAGCTTGAACTGCTGGCGCGACTGCGGGAACAGCCCAGCGCGAATCCCGATCAAATCGACTTGGAAGTGGTGATCCATCAGATGGAACAGACCCAGGAGGTTCGCGTCGAGACGCCTTGAACCGCTTGCAAGACCGGGTTGACGGGCAACCACAAGGGGTTGCCCTGTAGTTTCTGGGCTACTGCCTTGAAATTCCCACAATAACTTCGCTCATCTGGTAGTGACTCGCCAAAGGTCCGCGGAATTGTGCGCCATCGGGGTCCGCCCAAGCTGGCGGTCGTTCGTGCCCACGGCCCCCACCGTGTAATCCATGACTCGACAGGCCACCGCCAGCAATGCCCACCCTGATCGTGATTGGCTTACAATCAGCGGCTGCAACTGTCTCTAGTTCTCCGCAACGGATCAACGACCATGCAAACGCTCAGTTTCATTCTGTGGGCGCCGCTCTTCGGAGCGGTGCTGGTCGCTCTGCTGCCAGCGGCCCAGCCCCGCCTCATCCGCGCGGTGGCCCTGTTCCACGCCGGGCTGGCCCTGATCCTGGCCTGGAGCCTGATCGCCCAGTTCGACCGGACCACGGCGGCGATCCAGTTCGTGGAACAGGTGGTTTGGAGTCCCGCCCTCGGGGTTTCCTACGCGCTGGGCGTCGACGGACTCTCCTTGCCGATGGTCCTGCTCGCCACTCTGCTCGCCGCCGTGGCGCTGCTGGCCTCGGACTCGGTGAAAACCCGGGTGAAGGGCTACCACGCCTGGCTGCTGATCCTGGAATTCGCCATGCTCGGCGTGTTCATGGCCCAGGACTGGACGCTGTTCTTCATGTTCTGGGAGCTGACGCTGATCCCGCTGTTTTTTCTCATCGACCTCTGGGGCGGGGAAAAACGGCACGCGGCCAGCCTCAATTTCGTGCTCTACACGATGGGCGGGGCGATCTTCATTCTGATCGGACTCATCATGGCCTACCGGAGTGCTCCGACCCCGTCGTTCGCGATGGCGGCCATCGCGCAAGCGGCGGCCGGTCTGTCCCGCGACCAACAGGTGCTCCTGCTGCTGGCTTTTCTGATCGGCTTTGGCGTGAAAATTCCCCTCTTCCCGCTGCATGGCTGGCTGCCGCTCGCCCATGTCGAGGCGCCGAGCCCGGTCAGCATCCTGCTCTCCGGCGTATTGCTCAAGATGGGCGCCTACGGCCTGCTGCGGGTTACCGCGATGCTGCCGGAGGCCACCCTGGCGTTACAGCCGCTGCTGGTTGGAATCGCGCTGGTGAGCATCCTCTACGGCGGCCTCCTGGCCTGGCGGCAAAGCGACCTGAAGGCGATGATCGCCTATTCTTCCATCAGCCACATGGGGGTGGTGCTGCTCGGCATTTCGGCCCTGAATGAAACCGGGCTGATGGGAGCGACCTTGCAGATGACGGCCCATGGCCTGATCGCCGGCGCGCTGTTCCTGCTCATCGGCCTGCTGTACGAGCGCACCCACAGCCGCGAGGTGGCCGATTACGGCGCGCTGGCGCGGGTGATGCCCGGTTTCACCCTGTTGATCACGCTGGCGTTGCTGGCCTCGATGGGAATGCCGGGCCTGGCCGGGTTCGTGGCCGAGTTGCATGCCCTCATCGGCGGCTTCGAGCGCTGGGGCTGGCTGATGGTGCTGGCGAGCCTCGGCGTCCTGATCAGCGCGGCCTACGCGATCCGGACCATGGGCCAGTTGTTCGCCGGCCCGCCGCGCCCGGAACTGGCGGAACTCCACGATCTGCAACCGCGCGAGTGGGCGGCGGCGGTCCCGCTCGCGGCGGGACTGCTGGCCCTGGGACTCAAACCCGCGCTCGCCACCAACCTGATGAACGCCACGGTCGCCCACCTGAGCGCCATTTTCACCCGACTGTTGTAGTTGAGGATGTCATGTCCGCAATCACTACCCAGGATTCGGCCGGCGCCCCCGGTCAGACCCCGCTCGAACCGCGCCAGATGATCGAACATGCCGTGGCGCACCTCGATCACCTGCTGCCCGGCCAGGCGCCGATCCTGAACTTCGTCCATCACAATACGCTGCACGGTTACCAGCACCTGCCCTTCGAGCAGGCGCTGGCCGCGGCCGAGCAACTCACCGGAATTCGCCCGTATTGGCCGGAGGCGCAATTCCGCGCGCAATACCGGGCGGGCCGGATCACCGACGCGGATTTGGATGCGGTCTTCGCCGATCGCGCGGAACTGCGGGCCGATGCCGCGCTGGTTCGCCTGGACGACCGGGAAATCCACCGTGGCGAGGTGCTGCGCATCTCGCTGGTCCACGGGGTGGAAGCCTTGATCCCCAGCCAGCTCGTCTGGCACATGGAAGAACTCGACGCCACCCACCGGTTTCAGGAGGACGTGCCCGCGACTGTGCGCCGCCGGTTACTGGAGGCAGCCACGCGGGAAGGCAGATCTGGCGAGGGGGAGGCCCTGGAAGATTTGTGGCGGGCTTGTCTGGAGGGTTTCCAGTTGCCCGCTTTCAGCCTCCATCCCGAGGAACTGGTGGACTTGCAATTGAATTTGGCGAAATCCCTGCTGGCGCGGTTCAAGGCGCAGGGCGCGGTGGACGACCAGGAACCCGTCGTTCACCAGCGCATGATGGCGGAGGCCTCGGCGCTGGTCGAGCGGCTGTTTGCGGAGGTCGGCGAGCGGATCACGGTGCGCGGGTTGCTGCGGGCGCTGACTGGCCAGGACTTGCTCGATCAGGTTCGACCCTATCTGATTCGTCTGTCCGCTGCTCACCTCGACGAGGGGTTGGCCGCCTGGCATTTACCCGACCGGGCTGAAGGGCTGTACGCAGCCTGGCGCCGCCTCGCCGGAAGCGACCTCGCCTGGACCTTCGTGGGGCTGCCCGGCTGGCGCGAGACACTGGCCCGCTGGCCCGAAGACCCGATCGAGGCCATCATCGCCGAGTTCCAGCGGCTGGGACTCCCCGAGCCGCGCTGGGAAGACTATCTGACGCGCCTCGCCTTGGAACTGCCCGGCTGGTCCGGGATGATGAACTGGCGGCAGCAACATGCCGACTACAAGGCCAACCGGGAAAGCTGCGTCAAATTGGTCGATTATCTGGCTGTTCGCCTGTGCCTCGACAGTCTCTGGATCGAGCGCCTCTGCCGCGAATGTTGGGGCCTGGCGGGAACGTTGCCGGTGCTGCGCGATTATTTGACGTCGCGCCCAGCGGAGGCGTTGGTCCGACAGGCCCTGTACGAGGGGCGCCTGCCCGAGTATCTGGTCAGCCGGGCGCGGACCCTGATCGAAAATCCCGGCCAGCAGACCGACCTCGCGATTTGGGACGCCCTCGCCGATATGATCTGGACTTGGCAGCACAGCCCGGTGGCGGCGCGGCCTGGAACGCATGCGGTTCACGGCAGCGCGTGGCGGCTGTTTCGACTGGCCCAGCATCTTGGACTCTCCGGTGGCGCCCTGCGCACGCTGTCCCTGAGCGATTTGGAACGCTTGCTGGCGCCGCTGGACGATCCGCCGGCCACTCAGCGCGGCGCTCTGTGGCAGTGCGCCTACGAGCATCATTATCGGGATGCGTTGATCAACGCCCTGGCGAACAATCACGGCCGCTGGGCCGGGCGCGCGCAACGGCCACAGGCTCAGATCGTGTTCTGCATCGACGACCGGGAGGAGGGCTTCCGCCGCCACCTGGAAGAATTGAACCCGCGCATCGAGACCTTGGGGGCGGCTGGCTTCTTCGGCGTGGCGATGAACTGGCGGGGCCTGGACGACCGCGAGGTGACCCCCCTCTGCCCGGTAGTGGTCACCCCGGCCCACGAGGTGCGCGAAGTCGCGCGGCCCGGAACCGAAGCCCAGCATGTGCTGCACAACCGGCGGCGCGAGCTGCGTGGCCGGCTCCGCGCCCTCTACCACGGGATACGTCGTAATCTGCTGTCTTCGTTCCCGCTGATTGACGTGCTGGCGCCGGGCGCGCTGCTGACGCTGACGGGCAAAATCTTTTTCCCCACCCGGCAGGCGCGGTTTGTGGAAGCGGCTGATGCGTGTTGGGTGCCCGAAGCGCCCACGCGCGTCGCGATCACGGCGGCGGACGACGATACGCCGGCCACGCCGGAACGGCCACGCCTGGGTTTCACCGATGTCGAGCAGGCCGACCGGGTGGCCGCCTTGCTGCGCAATATCGGCATCACGTCGCAATTCGCGCCGCTGGTGGTGCTGATGGGCCACGGTTCGATGAGCCAGAACAATCCCCATCTGGGCGCTTACGATTGCGGCGCCTGCGGCGGGCGGCACGGCGGTCCGAACGCCCGCGCCTTCGCCGCCATGGCCAATCGCCCGGTGGTGCGGGCGCTGCTGGCCGAGCGCGGCATTCACATACCGGACGACACTGGGTTTCTCGGCGCCGAGCACAATACCTGCGACGAGCAGATTAAATTCTACGACCGAATCGACCTGCCCGCCGAAGCGGGAAAGGCGCTGGCGGCGCTGCAACGGGATTTGGACCGGGCTTGCGCGCTGTCGGCCCACGAGCGGTGCCGCCGCCTGGCCTCGGCGCCGCGCCACCCCACCCCCGCCCAGGCGCTGCGCCATGTGGTCGAGCGCTCCAAGGACTTCAGTCAGGCGCGCCCGGAACTTGGTCACGCCACCAACGCCGCCGCTCTGGTCGGCCGCCGGGCGATGAGCCAGGGGCTTTTCCTGGATCGGCGGGCGTTCCTCGTCTCCTACGACCCGACCCAGGATCCCAGCGGGACCGTGCTGGAGGGCATCCTGTTGGCGGTCGGCCCGGTCGGCGCGGGCATCAACCTGGAATACTACTTTTCCACCGTCAACAACGAACGGCTGGGCTGTGGGACCAAGACGCCGCACAACGTCACCGGGCTGTTCGCGGTGATGGAGGGCGCCAACAGCGATTTGCGCACCGGCCTACCCCGCCAGATGATCGAGATTCACGAACCACTGCGCCTGCAGATCGTGGTCGAGGCCCGCGTCGAGGTGCTGGCCGCCATTTATGGTCGCCAGCCCGCGCTGCGAGAGCTGATCGGCAACGAGTGGGTACATCTGATCGCCAAGGACCCGGACACGGGAGAATTCTCGATCTTCGACCCGGCGCGCGGGTTCGTGCCGTGGACTGGACCCGTCCGGCCGCTGCCCGAACGCGCTTGTTCGACCGACTGGTATCGCGGTCAGCCCGATCCGCTGCCGCCGGCGCTGATCAGCGCGGCTCCACGCTCCCCTCGCCCGCTGATGGAAGAGGGGTGGGGGGTGAGGGTCGAACGACTGCACGGAGGGGGCGACCATGCTTGAATGGATCGTCGGGCTGATCCCGGTCCCGCCGCTGGCCGCCGGGTTGTGGATTGGCCTAGCCATCCTGTTCGGGGGGGCCAGCGGCGAGGCCCACGAGCGGCGCACCAGCCGGATCGCGCTGGCGGCGAGCGCCGTCTCGTTCACGGCGGCGCTCGCGCTCGTCGCCGCCCGGTTCGCCGGAGCGTTGCCCGAGCGGCTGGCGCTCGGCCGCTGGCTAAGCAGTGGCGACTACCGGGTCGATCTGAACTTTGTCACCGACCATTTGAGCCTCACGCTGATGGTGTGGGTATCCCTGGCTTGCCTGCTCATCACCCGGTTTGCCGTGAACTATCTGCATCGGGAAGCGGGTTTCCACCGGTTCTTCATGATCCTGAGCCTGTTCGCGGCCGCGATGCTGCTGCTGGTGATGGGCGGTAACGCGGTGTTGACCTTCGTCGGCTGGGAGATCGCTGGACTGTGCTCTTACTTGCTGATCTCGTTTTTCCAGGACCGACCCACCGCGGCGGGCAATGCCACCCGCGTTTTCGTCACCAACCGGATCGGCGACGCCGGATTCCTGTTCGGCATTGCCCTGGCGTTCCACTGGCTGGGAGGCGTGGACTGGTGGACGGTGACCGCTGGCGCGGCGCATTTGAATCCAACCCAAGTCGGGACGCTGGCCGGCTGTTTCCTGCTGGCGGCGGTCGCCAAGTCGGCCCAAGTACCGCTGGCGCCGTGGCTAGCCCGAGCCATGGAGGGTCCTACCCCGTCCAGCGCCCTGTTCTACGGCGCGGTCATGGTTCATGCCGGCGTCTATCTGGTGCTGCGCCTGCAACCGCTGTTCGAGCAGTCGCCGACAGCCATGGCGGTGATGGCGGTCGTCGGACTGACGACGGCGCTGTACGGATTCGTGGGCGGGTTGGCGCAAACCGACATCAAGAGCGCCCTGATCTTTTCCACCTCGGGGCAGCTCGGGCTGATGTTCCTGGCCTGCGGCCTGGGATTCTGGCGGCTGGCGCTGGTTCATCTGTGTTGCCACGCGATCTTTCGCGGCTATCAGTTCCTCAGCGCGCCCGCGATCTTGTACCAACTCCACGGCGAGCGCACCCGCCCGGCGCCGGCTTTCCTCGCCCGGCGCCGCGGGGCTTATACAGCGGCGCTCCAGCGATTCTGGCTGGAGGACGCGGCGACCTGGGGGGTGGTCCGGCCGGTGCGCCTCCTGGCCGGTTATTTGAGCGCGTTCGATACCGCCGTGGTGGATCGGGCGACGGGCCTGCCGGCGCCGGCGGTGAATGCCTTGTCGTCGCTGGCCCAGTGGGAGGAGCGTCAGATCGGCGCCGGGCGCGTCCTCGAACGCGCACCCGATGCCATGGACCGGGGGCAGGGAATCGTGGGGCATGTGACCGAATGGACGGCAGCGGCGTTCCACCGGGTCGAGGAACAACTGGTGTTCAAGGTCGTCGGGCAGGGGATCGTGTCGACCAGCCACCGCATGGGGCACGGCCTGAGCCGGGTGGAGCGCTGGTTGGGACGGTCCTGGTCCTGGATAGCGGTCATGGCGGTGATCCTGGCGGCGCTGGTCGGCATTGGCGAGATGCTGCACGGGAGAGAGGGTCAGGGGGCCGGGCAGGCTGGTTTTCCGCTGTTGAGCGCGCTGCTCGGGGTTCCTCTGCTCGGCATGATCGCGGCTTTTCGCGCGCGCCTGGCGCGAACCGCGTTTGCTCTGGGTTTGACGACGGCGGTCGTGGAGTTGATCCTGGCGGTGTCGATGCTGGTCCGATTCCAGCCGCACGCGCCGGGAATGCAGTTCGTCGAACAGGTCGAGCTTCTGCCTTGGCTGGACTACCACTTGGGCGTCGATGGCATCAGCGTACTGTTTCTGCCGTTGACGGCGCTGCTGACGCTGTTCGTCATTCTCTACGCCCAACCGCACCGGCAGGAGCGGCCCGGCGCCTTCGTGGCCAGCGTGCTGGCGCTGGAGGCGGTGCTGGTGGGGATGTTTACCGCGCTGAACCTGCTGCAATTCTGGCTGTTCGCGCTGATCGAGGCGATCCCGGCCACTTTCCTGATCGCGCGCTATGGAACCAGTCCAGGGCGCGGCCGGGCCGCCTGGCAGTTTGCGCGCTCCATGTTGGGCGGTCTGGCGATGCTGATCGCCGGTATTCTGCTGCTGGGTTGGAACCACGCCGCCGTGACCCGCGGGGCCTGGTCTTTCGATCTGCCCGCCTTGCTGGAAACGCCGGTGCCGAGCGGGCAGCAGTCCTTGATCTTCATCCTGCTGTTCGCCGGGCTGGCGGTGCGGTTGGCGCTGTTCCCCCTGCACGCCTGGCTGCCCATCGTGGCCAAGCACGGTACGGTCGCGGTGGGGGTGGTGTTCCTGGTGGGGGTGAAGGTTGGGATTTACGCGCTGCTGCGCTTTGTCTTGCCGCTGCTGCCCGCCGCCGCCCAGCAATGGGACGTGGCCATCATGGTGCTGGGTTTGGTCGGCATGCTGTACGGTGCGCTGCTTGCCTTCATCCGGACCGATCTGCGCCGCTTGCTGGCGTTTGCGGTGATCAGCCATACGGGTGTGCTGGTGGCCGGCTTGTTTTCGCTGACGGCGTCTGGATTTAAGGGTGGTCTCCTGCTTAGCCTGAACCTGGGTTTGGCCGCGGCGGGGCTATTCATCGTCGCGGGACTGCTTTACCACCGCCTGGGCACCACCCGGTTTCATCGCCTGGGCGGACTGTTCGATGCCGCGCCGTTGCTCGGGCTGACCTTTTTGGTGGTGGTGCTGGGCAGTATCGCCATGCCGGGCACTCCCGGTTTTGAAGCGGCCCATTTGGCCTTGGAAGGAATACTGGAATCCTATGGCTGGGGTGTCGCCACGGTAGCGGCCTCCGGCAACGTCTTGGCCGCCGGCTACCTGCTGTGGGCGTATCAGCGGATTTTCCTGGCCCGGAATCCGAAGGGCGTGACGTTGCCCCTGGCCGATCTGCGGTCGCGGGAGTTGATCGTGGCCGGTCTGCTATGCGCGGTCATCATCGGCGTCGGCCTCTACGCTAATCCGTGGATTGAGACGATCAGCGGGGCGGTGGAGAATGTGGCGCGGGTGTTCGAGGGAAATATCGGGCATTGACCTTGCGACCTCGCGGTGAAGAAAGTCCGACATATGGCTCGTTATTGGGCGTAGGTCAGAAAATCGCCGAAGTCTGCGCACTCGTGTCCTGCAACCAGGCTTCATAGCCGCCCTGAAGCAGCGAAACCCGCCCTTGCAGCTTGCCCTGGATCCGGTGATAAGCCTGCACCGTTCGCCCGCCCTGCTGGCAATAGAGCAACAGCTCCTCGTGTGGCCCCACCTGAGCGGCCCAGGCATCAATCTGATCCAGCGGCGCATGAATCGCCCCAGGAACATGGCCAGCGGCAAATTCAGCCGAGGTGCGAATATCCACCCAGCGCAAGGCCGGGCGCTGCTGGCTGGCCGCCACGCTGAGCCAGGGCAGGGCGTCGTCGGGCCGGTTCGCGGGAGCAGCGCAGACGAACGAAGTCTCGGTCAGCGTGCGGATGGTGGGCGACTCGCCGCACAGCGGGCAACCCGGATCACGCGGCAACCGCAGTCGTTGAAAGCGCATCGTCAACAGGTCAATTTTAAGCAGCGCCCCAATCAGCGGCTCCCCGATTCCCAGAATCAGCTTCAGCGCCTCATGCGCCTGCAAGACGCCAAACAGCCCCGGCACGGTGCCCAAAACGCCGGCTTGCGCGCAGCTTGGGACGGTTTCGGGGGCGGGAATCTCGGGGAAAAGACAACGATAGCAGGGACCGTCTGGCGCAGCGTAGACCGCCAGCATCCCCGAAAAGGCGCGGATGCTGGCGCCGATGTACGGCTTGCCCGCCAGCACACAGGCATCGTTCACCAGATACTTGGTAGCAAACTGATCGGAGCCTTCGATGATCAGGTCATACCCGGCAATCAGGCCGACAGCGTTGGCGAGCGCGAAGGCTTCGGGGTAGATGTCGATCTGAAGATGCGGATTAAGGGCGCGCAGGCGGTCGCGAGCGGCTTCGACTTTGGCGCTGCCACAGGCGGCGGTGGTGTACAAAATCTGCCGTTGGAGATTGCTAAGTTCCACCCGATCCTGGTCAATGATCCCCAGACGGCCTACGCCCGCTGCGGCGAGATACAGCAAGGCGGGCGCGCCCAACCCACCCGCGCCGATCACCAGGACGCTGGCTTGCCGCAACTTCTGTTGGCCGTTCAGCCCGATTTCAGGCAAGCCCAAATGGCGGGCGTAACGCAGTTGCTCGGTGTTGCTCAGCGGGGGCGTTGCATCGGTAGGACTGACCATCCCGAAGTTCCTTTATCCGATTTGGGCAAGCGCCGCCGCTTCGCCAAACAGATCCAGCCAGGCGCGCACACAGTCCTCAGGATGGGAAGCGCTGAGCACATCGGAGACCACCGCGATGGCGTCCGCACCCGCCGCCCGCACGGCTTTCGCCCGTTCCAGCGTGATCCCGCCAATCGCGACCAGCGGAACATCACAGCGGGTTTTCCACTCGCCGATGCGGGCCAGACCCTGGGGCGACCAAGGCATCTTTTTCAACGTCGTCTCGTAAATCGGCCCTAGCGCCAGGTAATCGGGCTTTGCATCCAAGGCGTTCGCCAACTCTTCAAAACTGTGAGTGCTGATCCCCAGCTTGATCCCCGCTGCGCGGATCGCCGCTCGATCCGCGCCCGCCAGATCGTCCTGCCCCAGGTGCAGCCAGTTTGCGCCCAAGGTGATCGCTTCCCGCCAATAATCGTTGATGATCATCTGGCAGTCGTCGTAGTCGGCGGCAATCGCCAGCGCCTCGCGAAGCTGGCGCTGAACGGCGGATGGGGACTGTTCCTTGATCCGCAGTTGAATCGTCCGCACCCCCAAGGGCAGGAACCGCCGCAGCCAGCGAACATCGTCCACCACCGGATAAAACCCATAAATGCCCGCCGTTTTCATGTTGTGGATTCCGGTGGCGCCGAATGCCAGAACGGAGTTCCGGTGACCGGCGTGCTCGGTTCCGCCATTTCCTGAGTCAGCATCGCGCCGGCGAGGTAAGCCAGCCGCCCGGCTTCAACCGCCAGCCCGAAAGCGCGTCCCATTTGAATCGGATCGGTGGCGCGAGCCACCGCGGTATTGACCAACACCCCATCGTAGCCCATCTCCATCGCCTGGATCGCATGGGAAGGTTTGCCGATGCCGGCGTCGACGATCAGCGAGATTTCGGGATAACGGGCGCGCAAGGTTCGCAACGCATAGGGATTATTCAAGCCCTGTCCCGATCCAATCGGCGCTCCCCACGGCATCAGAATCTTGCAGCCCGCTTGAATCAGCCGCTCGGCGACCACCAAATCCTCAGTGGTGTACGGAAAGACCTCAAAGCCGCGCCGGCACAACTCTTCCGCCGCCTCCACCAGCAGGAACGGATGCGGTTGCAAGGTGTAATCGTCGCCGATCACTTCCAGTTTCAGCCACGGCGTCTCGAACACCTCCCGCGCCATTTCCGCCGTCGTCACCGCTTCCTTCACGGTTTTGCAGCCAGCAGTATTCGGTAGAACCTGTACGCCCATCTCTTTAATCACTGACCAGAACTGGCTTCCGGCGCGACCCGAGGCCGACTCCCGCCGCAGCGAGACCGTTACGATGGCGGCGCCCGAGGCGCGGATCGCCTGTTGCAACACCGCCAGCGACGGATAGCGGGCGGTCCCCAGCAACAGCCGCGAACCCAGCGCACGGCCACCGATGTCCCAATTCGGCGCGGTCATCATCAACCTCCCTGCATCGGGGCGACAATTTCCAGACGATCCCCGTCCTGAAGCTGAATCGCGGCATAGCGGCTGCGCGGCACGAATTCGTCATTGTGCGCCACCGCGATCAACGCGCATTGATAACCCCAATGAGTGATGGCCTCCGCCAGAACCTGTTGCTGATCCAACTGCTTTTTCTCGCCATTGACTTCAATGATCATGCGCGTCCTCCTTCGATTGCAGGGCCGCTAGACTGCCACAGTTTCGCCGTTGCCGCCGGGCGGCGCTGCTCGCCGATAAACGCCGCGACCGTCTCCGCCAGCAACGGGCTCAGCAGATAGCCGTGGCGGTACAAGCCATTGATCCGCAACAGCGTGTCGCGTTGCACGATGCGCGGCAGATGATCCGGCAACGCCGGGCGGCACTGGGTGTTCATTTCGACAATTTCCGCTTCGGCAAAAGCCGGGTGCAAAGCGTAAGCCGCTGACAGCAGTTCCAAGGTAGAGCGAACGGTGGCGGGTCGCAGCGAATCGCTTTCAAGGCTGGTCGCGCCGACCACAAAGCGATAATCCGGGCGCGGCACGATATACAGCGGATAGCGCGGGTGCATCATCCGAATCGGGCGGCGCAGGTGAACCTCGCGGGTGCGCAAGGTGATGATCTCGCCGCGCACCCCGCGCAAATCGCTGATCTGCTCCCGCGCCGCCAATCCCCGACAATCCAGCACCCAGTCAAAGGGATGGCGCGCGCCCCGTAGCGTAATCTCCCCCGGCGCCAGGTCTTCCACCTCCGTCATAAAGTTCAGCCGCGCGCCATTCTGCCGCAGCGTCTCGACCAAGGCCGGCAACAGCGAACGCGGATCGATCTCGCCTTCGGGAGCGAAGTACAGCCCTTCCGCAAAGCGGCCTTCCAGTTCCGGTTCCAACTCGCGCAACTCATCACGTTGCAGCCATTGCAGGTGTGCGCCAAAACCCGCATGGGCGACCCGCTCGGCCAGATGCTGCATTCCCGCCCGATCCCGATGATGGGCGACCACCAGCGTTCCCTCGCAGGTCATGTGAACCGGCCGCGCCAAAGTCGGAGCGACTGCCTGCCACAATTTGAGCGCGGCTGCGCCCCAATGCGCCACCTCGTCTTCCGCCTCGCTCAATTCGCAGTAAGGCGCCAGCATTCCGGCGCCGACATGGCTACAGTGATGATCCAGACGTTCGCTGCCACGCTCGAACAGACTAATTTGGTGACCCTGGCGTTGTAACCACAAGGCTTGGGTCAGTCCGGTAATTCCCGCGCCGATCACGGCAATCTGGTATGAGCGCACATCGTTCTCTCTGTGTCTGATGATCCAAAATAGATGGCGAATGATACCAAGTCTCGATAGATTTAATGGCTTTCCGCAGTGAGCGAGAAACAACGAGGAGATCAATCCATGAGCTTCGCCCGACTTTTTGCCGTCGCAGTCTTGATCGGCGCTGTCACCCTCGGCCACGCCGCCGAACCGGCGATCTCCAGCGAGGAGCATGATTTTCGCGTGGTGATCGTGACTCGCGGACTCGAGTATCCCTGGGGTCTGGCGTTTCTGCCCGACGGTCGCCGGCTGGTGACCGAACGGCCGGGCCGGCTGCGCCTGGTCGCCGCCGATGGCGCACTGGACCCCCGCCCGGTAGACGGTCTGCCGCCGATCGCCGCTCAAGGGCAGGGCGGCCTGCTGGATGTGGCGCTGCATCCCCAATTCGCCGAAAACGGTCTGGTGTACCTGTCCTACGCGGCGCGGGGCGAGGGTGGCATTGGCACGGAAGTGGCGCGCGGCCGGCTGGTGGATCACCGGCTGGAAGAGGTGAAGGTACTGTTCCGTCAGCAACCCAAGTCCGGCGCCGGGCGACACTTTGGCTCGCGACTGGTATTCGACCGGCAGGGCCATCTCTACATCACGCTGGGCGACCGGGGCGAAATGGCGCGGGCGCAAAAGCTGGACGATCTGGCGGGAAAGATCGTGCGACTGACCGCCGACGGCCAGATTCCCGCCGATAATCCGTTCGTGAACCGGGCCGGCGCACAGATGGAGATCTATTCGCTGGGCAATCGCAACGTGCAGGGCGCGGCGCTGCATCCGGTCACCGGCGAACTCTGGACGCACGAACACGGTCCCCAGGGTGGCGACGAGGTGAACGTGATCCACGCCGGCCGCAACTACGGCTGGCCGGTCATCACCTACGGCGTCGAGTACGTCATCGGCACCAAAATCGGCGAGGGCACCCACAAACCGGGCATGGAACAACCGCTGCACGTCTGGGTGCCGTCCATCGCGCCCTCCGGTTTGGCGTTCTACCAGGGTGACCGGTTCCCACGCTGGCGCGGCGACCTGTTCGTCGGCGCGCTCAAGGACCAGATGCTGGTGCGGCTGCGCTTTGACGGCGAGAAGCCGGTGAAGGAGGAGCGCCTGCTGAAAGAAGTGCTGGGCCGCATCCGCGACGTGCGCGCTGGACCCGACGGTTATCTCTACCTGCTGACGGACTCCAGCGATGGCGTGATCGCCCGCCTGGAGCCGGCGCTCCCGACTCTCAAGTAACATTGGGCATCCCGCAACGCAGTCAAGACGCCCGCGAGTCCATGCGGCGCCGGGTCTTTGCGGAAGCTGGCCACAACCGTTGGCGATGAACCCAACAGCCTCCTGGTGGGAGGAGGTTCCATGCAGCCTCTTAACGCCGGAGGTCAAACCGCTGGACAGCTTCAGGCTGATCGTTATGATTCGCGAAATTGCGGAAAACGTCCCCGAACCTACCGAGTCGAGTTCAACCATGCGTTTCGAGGATCTACCGTTGCATGACCGCCACGCCGCCGAGTTGGCCGCCAGCCGGTTCCTGGCGCAACATCGCTATGTCAGTCTGGATGAGGCTTGCGAGACACTGGACCTGACCCTGCCCGAACTCTGGAGCCGGATCATGCGGGACGTCGGGTTGCCGGACTGCGATCCACCGGTTTTCGCACCCTTCGCCTGAAGAGGACGCCCGTGATGCGGACCGCTAATTGCCCCTCCTGCGGCGCTACGATCACTTTCCAATCGGCCGTTTCCATCCTGGCCGTCTGCGACTACTGCAAAAGTACGCTGATCCGCCACGATCTGGAGCTGGAAAACATCGGCAGGATGGCGGAACTGCTGCCGGACCCCTCGCCGATCCAGCTTGGAACCGAGGGCGTCTATCGCAAGGTCCGCTTTACGGTGGTCGGGCGCATCCAGTTGCGCTACGGCCAAGGCATTTGGAACGAGTGGTATCTGCTGTTCGAGAACCAGCGCGGCGGTTGGCTGGGCGAGACGCTGGGCAACTATGCGGTGACGTTTCTGATCCAGCCGCCCGAACCGCCGCCGCCTTTCTCCGAACTGCGCGCTGGCCAAAACGTGACCCTGAAGGGCCGCGCATTCCAGGTCACCAACATCGAAAGCACGCGCTGCATCGCCGGCGAGGGTGAATTGCCCATCCGGGTCGGTCCCGGTTACGACGCGCCGGTGGTGGATTTGCAAGCCGCCGGCAACGTGTTCGCCACCCTCGATTACAGTGAGAACCCGCCGCTGGTGTTCGTCGGCGAACAGGTGCGCTTCGCCGCTCTCAAGCTGACCCGGTTGCGCGAGGTCATGCCGGTCGGCTGGGAACCCGATGCCGGCATCCAGGCGCAAGCCTTCCAATGCCCCGGTTGCGGCAGTTCGCTGACCATCCGCGCCAAGGGACATACCGAAACCCTGGCTTGCGGGACGTGCGGCTCGATCATCGACATCACCGACGCGAATTTCCGCGTTCTGTCCCAGTTCAAGGCCAAAATAAAATACGAGCCGTTCATTGCGCTGGGCGCGCGCGGCAAGCTGGAAGAGATCGAATACGAAGCCATTGGTTATCTACGGCGGCGGGTGACGGTAGAAGACGTGGATTACGAATGGAGCGAAACCCTGCTGTTTCACCGGGAACAGGGCTTTCGCTGGCTAGTGGAGTACAACGGCCACTGGAGTCTGGTCCAGACCACTACCGAGCCCCCATTGGTGACCGGCTACGGCGCGCAAGGCCGGGCGTCCTTTCAGGACCGGACTTACCGGCACTTCCAGACTGCCAACGCCGAGGTCAGCTACGTGCTGGGCGAATTCTACTGGCGGGTCAAGGTCGGCGAACGCTGCGAAATCAGGGATTACATCGATCCACCATTTCAGTTGAGCCTGGAACTCACCGACAAGGAAGCCATCTGGGCGCAGGCCGAGTATGTCGAGCCGGAGACGATCAAGACCGCGTTTCAACTCGACCAGCCGTTGCCGGCGCGCATCGGCGTCGGCGCCAGCCAGCCGTCGCCCTACGAGGCGCAACGGCCCAGGTTCCGGCGGCTGCGCTGGCTGTTCCTGGGCTTGCTGATCGTCGGCCAGATCATCGCCATCGCGCTGTCCTCCGATCAGCGGGTGCATCAGCAAACCTTCGTTTTCGACGCCTCCACCAAGGACAAGACGCTGACCAGCGAGCCGTTCTCGTTGAGTGGGCGCGCGTCGAACGTGGTGATCCGCGCCGAGACCAACCTCGACAACCAATGGATCTATCTCGATCTGGCGCTGATCGAACGCGATACCGGCGCCAGCATCGCGATTGGCCGCGAAATCGGCTATTACCAAGGGGTCGATGAAGGGGAGCGGTGGTCGGAAGGCGCCGCCGGCGACGAGGCGGCGCTGTCCGGAATTCCGGCTGGTATCTATTATCTGAGCGTCGAGGGGGAATTGCCCCCCTCCGCGCCCACCGTGACCTGCACCTTCACGGTCTTCCGCGACGTGCCGGGCTGGACCAATTTCTTTCTGGCGCTACTGGGGTTGCTGGTCGTACCGTTCATCTTTAGCTGGCGGGCGCGAGCGTTCGAACGAACCCGCTGGGCAGAGAGCGATCACGGCCCGTCCGGCAAGGGCGAGGCGGAC
>WBZP01002922.1_pt2 | contig 18729 bp, 23 predicted proteins | sample 5204301 | NCBI WGS metagenome assembly WBZP01 (sample SAMN12412401, study PRJNA552823) | activated sludge metagenome | isolation source: activated sludge from nitrification reactor of wastewater treatment plant... | place: USA: Pennsylvania | collected 2017 | reverse complement strand
GAATGGGCTTTTGCCGATGGCACTACCGTAAAAGGTGCTGTTACTATGTTAGATGGCACTACTATGGATGCAGACCAAAAAAATGCACCTGTAGCTGAAGATATTTATTATATCGTTCCTGACAAATGTACCGAATGCCAGGGTTTCCACGAAGAACCGCAATGTGCTGCAGTTTGCCCGGTAGATTGCTGCGTTCCCGATGAGGATTATCGTGAAACAGTAGAGCAGTTGATGGACAAGAAAAATAAACTGCACATATAATTTTTTTGAAAGCCGCAGGGCTTATATAAGCAGGTGATATTTCCTGTTCAACTGGCGAGGGTATTTCAACAGTACTTTCGCCTTTTTGTATATTATAGCCTGAACTTTTCAGGAAACCCGGCGATTGTTTTTTTATGACGGGATTTTTTAAATTTGATACTTTCAAATCTGGATTAAACAAAACAAACCGGATGATCAGAATTTTACCTGTTTTATTGCTATTCCCGGTTCTTATTTCATGTACCGCTAAAACCGACAAAAAAACAAAGGTTGCGGATAAGAGAGAATTACTGGCCGTTGATGAAGCTTTTTCACAACTGAGCAGTGAAAAGGGAATGAAAAGTGCTTTCGTAGAATACATCGATAGTAATGGTGTTTTACTTCGTCCCAATGAGATGCCGATTATTGGGGCCAATGCTATTGATTACCTCATCCAGCTGAATGATACCGACTATACACTTACCTGGCAACCCAATGGAGCCGGCATTGCCGAATCGGGCGACCTGGGCTATACTTATGGTGTTTATGCCATGAAGCCCAAAGCCAAAGACACAACAATTTATGGAACCTATACCAGCATCTGGAAAAAACAGGAAGACGGCAAGTGGAAGTTTGTGCTGGATACGGGCAATGAAGGAATAGGAACAGGAGAATAATATCCGTTAAATTTCACAGGTTTTTACAAAAGCCCCCGATTTATTTTTGTTTCTTTGCCCAAACTATTACCCTCAAAACAATGAAGAAAAAAATTGCATTGGTTACCGGTGGTTATTCCGGCGAATCGGTGATCTCCTATAAAAGCGCTGCCTCTATCCGGGAAAATATTGATGCTGAAAAATGGGATTATTATTATATCGATATACAACCCGAAGGATGGTATCATGTGAGCGATGCAGGTGAAAAAACGCCGGTCGACAAAAACGATTTTTCCATCACCCTTAACGGTTCTAAAATAAATTTTGATGCAGTGCTGGTAGGATTACATGGAACTCCCGGCGAAGACGGGAAACTTCAGGGATATTTCGATTGCCTGAAAATACCTTACACTTCCTGTGATGCAGCAACTTCAGCACTTACTTTCAACAAACGTTATACCGTGGCTGTAGCTTCATTTGGAGGTATACACGTGGCAAAATCAGTTCATCTTTTTAAGGACAACCCGCTCACTGCTCAGCAGATACTGGATCAGCTTTCGTTGCCACTCTTCGTGAAGCCAAACAATGGTGGAAGCAGCATCGGGATGAGCAAAGTAAAAGAAGCGGCTGAACTTGATGCAGCACTGATGAAAGCATTCAGGGAAGATGACCAGGTATTGGTAGAAGAATTTATCAGTGGCAGAGAATTTACAATCGGCGTTTTTAAATCAAAAGGGAACATCATCACTTTACCCATTACCGAGATCGTTTCCAAAAACGAATTTTTTGATTTTGAAGCAAAGTATGAAGGAGCCAGTGAGGAAATTACCCCGGCAAATGTAGAAGAAGTGATTGCCGATAAAGTGAGGGCAGCAGCCAGGAAAGCTTATGGAGTTTTCAATTGCAGGGGAATTGTAAGAATTGATTTCATATATAATGAAAAAGCCGGCCAGCCATATATGCTCGAGATCAATACTGTTCCCGGCCAGAGCGCAGCAAGTATCGTACCCCAGCAGGTAAGAGCTATGGGTTGGTCATTAAAGGAATTCTATTCAGCGCTTATTGAAGCCAGCTTCGAATAATTTTAAAAATTGTACATTCATTTTTTATAAAACGAAATCACTGTATTCGTGTTTAAATTCATCACTAGCCGTCCACTCTGGGTAAACATACTGGCGGCCATCGTATTGGTATTGCTGATCTTGTTCATTTTCCTCCAATTGCTCGGGATGATCACCAAGCATGGTCAATACCTTACAGTACCTTCTGTAGTTGGAAAGGATACAAAAGCAGCCGTAAAATTCCTGGAAGACAAAGGATTTGAAGTGGTAATACAGGATTCGATTTACACAGATACTGCAAAGATGGGCATTGTGCTCAAGCAGTTGCCCGACCCAAGCAGTACTGTAAAAATAAATCGTACCGTATTTCTTACGGTGAACAGGGTTACATTGCCATTGATTGAAATGCCTATGTTAAAAGGCAAGTCGCTTAATTATGCAATGATGATTCTGGAAAGAAGTCACCTGAAACTGGGGGATACAACTTTTAAGGCAGACTTTGCCAAAGGTGTTATCCTGGAACAGAATTATAAAGGCCGGCCTGTAGATGGCGGTGCAAAACTGCCATGGGGCAGCAGGATCGATTTGGTGATAGCAAGAGGTATTACGAGTGAAAGATTCCTGGTGCCGGATATTACAGGAATGACTTACGGAGCTGCCAGGGCAATATTGGATTCAAGTGGTATTGTAATTGGTGCAGTAATTCCCGACCCTGATGTAAGAGATACTGCGGCAGCTTATATATACCAGCAAAGGCCTCCGCACCGGACACCCGACAAAGCCCCGGTTTATATGCAGTCGGGCCAGTTGATGGATGTATGGCTGAGTACCACACCAAAATCCGTTGATTCATTAAATACAGAACCCAAATAACAGCATTATGCAGGTAATATCAGTTTCTGAATTGAAAGCAAGAATGGATGCCGGCGATTCCCTGAATCTTGTCGATGTGAGAGAGCCACACGAACATGCGGAATTTAATATCGGCGGAACATTGGTGCCGCTCGGGAAGATCACATCCATGATGATTGATGATATAGAAGATATGAAAGACAAGGAAGTTATCTGCTATTGCCGTAGCGGAAACCGCAGCACCCAGGCTTCTCTGATGCTTGAAACCTTTGGGTTCTCCAATGTAAAAAACCTTACAGGAGGAATGATGGAATGGCAGGCCACATTCAATCGTTCATGATAACTTCCTCTATAATTTAATATTCAGTCCCGCCATAAAATTGATAGTTGCCATCGGGAAATAATAATTCTCGGTAGTCATCGATCCCCCGTAATAATAACTGAATGTATATCCATTCGGTTCATATTTCTTCGAGAAAAGATTGTTCACCTGCACAAAAGCCTGGAAGATATCTGTGTGCGGTACTTTGAATGAATAGGCCAGGCGTAAGTCCTGTACATAATAATCATGAAGGCTCCGGGAACGTTGGGAACTATTGTCAAGGTATTGCCTGCTTACATATTTCCCCATCAATTTTAATTCAGCACCTTTAACAGGTTTTATATCAAGGGAAGCGGCGGATATCACCGCTGGAGAAAATGAAATATCGGTTTTGCTGTAAAATTTTTCCTGCTGACCGCCATTGTCGTAATCATCAATATACTCGGTAAAATTCCTGATCTTATTTTCACTGAGCGTAAGATTACCTTGCACGGATAACCATTTAGTGAAATTATATTTTCCCTGCAATTCAATCCCGGCCCGGTAACTGTGTGGAATATTGGTCCTGGTGTATGCACCCACATCATTGATCTTCCCGGTTAATACCAATTGGTTCCTGTAAAGCATGTAATAAAAATTGAAACTCCAGAAAGCATTTTTGCTTTTGTGTTCGAGGCCCAATTCAAAATCATCGAGCATTTCTGGTTTGGGGCGATTGGTAACACCTGCTTCAAAGTCATCCCGGTTAGGTTCTTTTCCCGCATGTGCATAGGAGAAGTATGCCTGCCATTTGTTTTTGGTATATGTAATGCCAGCCTTTGGATTCAGGAAGAGATAATTATTGGAAACCTGAAGTGTTGGATTGTACCTGAACCCATGTATTTTATAATCAATATGCCTCAGTTGGATATCAACAAAGCTTTGCCAGTTATTGCCAAAATCCTGTGTCCACTTGGCATAAACGGAATAATCTCTTTTATAAGCAGTGAGATCATACCAATGGTGATCTTTCGGAACTGCCGCCTGTAGCTCTGCCCAGGGAACAATGCCAAAATGTTTCCCGTCATAAGAGTTCCAGCCGCCACCCGCAATTACAGATGTTTTCTTTTGCTGGTACTGAAAAGAAAACAGGGCGCCGTAGAAATAATTATCGAGCCATAACCTTCTTACCAGGTCTGTTTCACTCACAATGGTTCCATTATTGTTGTAATCAGGCAGACTGTAGTCAGACAAGGAGGCACCGGCTTTGTATTGTTCATAATATCCTTTTCCTCTTGTGAGGAATGATGCCAGGCTGGCTTTGATATTTTTTGATATTTTTCGATTGTAAAAAAGCTGGTAATGTGTTTGAAGATAATTATCGGTTTCATTGTTGTACGGAGCGCCGGGCTTTTCTGTTCCTGCAGAATTGTAACGCCTGTTTATGAGCAGCGTTTTTTCATCGATCCCGTTCCAAGCCTGGTATGTCTTTTCCTTGCCCGAGAAAATATTCAGGCGTATTGAATTTTTGCTGCCGATATAGGCAGCACTGCTGTAAAACGAACGGAGTCTTGTAAATGCACGGTCGATATAACCATCACTGCTGATATTGCTGATCCTTCCGTCAATGGTAAAATGCTTGCCAATCAGTCCGCTGTTTAGTAAAAGTGTATTCTTAACGGAGTTGTAGGAACCTGCACTGTTATTAAATTCAAGTGAACGCTTTGTTTTGATATCATTGCTGTTCAAATTGATGGTTCCACCGAATGCACCTGCACCATTTGCAGAAGTGCCTACTCCCCGTTGTACCTGGATATTTTCTGCGGATGATGCGATATCCGGTAGGTCAACAAAATAAGTCCCCTGGCTTTCCGCGTCATTATACGGTATCCCGTTGATGGTAACATTAATGCGGCTGGCATCGGTACCCCTGATCCTGATGCCTGTGTAACCAATACCATTTCCTGCATCAGAATTTATGATTACTGAAGGGGCCTGGCCAAGGATAAAGGGAAGATCCTGCCCGGTATTATTATCCCTGATCTCTTTATTGGAAATATTTGTTTTGGCAACCGGGGTTTTGCCGAAAGCTCTTACTGCATTCAGCTCTACAGGTTGCAATAAAGTGGTATCTGGGGCTTTTCCCTCCTCCTGGGCAAAAGAGACAGTTGACAACAGGCATATCGATGCCGTGTAAATAAATGATCTCATTACAATAAAATTTGATGCAGAAGATCCGGGTTGGAATACCGGTAGAAAAACTGAACTCCCTTCGCAGGCATTATCCTGTGCAGGTTATACGGGTATGATCTCAGCCTTTTTAAAAGCACCCCGGAAATTCTGGCAATGATGATAAGAACGAATCAGCAACAAAATTAAAGACATTTCCTTAATCACCGCATCATGTTTGATTTTAGCCTGGAATTCTTTAACATGAATTTTTCCGGATAAAAAATCAACGAGCTGTAACAAATCCATATTTTCATACGTATCACACAAAAAATATAGCCATGAAAGTTTTATTTATTTTAATCAGTGCTGTTATCAGCCTCTCATCAGTAGCCCAGCAGGCCACTGTAGTGAATGACCCGAATGCGCATCCTCGCAACTTAAATGCTTCGTTTTCAGCAGTGTCTGTTACGGATGGTATCGAATTGTACCTGTCGGAAGGGGAAACAGAATCTCTGGCCGTAAGTTATGCCGATGAAAAATATGCAGAGCGCTTCAAAACAATTGTAGAAAAAGGAGTTCTCCGGATTTATTTTGATACAGAAGGCATCAGCTGGAGTGACAACAAAAAAAGAAAATTAAAAGCCTATGTATCTTTTAAAACGCTTGACAAGCTGACTGCTACTGCCGGTTCAAATGTTCATGTACCATCATCCATTTCAGTTAATAAACTGGAAATGAGATTTACCAGTGGTGCTAATTTTAACGGAAATGTGAAGGCAGAAATATTGAGTGTTGATCAGAACAGTGGATCACAGATTAATATCAGCGGTTCTGTTGGAAAAATTGAAATCGAGGTAAGCAGTGGTGCTGTTTTTAAGGGTTATGATTTCACTGCAGATTTTTGCGATGCCAAAGCTTCCAGTGGAGGTTCTGTAAGAATTGCCGTTGAAAAGGAATTGTCTGCACGGGCCAATAGTGGGGGAGGAATACACTATAAAGGAGCTGCCGTAATCAGGAATGTTGATATCAGTAGTGGCGGTGTGGTTAAAAAAGCTTAGTTTAAATATTAAAGCCAGCACAATGAAAAAAATATTTTTATTAATAAGCGCTATGTCATTCAGTTTAATGATGTATGCCCAAAAACAATTTGTTGTAGATCCGAATGCTGAAATGCGTTCAATAAAAGGAAGTTTTAAGAGTATTATAGTTTCCGGTGGTATTGAACTTTACCTTTCACAGTCTGATAAAGAAAGTATAGCGGTGAGTGCCTCCGATGAGAAGTACAAAGCCGATATTAAAACGGTTGTAGAAAACAATGTTCTCAAAATATATTATGAAGGAGAGAACGGTTGGGTTAAACGTAACAGGCATCTGCGGGCTTACGTTTCCTTCATCGATCTTGAAAAGCTGGAAGGATCCGGGGCTTCTGATATCATAGTGGCAGGTGATATTAAAGTGACCACGCTGTTACTCAAACTTTCCGGTGCCAGTGATTTTAAAGGTGCTGTCCAGGTGAATGCTCTTACAATGAACCTGAGTGGTGCATCAGATGTAAATATTACTGGTACGGCCTCTGTAGTTAATATCGAAAGCAGTGGCGCAAGTGATGTGAAGGCCTACGGACTTGAAACCGATGTATGTACGGCCAAAGCATCCGGCGCTTCAGATGTAAACATTACTGTGAATAAAGAAATGAATGCACATGCGAGTGGTGCAAGCGATATCAGTTTCAAAGGCACAGCGGTTATTAAAGAAATGCAGAGCAGCGGGGCCAGTTCGATATCGAAGAAGAACAGGTGATGAATACATGGTTTTATAACTCACGTATATTGCATGAGCCAGGTAAAGGATAAAGTTCATTTACATAGCTTCATGCAATTCGTGTTTTTAGAAGTTAGTGTTTACCGAATGCCCACACTAAAAAATCAGCAAACCAATGGCTCCATGAATTGTAGTCGTGGGTTCCGGAAGGGTCTTCAGCATAAACTATATCATCCGGGCTGCATACATTTTTACCTTTAATAAGATTTACAAGATCTTTTGTATCGTCCACCACATCTATGATACCATCTTTATCCCGATCGCCCGTTTCTTCCTTGTTGCCTGCGTAGAACCAATATTGCAGGTGAGGTTTTTTACGTGAAGAGCGGATCTTGTTTATCATAATCCTGTTTTTTTCATCAGAATAGCTGCTGTCGTTAGAATCTGTATCCCGCCACCAGAATGAGCCGGAGAAAACTCCAACCTTATCTATTTTGTCGGCATGATCCCAGGCTATGTCAAATGCGCTTAATCCCCCGAGAGAAAAGCCGGCTATTACCACGGAATTAAATTTTCTTACCCCGGCTTTCTTCTTTACAAATGCATAGAGTTCATCATCCATGAATGCGGCATATTTATCAGCCCTGCTTCCATTTTTTTTGTAATCCGGGATTCCTGCAACACCATATGTCTGCATCCTGTCTATTGCCTCAATTCCAACTACCAGGAGCGGTTGAATCAATCCTTTTTTATAGAGGCTATCCACAATGGCTTTAGTTCTTAGTTTATCCATGTCCTGTCCGTCGTTTAAGAGCAGTAGGTTCATGTCTGATTTCTGATCCGGGGGAGGAGTGGATATGATATCAAGTTTTATATGCTGCTGAAGATGGCGGCTGTAAATATCATCTGTACGCTCCTTTACCTTGCTTTTGCAGGATACAAGTAATAAAGCGGATGTTAAAAAAGTAAGCAGTAAATATCTCATATGAGTTGAAAGGTTGAAAATTAAAAATATAAATTTTGTTGCAATGGCGTAAAGGGTTACTTTTGCAGTGCGAAGTAGAGCAGCGGTAGCTCGTCGGGCTCATAACCCGAAGGTCAGAAGTTCGATCCTTCTCTTCGCAACCAGGGGCTTGATTATTCAAGCCTTTTTTTTTAAGCAAAGAATATCAGCGGAAAATACAAGGCAGATAGTTTTTTAAGTGAACTGCCTGTTAATATTAAGGCATTACCCGACAATTATTTGCTGATATTTATTTATATGCCTTTCTTTGACGCAATTTTAACCAAACAATGTAAATGTACACGTATGAAAAAGATTATTGTAGGCTTTACTTTTTTAGCACTCGCAGCATCTTGCAAAAAAGATAAGGATAAAGATTGCAGCTTTAGTGAGGCAAATTTTGTAGGCAGTTATAAAATAACGGCTTTAAAGTACAAAGCAAACAGTTCAGCAACTGAAGTTGATGAATTTGCATTGTATAGTGCTTGTGAGAAGGATGACGTAATCACGTTTAATTCCGACCACACTATTAATTACACAGATGCCGGGGTGGTTTGTTCTCCTGCAGGTAATGATACAGGCGTATGGTCTTACATAAACAGCAACACCGTTAATGTTGATGGGGATGTATCTAACATCGTTTCATTTGATTGCAGCGGCATGGTAGTAACAATAAACGGAACTACAGCCGGTGAAGTTACAACCATAACATTAGCCAGGCAGTAAGCTGTAGAAACCAGGATTTTCTTTGGCCGGGCTAGCCCGGCCTTTTTATTTATACGAAGCCTGTCATCCAAGATTATTTTAATGGCTGTTTTGCCGTACCTTCCATTTAGCAGACAAAATGTATATGAATATGTTGTCCAGGAAAATTATCGCGGTTTTACTGTTTATATTGGTTTTGTGTTCCTGTAACAAGGAGAATGAAGAGCCTGTAAGTTGCGACAAAACTGTTGCAGTAATAGCAGGAAATTTCAAATTGGTTAAAGTGGCTCAATATTATCCTTATCCTCTTGTTGACCAGGATGTAACAGACCTTATGCTGACCGCATGTGGTAAAACCGGGCTATATGAGTTGTTACAGGATAAAACAGCTACTTACACCGAATCTGGTTCCTGCGCAGGCAGTCAGTCGGGGAACTGGGACGCAGTGGATGGCAAAATAAGTATTGCTATTCCCGGGGCTCCTGTTTTTACTAACCTCCCTATAGCCAGTTGGGATTGCAAAACCCTGGTTATTCAGCAGGAACAAAATGCTGGTGCCGGCTATAAATTCTATTTCCTGAAACAATAATTGCGGAATAAGTGGCTAAAATTTCTCCTGATAAGGCCGACCTGTAAACTCGGATGGATAATAAGGTTTCATTCTGATAAGAATAAGATAGCTTTGCGGTTCTAATCAAGCAGGGTCAATGAAGGCAGGATTTGTAAATATTTTTGGTAAACCGAATGCAGGGAAAAGCACCTTGCTGAATGCACTGATGGGAGAAAAAATGGCCATTGTTTCCCATAAAGTTCAAACTACCAGGCACAGGATCAAGGCAATACTTTCTACTGATGATTACCAGGTTATTTTTTCTGATACACCAGGCATTATAGAGCCTAAATATAAACTGCATGAAAAAATGATGCAGGCTGTAAAGTCGAGTCTCGAAGATGCAGACCTGGCCTTATTGATGGTAGATGCTAATGATAACCTGGAGGAGAATGATGCAGTATTTAATTCGCTTCATTTAAAAGTGCCTGCCATCGTGGTATTAAATAAAGCGGATGCTGTAAAAGATGCTGCATTGATTAAACAGGCGGAACATTATTTTAAAGATAAGCCCTATTGCAGGGAAGTAATTGTTGTGTCAGCTTTGAAGAAGCAGGGAATGGATAATCTGTTGAAGAGAATTCTTACATACCTGCCCGAGGGCCATCCCTTTTATGAAGGTGATGACCTGAGCGATATGCCTACCAAATTTTTTGTAGGCGAATTGATTCGCGAAAAAGTGTTTCAGTTGTTCCAGGAGGAATTGCCATACCATACTGCAGTACTGGTGCAGGAATTCAAGGAAAAGACCACGCTTATTAAAATAACAGCGGATATTATTGTGCAAAGGGAAACACAGAAAGGGATAATACTGGGGCAAGGAGGAAAAATGATCAGGCAGCTTGGTACAATGGCGAGACAGGATATAGAAAATTTTCTCGGGAGAAAAGTGTTTCTTGAACTTTTTGTAAAAGTAAGGCCGAAATGGAGGGATATGGAAGTACACCTGAAAGAATACGGATATTAGTATTAATGGATAGATGATAATTAATGAACGAGACAATGTAGTCTTTCTCATTATCAATTATCAGGTATAAAAATTATCAGATTATATGGGGTTTACAGTAGCAATAACAGGAAGACCAAATGTTGGAAAGAGCACTTTCTTTAACCGCTTGCTCGAACAGCGTAAGGCAATTGTGGATGATGTGAGTGGCGTAACAAGAGATCGCCAGTATGGAGTAGCCGAATGGGCAGGTAAATCTTTTAACCTGATAGATACCGGTGGATTTGTGCCGCAAAGCGAAGATGTTTTTGAAAAGGAAATACGCAAACAGGTTCATATAGCAATAGATGAAGCCAATGCCATCATATTTATGGCTGACGCTGCAACGGGAATTACCAACCTGGATGAATCCATGGCCGAGCTGCTGCGCAAAAGCACCAAGCCGGTTTTCCTGGTGGTGAATAAAGTAGATAATCACAACCGTTTGCTGGAAGCAAGCGAATTCTACAGCCTGGGCTTTGAGCATATTTTTTTCCTGTCGTCTTTAAGCGGCAGTGGCACCGGTGAATTACTGGATGCAATTGTGTCACTTATTCCGGAAGAAACAGAAACGGAAACTCTGCCCCAAAATGAGATTCCCAAATTTGCCATTATTGGCCAGCCCAATGTTGGTAAATCATCCCTGCTCAATGCGCTGATCGGGAAAGAAAGAACGATAGTAAGTGATATTGCCGGTACTACCCGTGATACGATCCATACTCATTACAACCTTTTTAATAAAGAATTCATGCTCATAGACACTGCCGGAATCAGGCGGAAGACAAAAGTGCATGAAGATCTTGAGTTTTATTCTGTAATAAGGGCCATAAAAGCCATGGATGAAGCAGATATCTGTTTGCTGTTGCTTGATGCCGGCAAAGGAATTACTGCCCAGGACCTGGCCATTTTTTCACTTGCCGCCAAAAAAGGGAAAGGTATTGTGGTACTCGTAAACAAATGGGACCTCGTTGATAAGCAAACGAACACGGCCAGGGATTATGAGAAAGAACTGAAAAAACGGTTTGCACCTTTTTCGGATGTTCCTATTCTTTTTATTTCAGTGCATGAAAAGCAAAGAATATTCAAGAGTATAGAAATAGCGCTCCAGGTTTTTGAGAACAAACACCGCAAAATACCTACCTCTCAACTCAATGAAGTGATGCTGAAAGCCATTGAAAGTTATCATCCCCCTGTTGTTCGTGGGAATGCTGTAAAAATCAAATATGTGACGCAATTGCCCACACAGACACCTAGTTTTGCTTTTTTTTGTAACTATCCTGATGATATAAAAGCACCATACAGGAATTATCTCGAGAATAAACTGAGGGAGCATTTCGATTTCAGCGGGGTACCGGTAAGACTGTTTTTCAGAAAGAAATAAGCCTCAAAAGTTAAAAAAAACTTGTGATTTTCAGAAAAACCTGTTAGATTTGCGCCGAATTATAAAAAACCAAATAAAACAAAATGAAAAAATTATTTGCAATTGTAGCCGTAGCTGCTTTCATGACTGCTTGTAACAGCGAAGAAAAATCAAATGAAACAGCACCAGCTACAGATTCATTGACTACTGAAGCAAACAAAATGGCTGACAGCGCATCTACTATGATGAACAACGCCACTGACAGTGCTTCTAAAATGGTGAGCAACGCTACTGACAGCGCATCTAAAATGGTTAACAAAGTAGCTGACAGCGCATCTAAAATGGTTGATAAAGCCGCTGAAAAAGTAGAAAAAGCTGCTGATAAAGTTGCTGAAAAAGTAAAGCACTAATCAGATAAATAAAAAGTTTAAGACCACCTGCTAAACCAGGTGGTTTTTTGTTTTCGTTACTTTTATCCAATGTTCCATTACAGGGACTAATGTACTCAGAACTTAATTACATCAAAGTTCAGTAATAGCTAACATTCAATGACTGCTTTGTATGTGGGCAGTTATCTGTATCCCGTTATCTAATAATGAGTACCTGTATGTTCTAATATAGCCCTGGGAGTAGAGGAATGTACTTCCATCAGGACAACTTACGGATAATAATATAGGCCAGCACAGCAAGCAGTAAAATCAGCAATACACTCAAATAAATCCAGGGCTGCTCTTTGAGTGTTCTTTTTTCTTTCCGTCTTTTTTTCTTCTGGAGTTGTTTCTTTAAATCGCTGTTCATTTGCTGAACTAGCAGGGGTATGTTATTCCTGTTTTCTACAGCCTGCAATCCTTCTACAGCATCATTCATAAAATCATCATCGTTCATGGCAGATTCAAATTCATGCAGTTCTTCTTCCGACATTTTATTATGCAGGTACTGAAGCAGTTTTTCCTGCTCCATGTTATTTCCCGGGTCGGGCGATATGTTTTTCAATTCATCACTCATCTTTTGAATCTCTTTCCATGAGTATTTTCAGGTTTCTTTTACCGTTCTGAATATGACTTTTCACCTGCATGATGTTGTATCCTGTAAATTCAGAGATTTGCTGGTAACTCTTCTTTTCAAGATAAAACAAAGTTACACAAAGCTTTTGCTCAGTATTGAGCTTTTCAAGAGCCGTTTTCATGCGCTCAAATTTTTGGTCCTGTTTATACAGATCTTTCAGATCAATATTTTCCGAAACAGGTTCCATGGTTTGCTCATTCAGTTCTACCATGTATTTGCCTTTATCCCTGAGTTTCATGAGGCAATGGTTTTTAGCAACCATGTAGAGCCAGCTTTTAATATATTCAACCCGGTATTTCTGCAGCTCGTGTATCACTTTCAGAAAAACCTGTTGAACTGCATCCCGGGCCTCTTCTTCGTTTTTCAGGTATTTCATGCATACGCCAAAGAGCAGCATCGTATAGCGTTGTAATAAAATTCCAAGCCATTCATTATTGCCGTCTTTATAAAAATTTTCCAGCAGATCCTTGTCTTCGATATGTTGGTGATTGCGCAGGTTCAAGTGTGAACGTAATTTCTGTACCGGTTAGATGATGAATTATTGATTTTCCATAAGCAGGTATACGGTTAATGCTGTTAAATTGATGATCCGGAGTTTAGAAGGTTTAGTGATAATCGTTTGAATTTCCGGGATTGGCATTTCCCTGCAACTATCTATTTTCCGTTTGCTATTTCCTGCTTGTCATTCCCGGTTCCCGTTTGTTATCTTTTTTATCAAAAAAAAGCAGTTTAACAGCGATAAGGATCATAAATACCGCAAATATTTTCCTGATCGTATCCTGCGGGAGTTTCAGTGCAATTTTGCTGCCGAAATAACTGCCAAAAAGAAAGGCCAGGGAGATAATCAGCACAACTTTAAGATCTACATATCCCTGTTTGTAATATTGTATCAGGCCCAGTATTCCTACTGGTAATAATAAAATACCGAGTGATGTGCCCTGGGCCATTTTTTGTGAGAACCCCAGGAAGAAAACGAGCGCAGGAACAATAATGATACCGCCGCCAACGCCAACGAGACCGCTAAGCATTCCGGCTGCAATACCAACCAGTATGAGAATAATGATAGTCTGCATGTTCATGATTGTTGATAGTTATATTTTGTCCGGGTAAGTGGTTTTGTAAAATGCAATGGCATCATTGATGACTCCGTATGCTGTTTCTTTATCCTGGAATTCATCAATTTCAACTATTTTATTTTCCAGCACTTTATACTGCTCAAAATAATTTTTCAGCACTGCAAAAAAATGTTCAGGCAACTCCTGGATGTTGGTAATATGATTTACAGAAGGATCTTTCGTTGCTACGGCAATAATTTTATCATCTTTTTCCCCGCTATCAATCATCTGCATATTCCCTATAACAGTGGCCTGTACCAGGCATAATGGCTGAATACTTTCACTGCACATGACGAGGATATCCAATGGATCTCCATCCTGGCCCAGGGTTTTTGGTATAAATCCATAATTCACGGGGTAGTGGAAGGAAGAATAAATCACCCTATCGAGTTTCAACAACCCGGTACTTTTATCAATTTCATATTTACAGCGGCTGCCCTGGGAAATTTCTATCAGCCCGTTTACCTGTGCCGGGGCTTTATCCCCGTATGATGCACCATGCCATGGATGAAGAACGTACATAATAATATTTTTAAGAAGCTATCAATTTAAAACCGATCCAGGCGGCTCCAATACCAGAGATGATGCTCAGCAGAATATAGCTGAGCGCAATCATATATTTACCCTGCTGGAGCAATAAAAGGTTTTCTGCGCTGAAAGCGGAAAAGGTTGTAAAGCCCCCGCAAATTCCACCCGCAAGAAACAACCGCCAGTTTTGTGAAAAATGCTGATCCCTTGCTGCCATGGCAAAAATGATCCCGATAATAAAACTGCCTGCAATATTTACGGTTAAGGTAGCCCAGGGAAACCCGGAGGATTTAATGAAGTGGCCTGCCAGATACCTCCCCATACTGCCTATACCGCCACCAAGTCCTACAAGCAATATATTTTTGATCATGATCAGTCGATTGGCAGGTTTCCTGAAGAAATATATTTAAAATCAACACTCCATGCTCCGTTTCTTCTTACCAGTTTTATCTCCATTGGTTTCTTCATATAAGAATTGGAGTAGTTGATGATGGTAGTAGAATCATCAACATCCAGGTATTTGTTGATATCGTAAGAAGCAGATTTATAATTCGATTTTTTTTCGTTGGAGAGCCTGCTGTAAAATGTTTTGTAGGATTCAAAGAGGTCAATATTCTGGCTGTCTTTCAACAGGTATTGTTCAGCAGTTCTGAAATCGCCGTCCAGGCTGGCCCTGATAAATGCCCTGCCGGTATCCAGGGCGGTGGTTGGTCTTTCTTCTTTTTTGCTGTTGCAGGCGGTATACACAATGAATAGTGCGGCTGCAAGGAACAATTTTCTGATCATAGAATAATAATTGCATTAAAGTTAAACATCTTTCAGTTAAGCCAAATAAAAAAGCACTCCGAAGAGTGCTTTTAACTATAAATTGAAATGAAGATCAGTTTGTTTTAGCTTCAGCCGCTTTTTTAATAGAATCGAGTTTCTGCATACTTTCGTTCACTTTGTCTTTCAGTGAATCCATGTTTACATTTTTAAGTTCTTCCATAGCTTTGTTCAGGCTGTCTGCAGGATTTTGTCCTTCATTTTTCATTTTTTCCATGCCCATGCTCATGATAGAAGCTTTGTCGAAAGCAACTTTCCAGGAGCCGTCTTCTTTCTTAAGAATGAAGTTTTGTGTGTCTTCAGTTCCTTTTTCTTTTACTGATACAGTAGCTTTGTCTCCTTCGATTTTTGGTTCGCCGAATTCCATCTTATCCTTATTGAACTTATCATTGTCTTTGGAATCTTTGCTCATATTCATTCCCATTTCCATCATATCGATCATCGACTTACTGTCTTTGGTAGCCAGTTTTCTTGCTGTGGCAATATCTTTTTTAGACAGTGCTTCAAAGAATTTCGACAATACAGCTTTGGGGTCTTCACCACCGCCGGAATTACAGCCAATAAATGATACAGTTGATAACAAGGCAACCGCAAAAAAGAATTTTTTCATAACAGTTATTTATTTTAAAGATCAAAAGTATGGTTTAATTGCTAAATGATCTCCATTACTTATATACAATTTCAACCAACTGCCTGCACTGCGGGTGAAGAAAAAGATCATCTACGCCTATAAACTCAAAATCCCTGATAAAACTATGGTTAAATGAAAGCCTGGCGTGGCTCGCTTCTGTAAAACAGTCATATACATATTCGGCACAATACATCCGGTCTTTTGTTTTCAGGCTGAAATCCATATCAAACATGATTCCCTTATCATAGTAAGAACGGGCCAGTTTTACAAAATTGTTCTTTATACTATCAGCAACACTGAATCTGAATATCCCTATACCACGGTTTGTATAGGGTTCGGCAAATACTTCCAGCAGATCACGCCTTATCTTCTGGTCGGGGTTGAAATCGCCTCCCAAAGCATGATAAACAAACACAGTGTCATGTTCAATACTGGCAATGCCGCAATGGGAATAGCGATGGTCTCTCCGATTAAGTGTTGAAAGACTTTCACTCGTAAAATCATTGCCTTTGCGGGTAATGAGATCGCCGTTCCTGATACTGTCTTTTATGGCAGCTATCTGAACAAAAGCCTGCCGGTACATTTGCAATTGTTTAAGCGAATCAGCACGGGTCATTACAAATGAATTGTATGAGGGTTTCTGTTCGCATCCTGCGGAAAATAAAATAAGGTAGCCGAAAGGCCACCTTATCAAGGGTCGTATTAATCGTTTCACTAAAATATTGAACTATTTTTTGTCGGCTTCGTGAGCGTGTTTTTCATCGTATTTGTTGTAAGCCTTGATGATGGATTTAACCAGCTTGTGTCTTACAACATCTTCTTCATCCAGTTCAATATGAGCAATACCGTCGATGTTCTTCAGGATTTTGGTAGCCTTGAACAATCCACTGTGTTGGTTTTTCGGCAGATCGATCTGTGTAGGATCGCCTGTAATGATAGCTTTTGCGTTTGGACCAATACGGGTGAGGAACATTTTGATCTGGAGATCATTTGTATTCTGGGCCTCATCCAATATAATGAAAGCATTATCGAGTGTACGGCCACGCATATAAGCCAGCGGTGCGATCTCGATGGTGCGGGTGCTCATGTAATAGCCAAGTTTATCTGCAGGAATCATATCATCCAGTGCATCATACAACGGCCTCAGGTATGGGTCGATCTTCTCTTTCAGGTCGCCGGGTAGAAAACCAAGACTTTCACCTGCTTCCACAGCCGGCCTGGTAAGAATGATCTTTTTTACAAGTTTATTTTTGAGTGCCCGTACCGCCAGTGCTACCGCAGTATATGTTTTACCGGTTCCGGCAGGGCCGATGGCAAATACGATGTCGTTTTTATCACAGGCATTCACCAGCATTTTCTGGTTGGCTGTGCGTGCTCTTACCGTTTTACCATTCGGGCCAAATACAAGTACATCGTTTGGATTGCGGTCGATAAAGTTGTCAATTACTTTTTCATCATCTCCGCCAAGGATCTGGTCAAAGTAATTTTCACTCATGTGTCCATTCCGTTCAAGGTATTGTATCAGGAGATCTATTTTTTCTTTGGCTTCCTCAATTTGTTCCGGGGCTCCGCTCAATTTTATCTGCGTGCCGCGGCTTAAAATTTTCAAAAGGGGAAATTTCTTTTTTAGAATGTCAAGCTTACCGTTGTTTACGCCAAAGAATTCAATGGGGTTTACAGTTTCGAGGTTAATGATAGTGTCTGTCAAAGTTTTTCGTTTTAACTGCTCTTTCTTCTTTCAGAAAAAAACAGGCTTGGGGTGAACAAAATTGTTAGACGTACTTAGTGATCCATCCCTATCAATATTATTTAAGAAACGAATCCCATGCCAATTTAATTATTCACATTGATAAGTATTTCGTGGAAAAGTTTAAAGAAAATCAGGCGAATACGAAATGGAGAATGTTAAATGTTGGGCAGGAAACAGGAGAGTATGAAAACCGGGCATTGCGAAATAATGCCGCTATGGAAATTATTCCATTAGCAGCGCCGCCAAGGATGCGCCGAAAATGAATGGAAGGGGTTGATGAACCAGGTGTCTTTATTATTCAGGTAGCAATGAGATTAATATTTGATTCGTTGGAGCGCCCGATGATCAGTGGATCGAGTTTACCTATGACCGACAGGTTTTTGGGATGATAGGGGATCTTATGCAAGATATACCTCATAGCATTTAGCCTTGCCCTTTTTTTGCAGTTTGATTTGATTACGATCCAGGGAGCATCAGAAGTATCGGTATGAAAGAACATCTGTTCTTTTGCGATGGTATATTCTTTCCATTTCCCGAGTGATGCTTTGTCCACCGGTGATAATTTCCATTGTTTTAATGGATGGGTTTCTCTTTCTTTAAACCTCCTTTTTTGCTCATCCCGCGTTACGCTGAACCAGAATTTGAATAAAAGGATGCCATTCTGAACCAGGTTTTTTTCAAACTCCGGCGTTTGCTGCATAAACTCAGCATATTCTTTATCCGTACAAAAACCCATTACCCTTTCAACTCCAGCCCTGTTGTACCATGATCTGTCAAAAAGTACAATCTCTCCCTTGGTAGGCAGATGCTTGATATATCTTTGAAAAAACCATTGCCCTTTTTCTTCGTCTGTTGGTTTTTCAAGGGCTACTACTCTTGCTCCACGGGGATTAAGGTGTTCCATGAACCGTTTAATTGTACCACCTTTTCCCGCTGCATCTCTTCCTTCAAAAAGTATAACAACCCTGCTTCCTGATTCCTTTACCCAATTTTGGAGCTTTAATAATTCGACCTGCAAATCATACTTTTTCTTTTCATAGCTTTTTCTTGACATTAAGTACTTATAGGGATAGTCAACCTCCCTCCAATTGCTGAGCAACTCTTCATCA
>WBZP01003020.1_pt1 | contig 18731 bp, 18 predicted proteins | sample 5204301 | NCBI WGS metagenome assembly WBZP01 (sample SAMN12412401, study PRJNA552823) | activated sludge metagenome | isolation source: activated sludge from nitrification reactor of wastewater treatment plant... | place: USA: Pennsylvania | collected 2017 | reverse complement strand
CAAATCGCGCTACACCTGGAAGAGCGATTTGGCAAATCGCGCTACACCTGGAAGAGCGATTTGGCAAATCGCACTACACCTGGAAGAGCGATTTGGCAAATCGCGCTACACCTGGAAGAGCGATTTGCCAAATCGCGCTACACCTCGAAGAGCGATTTGGCAAATCGCGCTACACCTCGAAGAGCGATTTGGCAAATCGCGCTACAACTGACTCGAAGGATACTCCGGCGGCCGCTTCTGCCGCAGCGCCTCGACACCGGCCATCATGTCCTCATGGAAGAAGCCCAGCATCTCCAGGGCCAGAGAGTGGTCGAAGATCGGCCCGGCCTGGAGGAGCCACTGGTTGAGGGCGCGCTTCGTGTAGCGAATAGCGTGGCGCGGGCCGGTGGCCAGACGGGTGGCCACTTCCTGCGCCTTGTCGAGTAGCTGGTTATCGGGCACGCACAGGCTGACCAGGCCGATGCGCTCCGCCTCCCGGCCATCCACGAAGTCGGAGGTCATCAGGTAGTACTTGGCCTTGGCCATGCCCACCAGCAGCGGCCAGACGATGGCGGCGTGGTCGCCGGCGGCCACGCCCAGCCGCACGTGGCCGTCGGCCAGCCGGGCGCTCGCGGCGGCGATGCTGACGTCGGCCAGCAGGGCCACGACCAACCCCGCGCCGACGGCCGCGCCGTTGATGGCCGAAACGATGGGCTTGTCGCAGCGCAGGATGTTGTAGACCAGGTCGCGGGCCTCATCGAGGATGCGGCCGATCTCCTCCGGGTTGCGGTAGGCGTTCTCCACCAACCCCAGGTCGCCGCCGGCGCTGAAGGCCCGCCCCGCGCCGGTGACGACGGCCACGCGCACCGTCGGGTCGCGGTCAATTGTGCGCCACACCTCGACCAGTTCAGTGTGCATGGGCGCGTCGGCGGCGTTGAGCGCCTCCGGCCGGTTGAGCGTTAGCCATAATATGCCGTGGTCGCGGCGGTCGAAGAGGATGTGATGGTAGTCGGGGTAGTCCATGTTCAGTAGGTCAGTATTCAGTAGATCCGTGGGTCAGTGGGTCAGTAAGTCAGTAGGTCAGTAAGCCAGTAAGCCAGTAAGTCAGTAAGTCAGTAAGCCAGTAGGTCAGTACAGTGGGTTAGCGGATCGTGATCACTGGCCCACTGGCCCACTGGCCCACTGACCTACTGAATACTGATTACTCGCCGCCGGCGGCATTCTAGCTTAGACTCCGTGGCGCGCCAAAACGGGCGAGCTGTGGAGCTATGAATGGATTGGAATGACCCTTTGATGCTGGCCTTGCGTAGCGTGGCCTTTGTCGCCGGCGCGTCTCTCGTCGTCTATACCGTCCTATCCGGCATTCGCATCTTCGTCCTGCCGCGGCCGGCGCGGGTGCTCATCTTCCGGCTGGTGTTCCTCAACATCCGGCGGCTGTTCGACGTTTTTGCCCTGCGCACCCGCAGCTACGAGGCACGCGACCGGGCGATGGCCATGTATGCGCCCATCGCCCTGTTCTTTATCCCCGTCGTCTTGATGGCCCTGGTGTTGCTGGGCTTCATGGCCATCTACTGGGCCTTGAGTCCGCTGTCCATCATCGAGTCGTTCAAGCTCAGCGGCTCGGCGCTGTTCACGCTGGGCAGCTTCACCAACGATGACCCGGTGCTGATGGTGTTCGAGTTCGCCCAGGCGCTACTGGGCATGATTCTGGTGGCGCTGCTCATCGCCTACCTGCCGACGATGTACAGCGCCTTCACACGGCGCGAGACGCAGGTGCAACTGCTGGAAGTGCGCGCCGGCACGCCGCCGTCCCCCTGGGAACTGATCGCCCGCTCCTATCGCACCGGCGAATTGAACGAACTGCGCGAGTTCTGGCACGACTGGCACGTTTGGTTTGCCGAAGTGGAGGAGACGCATACGTCGCTGGCGGCGCTGGCCTTCTTTCGTTCACCGCGGCCGGAGTTGTCGTGGGTGACGGCCGCCGGGGTGGTGCTCGATGCGGCCTCGCTGATGCTGTCCACGGTTGACGTTCCCCGCCAACCGCGGGCCGCGTTCTGCATCCGCAGTGGCTACCTGGCCCTGCGGCAGATCGCTTCCTTCTTTCAAGTCCCTTATGACGACGACCCCGATCCCAACGATCCGATCAGCGTTGACCGCGATGAGTTCGACGCCGCCTGTGCCTATCTGGAGAAGACGGGCGTGCCCCTGGTGGCCGACCGCGACCAGGCCTGGCGCGACTTCTGCGGCTGGCGGGTCAACTATGACACGGTGCTGATTGCCCTGGCGGCGCTGACGATGGCCCCTTTTGCGCCGTGGTCGTCGGATCGGTCGGTGGCCAGGGCGCGCGCCTGGCAGCCGGAATGAGTGTGGCCGTGGGCCAGGCGCGGTATTCAGCCTGTGGATTTATCGGTTTGCGCAGGCCGGCAGGGTAGTTCTGTCCGGTGGGAAGCCCGCGCTATACCAGCGCAGATAGTCGTTCAAATGCGCCTGCCAGTAGGCGGGTTCATGGATGCCCGGCTCGATGCGCCACTCGTGGGCTACGCCGTCGGCCGCCAGCGCCTCGTGCAGCGGCTGGGCCTGGACGAGGTAGGGGTCGCGCTGGCCGAGGTCAATCCAGATGCGCAAATCGCCCAGGTCGTTGACCACGCCGGTGACACTGGGGTCTTCGGCCGGGCCGGCGAAGCTGTCAATGAGCGCCGGACTATGCGCACCAACGCTGCGGAACACGTCCGGCCGGCGAAAGGCCATCATCAGCGACCAGTAGCCGCCGCGCGACACGCCGCCGACCGCCCGCCCCTCGCGCGCCGGCCAGGCGCAATAGGTCTGCTCGACGTGGGGGATGAGTTCATTGAGGACAAAGCCCTCATAGGAGGTCGGGCCGCTGGTCGTGTCGTTGGCCAGCCAGCCGTTGTCGGGCATGACGATGAGCAGCGGCGGGATGTCGCCGGCCAGGATGGCCGCCTCGGCCGCCTCATCAATCCCCAGCGTATCCCAGAAGCTCTCGTCGTGGATGTTGCCGCCGAAGAGGTAAAGCGTGGGATAGACGCGGCCGTCCTGGCCATAGCACGGCGGCAGGTAGATGCGGTAGCGCATCGGTTGGTCGGCCACGGCGCTGTCGAGGGTGGCTTGTTCGATGTGGCCTGGTGTGTCGCAGAGGGGCGGGAGAGCCGTCCCCTCGCCCTCCGGGAGAGGGTTAGGGAGAGGGTTGGCTGTGCCTTCGATTTCGGAAATGGGCGTTGAATCTGTGGGAGAGAGGTTTGTCGGTGCGGCCGTCTCCCCCGCTCCCCCGCTCTCCTGCTCCCCTGCGCCGGTCGGCGTTGGCTGTGCGCTCGCGTGAGCGGGTGTGCCCGTCTCGTCGGCCTCAGACCCTCTCCCTAACCCTCTCCCGGAGGGCGAGGGGATGGCGGCCAGCGTCGGCGTGGGGACGATCACCTGTGGCGTCGGTGGGTTAGGGGCCGGGGCGGCTCGCGTTGGCAGCGCCGGCTGCGGGCCACAAGTGGCCAGCGCCAGCAGACAGCCGAGGTAGATCAGGAGGAAGCGTCCCAAACGTCCGAAGCTCCGCCAGTAACACACAGCCCGCCCCCTCTCCCCCTTCTTAAAATCTGCCCTATCTGCCCCATCTGCGGATCGCTACGTCTTAATACGGCGTGGCGACGGGCGGCGCGGCCAGCAGGCGGGCATACGTGCCGCGCCACTCGGTTGGCTTGCGCGTCATGGTCTTGATCCTGATGTCGTCGAAGCGCGGCGACAGGTCGGCCAACAGCTCCGGCAGCAAGTCCCAGGCCTCGTGGCGGATGACGTCATCGAGGTTGGCCGCCGCTTCGGGAATCCACTCGAAGTCGCGCACGAAGCGCTCGACCTTCATCCAGTAGCCGCGCTTCTCCCAGGCGGCGGCCGATTCGTCTACCGTGGCCTTGACCTCGGTCAACAGGAAGACGAGGGCGGCCGACATATCGCGGGCCTCGTCATCAATCTGCGCCTTGCGGCTGAGGTAGCGCAGGATTTCGGCGATGGAACGGCGGGCGGCGTTGCGCCGTTTGCCGGGGTTATCAACATGAATCACTCGACTCATGAAAGCTCCTTGATTTGCGCGGGCGAACCCGCGCGGTTGGGGTGACGCGCAGAAGGCCGGTCCTCTCACGACCGGCCATGCGAACCTGGTTCGCCCTGCGCGTCGGAATGATAACATGCCCGCGTTATGTGTGCCAAAACAGCGGGCCAGGGCTATAGTACAGAGTATAGCCGGCAAGCGGGCTTCAACTTCATTCCAGCACGATATGACCCCACGGAGGACTGTATGCCCTTTATGAAAGATGTTCTAGGCTTGATCTTGGGCGGCGGGCAGGGAACGCGCCTCTATCCATTGACCAAGGAGCGCTCGAAGCCGGCGGTGCCGCTGGCCGGCAAGTACCGGCTGATTGACATTCCCATGAGCAACTGCTTCCACGCCGATATTGAGAAGATCGCCATCCTGACGCAGTTCAACTCGGCCTCCCTCCACCGCCACATCTGGAGCACCTACACCCGCGACCAGTTCACGCCCGGCTGGGTGCAAATCCTGGCCGCCGAGCAGACGCCGCGCAGCGCCGACTGGTATCAGGGCACAGCCGACGCCGTGCGCAAGCAGTGGATCGAGATCAAGACGGCGGGCACCAAGTACGTCCTCATTCTGGCCGGCGACCATCTCTACCGCATGGACTACCGGCAGTTTGTGGCCCGCCACGTTGAAATGAACGCCGACATCACCGTCGCCGTCCAACCCGTGTCGCGCGAGACGGTCTCCGGGCTGGGTATCCTGAAGCTGGGCGACGATAATCTCCTCACCGCCTTTGCCGAAAAGCCGAAGAAGCCCGAAGTGCTCAAGGAGTTCGAGAATGCGCTGAACCCCGACAAGCCCTTCCTGGCTTCGATGGGCATCTATGTCTTCAATACCGAGGTCTTGGAGGCGGTGCTGAAAGAGGATCTTGTTGACTTCGGCCGCGACATCCTGCCACAGTCAATCAAGAAGCGGCGCGTGTGCGGCTACGTCTTCGACGGCTACTGGGAAGACATCGGGACGATTCGCCGCTTCTTCGAGGTCAATCTCCAGATGGCCAAGAGTGATGCGCCGTTCGACTTCTATGATGCTCACGCTCCCATCTATACCCACGCCCGCTTCTTGCCCGGCTCCGAGCTTCACAACACGCGCCTGGACGAAGTGCTGCTGGCCGACGGCTGCCGCATCTATGACGCCAGCGTGCGCGAGTGCGTCGTCGGCCTGCGCTCCATCATCGGCCAGGAAGCCAGCATCCAGTCGTCAATCCTCATGGGCGCGGACTACTACGAGACCGACGCCGACCGCGACGAGAATCGCCGTCTGAAGCGGCCCGACATCGGCATTGGGCCGAACGCGGTCATCAAGGGGGCGATCATTGACAAGAACGCCCGGCTGGGCAGCAACGTGACGATTCGCTACATCCCCGATCGCCCGGACGAGGAGGGCGAGTACTACGTGGCCCGCGACGGCATCGTCATCGTGCCCAAGAGCGCCATCGTCCCTGACGGCACAGTCATTTAGAAGAAATTAGGAATTAAGAATTAGGAATGAAGAGCGCTCTTCATTCCTAATTCTTAATTCCTAATTCCTAATTAATCAGGTAGTTGGTCGAGGTGTTTGGCGGCGGTTTCGGGGCTGGGGAAGCGCTCCTTAACGTTGGCGAAGACGAGGACTTGGCCGGCCGGCGCGTCAATGATGGCCGGATACCAGCCGTGGCCCGGCTCCGAGGGGTGGACAGCGCCACTGTAGCCGCCGGGCCGGGGGCGCGGGAATTGCCAGACGACCCAGGCGTGCAGTTTGTCGAGCGACACGGCCGTGGGGCCGGTCAGATCGAACGTCATGCCGTCAACAGTAATCTTTTTGCGCGTGGCCATTGGGCAACCCTCATTCCAACGCTGTCGGGCCGTCGCCGAACAAGGCCCGCAGGACGGCTTCGGTCTCCGTCAGGTCAACAAATAAATGGTCAGGCCCACAATCACGTAGGGCAGTGACGGAATAGGGGCCAGTGGCGACGGCGATAGCCCGACCGCCGCCGGCGCGGGCACAGTGAATATCGCCCGGTGTGTCGCCCACTATGATGACATTCTGTGGCGCGACGCGCAACCCTGTGTGCGCCTCGGCGCGCTGGAGGGCAATGCCAAACAGCTCGTTGCGCGATGCGCTGTCGCTGCCATAAGCTCCCACGCGGAAGAGGCTTGGGTCAATGCCCGCCGCGCCCAGCTTCAGCGGCACGGTGGAGCCGATGTTGCCCGTCAGCAGGGCCAGCATCACGTCGTCGCGCCCGGCCAGCGCCGCCAGCAGTGGCGCGACGCCGGGACAGGGCCAGATGTGCTCGGGCGTGAATAGGTCGCGCCCGGCGGCGGCCATGCGCTCGTAGAAGTGCGGCAGGCGCGCCTCGATGTCGGCCTCGCTCCACCCCTCGGCCAGCATCAGTTCGCGCACCGTGCCCCAGTCGGTCTTGCCGGTGAACGAGATCGTCTCGAACGCGCCGGCATGGCCGAACACCTCCTGCAACGCCCGCCCCAACGCCGCCCGGCCGATGCGGTTGCTGTGGATGAGGGTGCCGTCTATGTCGAAGAGGAGGAGGCGCATTGTGAATTACGAATTACGAATTAGGAATTACGAATTAGGAATTAGGAATGAAGAGCGCTCTTCATTCCTAATTCCTAATTCGTAAATCCTAATTCTCCCAGTATCTCGGCGGCGCGGGGCCAGAGCGGGGCGTCGCTGGCGTCGAGGGTGGGCACGGGCGGGCCGACGGGGATGCCGCGCTGGTTGAGGATGGCTTTGATGCCGCCGATGCGCGCGCCGCCGAGGACGGCCAGCAGCTTATTGATGCAGCGCTGCCAGGCGCGGGCCTCGTCCAGTTGGCCGGCGGCCACAGCCTGGGTCAGGGCGACGAACGGCTCTGGGATGGCTGTGCTCAGGCCGCTGATCAGGCCGTCGGCACCCAGCGCCAGCGAAGCCAGGGCCGCGCTCTCGTTGCCGGCCAGCAGGATGCGGTCGGGCGGCAGGGCGTCAATAAGCTGGCGCACGATCTGGATGTCTACCCGGCTCGTCTTCAGCCCGGCCAGCGACGGCAGCTCGGCCGCCAGCCGCGCCAACAGGGCCGGGCCAATGCCGTTGACGGCAAATTGGGGGATGTCGTAGAGGAAGAGCGGCGTGTCGGGCGCGGCGTCGGCGATGGCGTGGTAGTAGCGGGCCAGAGCGTCGTCGCTCAGGCCGTAGAAGGTCGGCGTCATGGCCACGATGGCCGCGGGGCGCAACGTCACCGCGTGGCGGGCCAGGGCCACGGCCGCCTCGGTGCGTTGCGCGCCGACGTGGAGCAGCACCGGCGCGCGCCCGGCGGCGGCCACGGCCGCCTCGTGCAGCGCCCGGCGCTGGTCGTCGTCCAGTTGCGTGCCTTCGCCCGTCGTGCCGCCGATGAACAGGCCCTTGACGCCTTTATCCAGCAGGAAGTTCACCAGTTGCGGCACGACGGCCGTGTTGACGGTATGGGTTCCGGGCACAAGCGGCGTGGCCATGGCCGGGGCGACGCCGCCGTGCAGGGTTTGTTTGAGGGTGGTGATGGAGTCGAGTGTCATAGTTGTAGTTGCCAGTTGTCAGTGGCCAGTATTCAGTATCCAGTAGGTCAGTGGGTCAGTGGTCGTTGGTCGTAAGTTGTTGGTTACTTGCCACCCGCCACCCGCCACATTCTTCATTCGTAGTTCGTAATTCGTAGTTCGTCACTAGAGAAACCGCGCTTCGGCTTCGGTCAGGGCTTGCTCGAAGAGGTGCAGCCCTTCTTCGATGAGCGGACGCTCGATGTTGAGCGGCGGGGTCATGCGTAGGGCGTTGACGCCGCAGGGGATGAGCAGCAAGCCCATCTCGAAGGCGCGCTGGATGACGTGGTTGCGCAAGTCAACGGCGCGCTCCTTCGTGTGGCGGTCTTTGACGAACTCGATGCCCAACATCAGCCCCCGGCCGCGCACCTGGCCGATGCTCGGGTGGCGCGTCTCCATCTCGATCAGGGCGTCCTGGATGAACTCGCCGCTGTCAATCGCCTGTTGCCGCAGACCCTCGCGCTCGATGACCTCCAGCGTGGCCAGGGCCGAAGCGGCAGCGACGGGGTTGCCGCCGTAGGTGCTGCCGTGGGAGCCAGGCCCCCAGGTCATCAGCTCCTTGCGGGCGATGATGCCGCCGATGGGCATACCGCTGCCGATGCCCTTGGCGAAGCAAAGGATGTCGGGCTGGACGTTCTCGTGTTCGACCGCCCACCAGTGGCCGGTGCGTCCTGCCCCGCTCTGGATTTCGTCCACCATGAGCAGGATGCCGTAGCGGTCGCATAGTTCGCGCAGCCGCGGGAAGAAGCCGGGCGCGGGGATGACGTAGCCGCCCTCGCCCTGCACCGGCTCGATGAGGATGCCGGCCACGTCGGTGGGCGAGAGGATATTGCGGAAGAGCTGCTCCTCGATGTAGTCCACGACGATGTGGCCGTAGCTCTCGTCGGGCGGGCCGGCCAGCACGGGGCGGTAGGCGTTGGGGTAGGGCACGTGGTAGACCTTGACCCCGGCCATGTAATTGGCCCGCTGCACCGCTTTGCTGGCGGTGAAGGAGAGGGAACCGAGGGTGCGGCCGTGGAAAGCGCCCATGAAGCCGATGAAGCGCGTGCGGCCGGTGTTATACATGGCCAGCTTGATCGCTGCTTCGACCGCTTCGGTGCCGGAGTTGCCGAAGTAGACCTGCGTGGCTCCGTCCATCGGCGCGATGGACTGGAGCTTCTCGGCCAGGGTGACGGCCTGGGGGTAGAAGAAGTCGGACAGGCAGATGTGCCAGAACTTGCCGAGCTGCTCCTCCACCGCCGCCTGGACGTAGGGGTGGCGGTGGCCGACGTTGAGCACGGCCACGCCGGCCATGAAGTCAATGAACCGGCGGCCGTCTACGTCCCAGACTTCCGATCCCTGAGCGTGGTCAACGACCAGGGCGTATTCACGACTGTAGGACGGCGATAGGCTGGCTATGTCCCGTTCGATCCAACTGTGGCCCAGCGGGCCGGCGCCGTCGAGGCTAAATTTCATAATGCTGTCTCCTTGGTCCGGAGGGCTACTCCGGTTCGATGGTGAAGGTCAACGGATACCCTTCGAGGCTGGCGGCGAAGTGGGCGCGGCCGACGCGCTTCTCGGCCTCGCTCTTGGGCAGCGTGGTCACGTAGGCCACGCCGCTGACGTGGGCGATGTAGGTCACATGCTCGGCGGCCAGAGGGGTTAAGTCGAAGAAGCGCTGCAGGGCGATAATGACGAAGTCGTAGGGGGTGACGTCGTCGTTGTGGACGAAGACGCGGAACGGCGGCTCAATCGCCGCCTCTAATTCCGTTCCGACCTCTTGTTCGATGTCGGTGTCATGTAGTACGTCACTATCAGACATCGTGCTTCACCTTGCCGCACTCATTTTACCTTCATGTTCGTTTCCTTCCAACGAGAGAAACTGCGCTCGGGGCCACTCTATTCCACACCTGGCAAGCCCGTCATCTAAACCCCTACCGCGAGTTCCTAACCCTCCTCGTCCAGCCCTCGGCCATGTCCCCCTGATTCTCCTTTCTGTTAACGTGAACAGTTACGCTCGGGGGACGAGTAGACCTATCCCACCGTCCATGCTACAATTCCCCCGATCTTTGCATAGCACAACTGTTATTGGTTATTGGCTTATGAATCGAATTCGTCTACTTGTTGTAATCCTGGCCGCAGCCGTTACTCTGCTGGCCTTGAGCAACCACGCCCTGGCCGCCGCCAGCTGCTACATCGTCTCCAACGACATCGGCTACGTCTGCGACACCAACCCGCCGCCGTCGTCGTTCGGCAAGCCGGTCAAGCTGCACGACAGCATTTTGCCCGATATGAAGTTCGGCAAGCTGGCCGACAACATCAACGTCTACGCCGAGCCGAACGTGAATAGCCCCATCGTCCGCAACGCCGGCGACGGCTTCCTGTTCCACACCATCGAAGACACGGCCAACAACAACGAAGAAGGGCGGCTGTGGTACATGATTGACCTCGGTGAGTGGGTGCGGGGCGAGGATATTACCCTCAAGACGAAATCGGAGTTCACCGGGGTCGAAGTGCTGACGCAGCCGGAGCGGCCGTTCGGCTGGATGCTGGTTGACTTCGCCTATAGCGAAGAACCCGGCACCGAGCCGACCGCCACGGCCATCAAACTGCCGCGCTACACCTTCGTCGAGGTCTACGACGCCGTCGTGGATGACGAGGGCTGGATCTGGTACGACATCGGCCAGGAGCGCTGGATGCGCCAGACGTACCTGAGCATCATCGAAGTCAACCCGCGCCCGGCCGAAGTGGGCGAGAACGAGTACTGGGTCGAAGTAGACCTCTACGAGCAGAACTTTGTCGCCTATGAGGGCGACCGCATGGTTTACGCCGGTCTCGTCTCCTCTGGCCTCAACCGCTGGCCGACCTACGAAGGCCTCTTCCAGGTTTGGGAGCGGCATATGACGTCCAATATGTCCGGCGCGGAAGGCAAGGTGGACTACTACGTCGTCGAGGACGTGCCACACACGATGTACTTCAACGTGGATATCGCCCTCCACGGCGCGTACTGGCACGACCGCTTTGGCTACAAGCACAGCCACGGCTGCGTCAACATGCCCCTGCGTGACGCGGAGTGGGTCTACTTCTGGTCGGAGAACGCGCCCAATGACCTGTGGGTGTGGGTGCATACGTCCGACCCGCACAGCTACTTCCAGCGCGTAGACCCACAGGATGGGACGGCGGGGCCATAGAGGCAGTAGTCAATAGGTCAGTGGTCAGTAGGTCAGTAATCAGTGCGCCGGGCAGGTTGTCCGGCGCGCTGTTTTTAGTTAGCAAGCGGAGTGCGCATCCTTAGATGCGCCCCCCATAAACGGAGTGCGCATCCTCAGATGCGCGCCCCCATAAACGGAGTGCGCATCCTCAGATGCGCGCCCCATAAGCGGAGTGCGCATCCTCAGATGCGCGCGCGGCGACCGGCAAAAACCAACAGCCAGGAGAGTGTCATGACAGCGGGAGCAAACTTCGATCTGACAGGCAAGGTAGCGCTGATCACCGGCGGGACGCGGGGCATCGGGCTGGCCATCGCCGAGGCCTACGCCGCCGCCGGGGCGCGGGTGGTCGTGGCCAGCCGCAAGCAGGCCGCCGTGGATGAGGCGGCCGAGATGGTGCGGCGGCACGGCGGTGAAGCGTTGGGCATTGCCGCCCACACCGGCGAGCCGGCCGCGGCGGCGGCGCTGGTCGAGCAGACGAGGGCTTACTTCGGTGGCCTCGACATCCTGGTCAACAACGCCGCCACCAACCCCCACTTCGGCCCGTTCCTGACAGCCGAGGATAGCCATTGGGACAAGATTCTCGACGTGAATGTGAAGGGCTACTTTCGCATGGCCCAGGCCGCCGCGCCGGCCATGCGCGCCCGCGGCGGCGGCAAGATCGTCAACGTGGCCTCAGTAGCCGGGCTGGAGCCGCAGCCGATGATGGGCGTCTACTGCGTCAGCAAGGCGGCGGTATTGATGATGACCCAGGTGCTGGCCGCCGAGCTGGCCGCTGACAACATCCAGGTCAACGCCATCGCCCCCGGCTTCGTCAAGACCAAGTTCAGCCAGGTGCTGTGGAGCACCGACAGCATCCACGATCAACTCGTCCGCGCCGTGCCCCAACAGCGCATGGCCGCGCCGGAGGAGATGACCGGCATCGCCCTCTACCTGGCCTCGGCCGCCAGCAGCTACACCACCGGGGCGACGTTCGTCATTGACGGCGGGCAGTTGGCGGCGGGGTTGTATGGGATTCAGTGATTCAGTGAGTCAGTGAGTCAGTGGGTCAGTGAGTCAGTGGGTCAGACTGAATACTGACCTACTGACCTACTGAATACCGATCACTAACTCCTATTCCGATACAACGCCGGGTCCACCACCTCGGCCATCCGCGCCGTGTCCAGCTTGCCGCCCAGGAAGGCGTTGACGCGCTCGATCTGCGGTCGCGGGTCGCCCAGCATGTCGCTGTAGTGGACGTAGAGCGTGCGTACGTTGCGCCGTTCGGCCAGCCACGCTTCCACGCCGCGCACGTGCTTCTCGAACAGCACCTTCATCTGCGCGTCGTCCTGCTTGTCCGGGTCTTCGCCGCGCCGAATGAGCATCTTGCGTTGCGAAGCCAGAATCTCATCAATGTTGCGGCGAATGAAGATGACGCGGTACTGCTCGTTGGCCGGCAGATGCTTCAGCAGGGCGGAGATAACCTTGACCGCCTTGCCGCGCGCCTCGGGAACCCAGGCAACGTCCCCCTTGTCCATCTGCTTGACGCGCTCGAACTCGTAGTACCCCTTGGGGTTGTCCTCGTCGGCCACGCGCAAGGCATCGGTCACCGGCGGAATGCCCCCGGCGTCAATCATCTTCATCATCATCGAGGTGCCCGAACGGGGCAGGCCGGAGACGATCGTGATAAACTGGTCGTCGCCCGACCGGGTTAGTTTCTGGAAGAGGCTTTTCATGGGCTGTGATTTTACACGAGATGGGAAGAAGCTCACGCAAAGAGGCTCACGCAAAGGCGCTAAGGAGCAAAGACGCTAAGAAGATCTCGCGCAAAGACGCAAAGAGCGCAAAGTTAAGAAAGCTTCTTGAGCTTGGCGTACTTTGCGTCTTTGCGTGAGATCTTCTTTTCTTCTTTGCGCCTTTGCTCCTTAGCGCCTTGCGTGAGCTTCTTAACATAGGGGCGATCTAATGAGAACCATACACGAAGTGGGCGAGAACGAACTGGACGAACTCCTGCGCATCACCGTCGAGGCCTTTCCCGGCATGAAAGTCAGCGGGCCGGAGGAGCGGACGCGGATGTTGGAGCGGCTGGCGCGGGTGATGAAGGAGCCGATCGTCCACTTCTTCGGCGTCTACGAGGCCGGGCGGCTCATCGGCGTCATGCGCTTCTATGACTTCACCATGCGGCTGCACGAGACAGACGCGCTCGTCGGCGGAGTGGGCGGCGTGGCCGTAGACCTGCGGCACAAGAAGGAGCGCGTTGCCGCCGACATGATCCGCTTCTTCCTCGACTATTACCGTGACAAGGGCGCGCCCCTGACCGCTCTCTACCCCTTCCGGCCCGACTTCTACCACCGCATGGGCTTTGGCTTCGGCGTCAAGCTCAACCGCTACAGCTTCCCGCCGGGCGCGCTGCCTGCTCGGCCCAAGGGGCGCGTCGAGTTCCTGAGCGCCGCCGACAAGGCCGCCGTGGGCGACTGCTACGAGCGCTTTCGCCGGCGCACCAATGGCCTGCTACAGCTGCCGCCGCACGTGCTCGACAGCCTGTTCACCGACCCGGCCATGCGCCTTGTCGGCGTGCGCGACGGCGACCGGGTGCGCGGCTATCTGCTCTTCCGTTTCGACCCAGCCGCCGGCGACAACTGGCTGGCCAATGACCTCTACGTGCGCACGATGGTCTATGACGATGCCGCGGCTCTGGCCGCTCTGCTGGGCTTCCTGCGCACCCAGGCCGACCAGGTGCAGCGCGTCATCTACGAGACCCAGGACGACACCTTCCATTTCCTGCTGCCCGACCCGCGCGACGGCACGGGCAAGCTGCTGGCCGGGCTGTGGCACCAGACGAACACGCAGGGGGCGGGCATTATGTATCGGGTCATTGACACGCCGCGCCTATTCGATGTGTTAGGCAACCATGATTTCGGCGGCGCAACTATCACGCTCGGCCTGACGCTCACTGATAGCTTCCTGCCGGAGAACGCCGGGCGCACTGTGTTGCGCGTTGAGAACGGCCGGGCGGCGCTGCTGGAGGGCGGCGCGGCCGACGTGGAGATCGGCCTGGACGTGTCCAACTTCTCGTCGCTCATCGTTGGCGCGGTTGACTTCGCCCGCCTCCACGGCTACGGGCTGGCGACCATCTCCGACCCGGCGGCCGTGCCGTTGGTAGACCGCCTCTTCCGCGCCGGGCAGCGGCCGTGGTGCATGACCCACTTCTAGTGACGAGTGACGAGTGACGAGTGACGAACTCGTCACTCGTCACTCGTCACTCGTAACTGTTCTCTGAGCGCCGCCGGGTCGGCCGTCGGTCGTTGGCAGACGAAGCGGCGGCAGACGTAGGCCGCGGCCCGTCCGTCCAGCCGCTCGCGCCCGGCCAGCAAGGGCACGACTTCGGCCGCCGCGCCTTCGCCCGCGGCTACGACCAGGTTGGGCCGGTAGGCGCGCTGCACCACGTCGAGCAACGCCCGCGCGTCGGCCGCCGCCGGGTCGCCAACGACGGCCACCTCCAGCGGCGCGCTCAGGATGAACGCCGCCGCGCCCAGCCAGTGGGTGAAAGCGCCGGGGTAGCGGGCCATCGGCTCGTAGAGGCCGGCCACCATCCGCTCGGCCGTGTCCCAATAGCGCCCCTCGCCGGTGAACAGCCCCAGCCGCAGCAGGACGTGGGCGGCCATGCCGTTGCCGCTGGGGGTGGCGTTGTCCTGCACGTCCTTGGGGCGGTGGAGTAGGGCCTCGTGGTCGTCGGAGGTGTCGAAGAAGCCGCCGGCCGGGTCGCTGAAGTGGGCCAGCATCAGGTCGGCCAACTCGCGCGCCCAGGCGAACCAGCGCGGGTCGAAGGTCGTCTCGTAGAGGGCCAGCAGCCCGTCGGCCAGGAAGGCGTAGTCCTCCAGGTAGGCGTTGTAGCGGGCCTCGCCGGCCGCCGCCTGCCAGGAGCGGCGCAGGCGGCCGTCGCCGCCGCGCATGGTGGCCCGCAGGAACTCGGCGTTGGCCACGGCCGTGGCGGTGTAGTCCGGCCGGTCGAGCGCCCGCCCCGCCTCGGCAAAGGCTGCCAGCATCAGCCCGTTCCAGGCGGTCAGCACCTTGTCGTCCAGGCCCGGCGGTACGCGACGGGCGCGGACGGTAAAGAGGGTCTGCCGTGCCTCTTCCAGACCTGTCAGGTGGCGGCCACCTGACAGGTCTTCGGCCACGTGCAGGATGTTGCGCCCCTCCCAATTGCCCGCCTCGCTGACGCCATAGGCGGCCATGAACCGCTCGGCCTCGTCGCCCAGCGCGGCGCGAATCTCGGCCGCCGTCCAGACGTAGAACTTGCCCTCTTCCCCCTCGCTGTCGGCGTCGTAGCTGCTGTAGAAGCCGCCCCCCTCATGGCGCATCTCGCGCCGCACGAAGTCGAGCGTCTCTTCGACCACGCGCCGGTAGAGCGGCTGGCCCGTCACCTGCCAGGCGTGGAGGTAGACGCGGGCCAGCAGGGCGTTGTCGTAGAGCATCTTCTCGAAGTGGGGCACAAGCCAGCGCTCGTCGGTGGAGTAGCGGGCGAAGCCGCCGCCGAGCTGGTCGTAGAGGCCGCCGTGGGCCATCTGCGTCAGCGTGTGCTCGGCCATGTGCAGCGACATGCTATCGCCCCGTTGCGTGAAAACCCGCAGCAGGAACTCCAGCGTCATCGCGGGCGGGAACTTGGGCGCGCGGCCGAAGCCCCCCAGCCGCGAGTCGAAGCTGCGCAACAGGCTGTTAAGCGCCTGGTTGAGCAGATCGCCGTTCAGCGCCCCACCGCCGCCCAGCGCCTCGGCCAGCGCCGTTTGCCGCAGGTGGTCGGCGATCTCGCCGGCGCTGCCCTCCACGTCGCCGCGCCGCTCCTGCCACGCCTCGGCCAGAGCCAGCAGCACCTGGCGGAAGGAGGGCAGGCCGTGGCGCGGCGTGGGCGGGAAGTAGGTGCCGCCAAAGAAGGGACGGCCGTCGGGCGTCAGGGCCACGGTCATCGGCCAGCCCCCCTGCCCGGTCAGGGCCACGACGGCGCTCATGTAGATGCTGTCCAGGTCGGGCCGCTCCTCGCGATCGACCTTGATGTTGATGAAGTGGCGGTTCATCAACTCGGCCGTCGCCGGGTCTTCAAAGGACTCGTGGGCCATGACGTGGCACCAGTGGCAGGCGGCGTAGCCGATGGACAGCAGGATGGGCTTGTCGGCCTCGCGGGCGGCGCGCAACGCTTCTTCGCCCCAGGGGTACCAGTCCACCGGGTTTTCGGCGTGTTGGCGGAGGTAGGGGCTTGCTTCGTGGGCGAGTCGGTTGGTCATAGAGTGAGCTTATCACAAACACAGCCGAAATCTCACGCCAAGGCACAAAGAACGCCAAGCTCAGAATTCTGAGCTTGGCGTTCTTTGCGTCTTGGCGTGAGATTTTCTTTATGAGCGCAGAGAACGGACGAAGCGGGCGGCGGCGGCCGGTTTGTCGTCGGCGGCGTCCACGGCATTGATGAGCGCGCTGCCGACGATGACGCCATCGGCCAGGCGGCCGACGGTCGCCGCCTGCTCCGGCGTGCTGATGCCGAAGCCGACGGCCAGCGGCGTCGGCGTGCCGGCGCGAACGCGGGCGATGAACCCGGCCAGGTCGGCGTGCAGCCCGGCCCGCGCCCCGGTGACGCCGGTGACGCTGACCAGGTAGATGAAGCCGCGGGCGCGGGCCGTCACCGCCTCGATGCGGTGGGCGCTGCTGGTGGGGGCCAGGAAGTGGATGAGGGCCAGCCCCTCGGCCGCGGCCGCGGCCTCGAAGTCGGCCGCCTCTTCCGGCGGCAGATCGGGCACGATGAAGCCCTGCGCTCCGGCGGCGCGGGCGTCGCGGGCCAGCGCCGGCAGCCCGTAGGCCAGGAACGGGTTGACGTAGCCGAAGAGCAGCACCGGCGCGGCCACGCCTCGCCCCCGCAACTCGCGCACCATCTCCAGACAGCCGGCCAGCGTCGTGCCCCCCTCCAGCGACACCTGCGTGCTGTGCTGGATGGTTGGGCCGTCGGCCAGCGGGTCGCTGAAGGGCACGCCCAACTCCAGCAGATCGCTGTCGGCGGCGATGGCCTCCACCACGTCGAGCGAGGTCGCCCGATCGGGGTAGCCGAGGGTGTAGTAGGGCATCAGGGCGGCCGTGCCCCGCGCCCGCGCCGCGGCGAAGGCGGCGGCGATCTGTTCCAGTCCGGTCTGCGTGTCGGTCGGCGTGTTAGTGTCGCTCATGGTGGCACATTATAGACTATCGCCGCGCCACGGGCCGCATATCGTTGTTCGTGAAGTATAATGAATGAGGTGCATCCCCCTCCCGGTGCCTCCCACTCCCGGTGCATCGCACTTTCCGAAGTGCGTTGCACCTTCTGGCGGGCCAGGAAGAACGTGCAACGCACCCCAGAAGGTGCGACGCACGCAGACACAGGGTGCATCCCACTCTTGGTGCATCGCACTTTCCGAAGTGCGTTGCACCTTCTGGCGGGCCAGGAAGAACGTGCAACGCACCCCAGAAGGTGCGATGCACGGAGAGGCAAAGGTGAGGCGATGAGATGGATGATTCCGCTGGCGCTGCTTCTGGCGCTGACAGCCTGCGGCGGAGCGACTAGTGCGCCGCCGCCGCCAACCGCGGCCGAACCCACTCGCGCGGCGGTCGAGACGGTGGCCGCACAGCCGACGGACGCGGAAGGCGTTTCGCCCGTCGGCTCGGTGGAAGAGATGACCGTCGAGGCGGCCGACGGCCTGGCGATACGTGGCAGCCTGCTGGCCCCACTGACCAGCGGGGCCGATCCGGGCGTCATCCTGCTCCACATGCTGGGCGACGACCGGACGGTGTGGGGCGAGGTTGGGTTGGCGGCCGATCTGGTGGCGGCGGGCTACGCCGTGCTGGTCGTGGACATGCGCGGCCACGGCGAGACGGGCGGCGCGCCGGATTGGACGCTGGCCGCCGATGATCTGGGCCGCGTCTGGGATGATTTCACCGCCCGCGACACCGTGGACAAGGGGCGCACGGCCGTCGTCGGGGCCAGCATCGGTGCCAACATGGCTCTGCGGCTGGGCGCGGATCGGCCGGACGTGGCCGCGGTGGTGCTGCTGTCGCCGGGGCTGGACTATCGCGGGGTGACGACCGCGGATCAACTGGCCGTCTATGGCGACCGGCCGCTGCTGCTGGTGGCCAGCGAGGATGACGCCTATTCGGTCGACAGTGTGCGCGCCCTGGCCGAGGCGGCCAATGGAGCAGAGGTGCAGATGTTCGAGAATGCCGGCCACGGCACAAATATGTTCGCCGCCGAACCGGAGTTGGCCGCCCTGATCATCGGCTGGCTGGACGAGCAACTGGCCACTGAGCCGTGAAACATTGTGACGATACCTGCGTATAGTTCTCTGGATTCCAGATTCGGAATCATCATAACAAGGAAAACATGAGCTTTCTCGGTAATCTTATCTGGTTGATCTTTGGCGGCTTCGTGGCCGGCCTGGGCTACATTCTGGGCGGCCTCGTGCTTTGCCTGACCATCATCGGCATCCCGTTCGGCCTGCGGGTCATCAGCCTCGGCGTGGCCACGCTGGCCCCGTTCGGCAAGGAAGTCGTGCCGCGCGAGCGCGGCGACGGCTGTCTGCCGCTGCTGTTCAACATCATTTGGATTGTCCTGTTCGGCTGGGAGATCGCCATCGCCCACCTGGTCGGTGCCGGGCTGCTGGCCATCACCATCATCGGTATCCCGTTTGCCAAGCAGCACATCAAGCTGATCCCGATCTCGTTCGCGCCGTTTAGTTACGATCTCAAGTAGCGTTCTTCCAAAAAGCGAAGAAGAAGCTCACCTCTACTTTCTCGTAAATAGGAATCCCAAGTGGAAACCTGAACCCTTCCCAAACTGAATGTTGGGAAACGAACCTTAACAATGTGGGCCGAAAAAGGCCGGATTAGGGGTCGAAAGAGCGCTTAACCCGGCGATGGGCCGCAATCCCCTTGGGTAAA
>WBZP01003019.1_pt1 | contig 18738 bp, 17 predicted proteins | sample 5204301 | NCBI WGS metagenome assembly WBZP01 (sample SAMN12412401, study PRJNA552823) | activated sludge metagenome | isolation source: activated sludge from nitrification reactor of wastewater treatment plant... | place: USA: Pennsylvania | collected 2017 | reverse complement strand
CGGGGTGAGCTTTCCCATGGCCGCCAAGGTATCCGTAAAAGGAGAAGATGCCGCACCGATTTACCGGTGGTTGTGCAGTAAACAGGAAAACGGGGTACTCGATGCCGCTGTTTCCTGGAATTTCAACAAGTTCCTGCTGGATGAAGAAGGCCGCCTGCTGCAACATTTTGAAAGTAAGGTGAAGCCGATGAGCCCCGAGATCACCGACCGGCTCTGAGCACAGCATGCACAGTCATCTTAACTTCCCTAAACCTTCCAAACCTCCCAAACCCTATACAATCCCACAACATCAGGCCGCTTGAAGCGTCCCGACGTCTCATCCCTAAACTTCCCTAAACCTTCCTAAACGTCTTTCTAAGATAGGAACGCAGATTTTTAAGTTGATGATGGATGAATGATTTACAATTTGTGATATACGGTTGAAGGGCGCAGTCAGTTCAATGAACAGCTTTGTTTGTTTAGTGCTATGGGGAATGGGACGCAGATTTTTTAAGATGATTAAGATGAGCGCAGATTTTTCAGAAATGGCTTTTCTTTTGATCGCATGATGATGGACGCAGATGCGGCGTCCGGCTGGCTGGGAACACCCCAAACTTCCCTAAACCTTCCTAAACCTCTAAACTCTAAACCCTAAACTCCTAAACCCTAAACTCCTAAACTCCTAAACCCTATCCCCCCTCTCCCCCTTATCCCTATTTCCTGTAATTTGCACCCATGCAGTTTGATCAGGTGATTGGCCAGAAAGCAGTGAAAGAACAACTGGTGCAGCTGGTGCAGCAAAACAGGCTGAGCCATGCCCTCCTGTTCCTTGGCCGTGAAGGCAGCGGCGGATTACCCCTGGCGATGGCCTTCGCGCAATATATTGTTTGTGAAAAAGTGCAGGCATGGCTGCGGCCCGCTGCGGCCGGCCCCTCGCTGTTTGGTGATCCGGAACCCGCGCCGGTTCCTTCTGCCGCACCGGCAGACAGTTGCGGCACTTGTCCAGCCTGTGTAAAAGCGCAGCAACTCGTACACCCGGATATTCACTACTCTTACCCGGTGATACCGCAGAAATCGGGCGACAAACCCATCAGCACGGATTATATCACCGAATGGCGGGAATTCATCCGGCAGTATCCCTACGGGAATGTGTACGACTGGCTGCAAAGCATCAAAGCAGAAAACCGCCAGGGCAATATCACGGCGGAGGAATGCAATGATATCACCCGGAAGATCAGTTTGAAGAGTTTTGAAAGCGGGTACAAAATCCTGCTCATCTGGATGCCCGAATACCTGGCCAAAAGCGGCAATAAACTGCTGAAACTGATCGAAGAACCGCCCCCGAATACTCTTTTTGTGCTGGTGGCGGAAAATGAAGAGCAGATTCTGCCCACCATTCTGTCCAGAACGCAGCTGGTAAAACTGCAGCGGCTGAGTCACCAGGAAATTGAAGCGGCCCTTGAACTGCGCGCGGGCGCACAAATGGACAAGGCCCGGCGGGTAGCTTCCCTATGCGACGGCAACTACCATGAAGCATTGCAATTGCTGCAACAGGAGGAAAATGACTGGGAGCAGCAGTTACGGGAATGGCTGAACAGCCTGGTGAAAAGAAATTACCCGGCACAGGTAAAATGGATAGACGACATGAGTAAGCAGGGCCGTGAGAACCAGAAACAGTTCCTGAAGTATTTCACTCACCTGCTGGAAACGGCCATCCGGCTGCAGTTTATACCCGGAGAGGAGCAAGCCCCGGATAATGAACTGGATTTTGCCCGCCGGCTGAATAAACTCTGTGGCGCAGGGCAGCAGGAGGCGATCATCCGCGAACTGGACAAGGCCGGCTATTACATAGAACGCAACGCCAACGCCAAGATGCTCTTTCATGCCCTGTCGGTACGGCTCTATCATATTATTGCCGACAATTCATTAATTTTGACCAACTGAGGATGATGGGTCTGCAGGGCAGCACGGAACAAACAATCAGTAGCTGAACAACCCGGGCTTTAAGGCTGACAGGGTTGAGCTTAGCTGGATGGACTGTTTGCTGGTTCCGCATGGATGTGTACTGAAGCAGCGGCCTGCCGATGGCCGATGACGATAATTGTTTTGAGTGGTTCAGTTTAGCACGGCTGTACAAGTGTGCGACCCCACTGAAGCTTCATGCCTGCATTTCTGCCCGGACAACCACCCTCTTCATTTTCCGGAAAATCTGATAATCAAATTATTATGAGCGCCCGGAACCATTTATCATCAATCTTATAATTCCTGTATATGGGATGTGGAAGCTGCGGAACGGGTGCACCCGGAGGTTGTAAAAGTCATGGCAGTTGTGCCAGTGGCAGCTGCAACCGGATGAATGTATTTGACTGGCTGGCCAACCTGCCATTCAGCGATCCGGAAAGTACCTGCAAAGTGATTGAAGTGAGTTTCAACAACGGCAGCCGGAAAGATTATTACCGCAATACCACCCCGCTCTTTTTTGAAAAAGGAGAAGCCATCGCGGTGGAAGGGGTGAGCGGTTTCGACGTGGGCACCGTGAACCTGACGGGTGAGCTGGTGCGGCTGCAGTTGAAAAAAAACAATGTGAAGGAAGACAACCCGGAGATGCGTAAAGTGCTGCGCCGGGCCACTGAAAACGACCTGCAGCGTTTACGGGAAACCAAGGCCCGTGAAAAGGAAGTAATGATCCGGAGCCGGGCCATTGCCCGCCAGCTGAAACTGGAGATGAAAGTGGCCGAGGTGGAGATTCAGGCCGATGGGCGGAAAGCCACTTTTTTCTACATTGCCGATGACCGGGTGGATTTCCGGGAACTCATTAAAATATATGCCTCCGAGTTTAAGGTGAAGGTGGAAATGCGCCAGATCGGCGCCCGCCAGGAAGCGGGAAAAGTAGGCGGGATCGGCAGCTGCGGACGGGAACTGTGCTGTAGCACCTGGCTGACGGATTTCAAAAGTGTAAATACGAATGCCGCCCGGTACCAGAACCTGAGCATCAACCAGATTAAACTCAGCGGCCAGTGCGGCCGGCTGAAATGCTGCCTCAACTTTGAACTGGATACCTACCTGGATGCCCTGCAACATTTCCCGGATGATTGTGAAAGTATTGAGATTGCGCGCGGCCGGGCTTTCCTGGTGAAAAAAGATATTTTCCGCAACCTGATGTGGTATACCCTGCCCGACAGCACGAAGCAGTATCCCCTGACACTGGAAAGGGTGAAAAAAATCAAATCGCTGAACCAGCAGGGTATCAAACCTGAGGAACTGGAAGCAGTGGAAGTTACCAGCAAAAAGCAGGTGGAAGTGGAACCTGTATACGCGGATGTGGTGGGCCAGATCAGCTTACGCAGCCTGGAGCGTACCAGCCGTAAACGGCGGGAACAGGAACGCGGACAGCAGCAGCCAAGGGGTGGCGACCAGCGCCGGCAGGCTCCGCGCCCCGGTGGCGGGGGCGGACAACAGCCTCAACGAGGAGGCCAGCAGCCCCGGCAAGGGGGCGGCAGCGGACAGGCTCCCCGGCAGGATGGCGGCGGCGGTCGCGGTCGTCAGCAGGGCGGCGGCGGACAGCAGCCACCGAGGGGCGGTGAACAACGTGGGCAACAAACACGTGCCGGTGGCGGACGCGGACCCCAGCAGTCCCGGCAGCAGGGTGGCGGCGGTCAGTCTGACCGCGGACAACAGCCCAGGAACCCGGGCGGCCAACCACCCGCTCCCCGTAATCGCCCGGAAGGAGGACAACAATAATAAACAACCGATGTATTGTAAGGACCGGATCGAAATCCGGTCCTTACTTTTAAAAAATCAATATGAAAAGTCGTTTATTCATCGCGAAAGGCCTGTTACTGCTGCTGGGAGCAGGCGCAATGCTGGAAACCAGTGCGCAGGGTTGCAGTGATGCCGGCTTCTGTACGATGGAAGCCTTCAAACCCGGTCGTACAGACACGGTAACAAAAAAGAATTACCTGAAAACCGGCATTTCGGCAGGACAGGGAGATTTTTCAGTGGCGGTAACCGGCTTGTTTGTTGAATTCGGCAGGACCCTGCACAAAAACCTCCGGATGGATGTTAGAATGACGGCCCTCCGTCAGCAAGGTAACGGGATTACGGCAACGGGATTATCAGATATCTATGTGAGCGCGGGTTACAACATCACGGCACCGGTGCAGATTTCCATCGGGGCGAAATTGCCGTTCAACAGCGGCAACCGGATGCAGAACGGGCTAGCCCTGCCGATGGATTACCAGTCAAGCCTGGGTACGGTGGACCTGATAACCGGAATCAGTGCACGCGTGGGAAAATTACAGCTGGCGGCAGCCTGGCAGCAACCGCTGACGCAAAATGAAAATGCGTTTAACCCAGCACGTTACCCCGCTGCTTCACCACTCCGGAAATTTGCCAATACAAACGGTTTCAGAAGAAGCGGCGATATGCTGCTGAGAGCCACCTACGCGGTTTCCCTGGGTAAAAGTTTCACGATCACCCCGGGATTATTACCTGTCTTTCATCTCGGGAACGACCGCTATACCGATGCTGCCGGCACCGAACAGACGATCACGGGATCGAAAGGACTTACCCTGAATGGCAACCTGTTCGTGGATTACAGGTTCAATGATGCACAAAGCATTCAGTTAACAGCAGGAGCACCTTTTGTTGTGAGGGATATCCGTCCTGACGGACTTACCAGGAGTTTTGTACTCAGCCTGGAGTACCAGGTACGATTCTGACGCCATGCAATCCGGGAGAACCTTTTTATATTTACCGGCTAAAGCAGTATATGTCCATTACGATCAGCCAGCTCACCAAAATATATGGCGAACAAACAGCCGTGAACGGCATCTCCTTTTCCGTTCAGAAAGGTGAAGTGGTGGGCTTCCTGGGCCCGAACGGTGCGGGAAAAAGCACCACCATGAAAATCATCACCGGTTACCTGGAAGCGGATGCGGGCGAGGTAACGGTATGTGGTGAAAAAGTACATACCGGTAACCTGTACACGAAAAGTAAAACCGGTTACCTGCCGGAAGCCAACCCCCTGTATTACGATATGTATGTACGGGAGTACCTGGAGTTTATTGCCGGGGTGCACGGTATTCAAAACAAACAGGCAGCGGTGGAAAAAGCCATTGATACCGTAAAACTGCGGCTTGAGGCCAATAAAAAAACCGGTCAGCTCAGCAAGGGTTACAAGCAGCGGGTGGGCATTGCCGCCGCACTGATTCATGATCCCGAGGTACTGATCCTGGATGAGCCCACCTCCGGACTGGATCCGAACCAGATTATTGAAATCAGGGAAGTGATCCGGCAGCTGGGAAAAGAAAAAACGGTGTTGTTTTCCTCGCATATCCTGCAGGAAGTGGAAGCCATCTGCGACCGGGTGATCATCATCAACCGGGGCAACCTCGTGGCTGATGACCGGCTGAGTACCCTGCGGAGCCGGTCGGGTGGCAGTGGTGAACTGATGGTAACTTTCAGGGAAGCTCCGGAAGCCGGGACCCTCGAACTCCTTACAAATGCAAGCCAGGTGCAGGCACTGGCCGGTAACAGTTTCCGGTTGCTGACCGGCCAGCCGGAAGCCCTGAAAAAAGAACTGATGCAAGTCGCGTTGGAGCGTAACCTGAGTATCCTTTCCCTGCAGGAAGGCAGCAGTTCCAGCCTGGAAGATATTTTCAGGGAACTAACGGCAGCGCGCTGAGCACCTGCATGATACTTCCGAAGATTTAAAACTCCGGAAGCAGGCACCGGCAGAATATGTATTTTTTACACATCTGATGAAATTCATCTCCCTGTTTCCTTGCCGCATGAACGTTCTTTTGTTACTTTGCACATAAGCCTGTGTGAAATTCATTATCCTCATGCAGGCGGCCTCATTCCTTCAATTACCATTTAAAAAAAGACATCATGAGCTACATCGCATCCATCTTTGCCCGCCAGATTTTAGACAGCCGCGGCAACCCCACCGTTGAAGTAGACGTATTGACGGAAACCGAAAAACTGGGCCGTGCGGCAGTACCCAGCGGGGCCAGCACCGGTGTGCACGAAGCGGTGGAGCTCCGTGATAACAAGAAGAATTATTTCGGCGGCAAGAGTGTGCTGAAAGCCGTGAACAATGTAAATACCGTAATTGCTGAAAACCTGCTGGGCTGGGATATTGCCGACCAGACCGGTGTGGATGCCGCACTGATTCAGCTGGACGGCACTGCCAATAAAAGCAAGCTGGGCGCCAACGCGATGCTCGCTGTGAGTATGGCAGTAGCAAAGGCCGCTGCTGCGGAAGCCAACCTGCCCCTGTACCGCTACATTGGTGGTTCCAACGCCAAGGTACTGCCCGTACCCATGATGAATATCCTGAACGGAGGTGCGCACGCGGATAATAAAATCGATTTCCAGGAATTTATGGTGATGCCGGTGGGCGCTTCCACTTTCAGTGAAGGCCTTCAGTGGGGAGTGGAAATATTTCATGCGCTGAAAAGCGTGCTGAAGAAAAAAGGATACAGCACCAATGTGGGTGATGAAGGTGGTTTTGCCCCGAACATTCAGAGCAACGAAGAAGCGATTGAAACCGTACTCACCGCTATCCAGGCAGCAGGCTATAAAGCCGGCAGCCAGGTAATGATTGCCATGGATGCCGCCAACAGCGAACTGTGGGACGCCAAAAAGAAAAAATACGTATTCCACAAAAGTGATGGCAAGGAAATGACCAGCGAACAACTGGTAAAATACTGGGAGAGCTGGGTAAAGAAATATCCCATCTGTTCCATTGAAGACGGGATGGCCGAAGATGACTGGAAAGGCTGGAAAATGCTGACGGATACCATTGGCAAAAAATGCCAGCTGGTGGGCGACGACCTGTTTGTGACCAACGTAACCCGCCTGGAAAGGGGCATTACAGAAGGGATCGGCAACGCGCTGCTGGTGAAAGTGAACCAGATCGGAACCATTACCGAAACGATCAATGCCGTTACCATGGCGCAGCACAACGGGTACAATACCATCATGAGCCATCGCAGCGGTGAAACGGAAGATACCACCATTGCTGACCTGGCCGTGGCCCTGAATTGCGGACAGATTAAAACAGGCTCTGCCAGCCGTACCGACCGGATGGCCAAATACAACCAGCTGATCCGGATTGAAGAAATCCTGGGCGACAGCGCTGTTTATCCGAAAGGAAAGATTAAATTTGGTAAGTAATCTCCCGGATCATGGACAATATGCCCCTGGAAAATGAAATACCGGAATCCGGCAAAGGCTCCCGATGGAAGCCCCTGCTGCTCCGGTTGCGCAACAAATACTGGATTGCGGGCACCTTTTTCGGGGTATGGATGCTGTTTTTCGATCCGAAAGACCTGGGTTCGGCAGTGAGCCGCTGGCATAAGTATAACGAATTGAAAACCAGCGAACAACATCTGCAGGACCAGATCAGCGATACCAAGGCGGAACTCGGCCAGCTGAAGACCAATGCCCGGACAATTGAAAAATATGCCCGGGAAAAGTACCTGATGAAGAAAGACAATGAAGATCTGTTCCTGGTGAGCAGTCCGGCCGGTCAAAATAATTAGTTGTTCTGAACAATATTCAATACCCGTAGCCGTTTATAGTTACGGATAATTGATAATTAATTTCTTAACAAGCTTTTTGAAACTATGCACAGCATCACGCAGGAGGCGCTGATACAGTATATGTATGGCGAAACCTCCACCGAACAAACCGCCGCCATTCAGGCCGCTTTGCAAACCGACTGGCAGCTGCGGGAATCCTACCAGGCCCTGGTAAGTGCCCGCGAGCAACTGGGAAAGTCTACGTACCAGCCCAGGAAAAAGTCGGTTGACTTTATCTTAGCCTATGCAGGCAAACAGGTAAAAGAAATCACAACAGAGTAATTTCCCCTGTGCGCCTTTTACAAGTAATTTCGTCCCCCGGCCCAAACCGGGGGACTTTCTTTATGACCATCCAGGAACGCTATCAATCGGTAATCCAATATTTCCTGGCTCATAGCCCGGAAGCTGAAACAGAACTGGTGTATGATAATCCTTTCCAGCTGCTGGTGGCGGTGATTTTGTCGGCACAATGCACCGATAAGCGGGTAAACCTCACCACCCCTGCTCTGTTTGAACGGTACCCGGATGCGGAAGCCCTCAGCAAGGCCAGCTTTGAGGAGCTTTTCCCCCTGGTACGGAGTATTTCCTATCCGAATAACAAAACCAAACACCTGATCGGGATGGCCAACAGGCTGATAACGCAGTTTAAAGGTGAGGTGCCGCTAACCGTGGAGGAGCTGGTTACCCTGCCGGGCGTAGGGCGGAAAACGGCCAATGTGATTACTTCCGTGATTGATGCTCAACCGAATATGGCGGTGGATACCCATGTTTTCAGGGTCAGTGCCCGGCTGGGATTGACCCGGGGGGCCAAAACGCCCCTGGCCGCTGAAAAACAACTGATCCGGCATATCCCCCGCGAGCTCGTGCACCGGGCGCACCACTGGCTCATTTTACACGGCCGCTATACCTGCATGGCCCGGAATCCCCGGTGCAGCGAATGCGGCCTGCAGGCGGTCTGTAAATTTTATAATAACAAAGCGAAAAAAGCAGGCCGGCTTTCAGGAAAAATCGTTTAATTTGTAGACTTGTTGCCCTGTCCGGGCAATTGTTTTTAAAAGATACATCCGCTTAACTGCATGAAAAGAATAACCCCCTTGTTGGCAACGCTCCTGCTGTTGATGGCCGGAGGTCAGAAAGCGTTGTCGCAGTATTATTTCTATGACAGTTACTCCTACAATACGCCGCTTGTTTTTGAATTCGGTGTATCGGGAGGCGCTATGAACTGTCTCACAGACCTGGGTGGCAAAAAAGGACTGGGAAAAAAACTCCTGAAAGACCTGAACTTTGGTAATACCCAGCTCAACGGCAGCATCTACTTTTCCGCCACCTACAAGGATGCTGTGGCTGTAAGGCTGGAAGGAACATTCGGACAGGTAAAGGCTTACGACAGTATCCTCGTAAAAGAACAACTCACCACGCAGGGACGTTACCAGCGTAACCTGAATTTCCGCAGTAAGATTTCTGAAATTTCACTCATAGCTGAATTTCATCCTTTATTCGCTTTTATCAACTGGTCGCTGCGGGATGACCAGGATCCGCCCCGCATTTCTCCTTACCTCGCGGCAGGTATCGGTTATTTTACCTTCAATCCCCAGGCAAAATCCAGAACGGGCGAATGGGTGGATCTGCAGCCGCTGAGCCTGGAAGGCCAGGGATTCGCGGAGTATCCCGACCGGAAGCCTTATAAACTCTCTCAATTCAACATTCCCATTGGCGTAGGGATCCGGTACGAGTTATCATCCGTATTCAACCTCCGTGCCGAATTGCTGCACCGCACCCTGCATACCGATTACCTGGATGATGTAAGCACGCGTTACATTGACAATGCAGTATTTGCCAATTATTTCACCGGCAACCAGCTGCAGAATGCCATTGACCTGGCCAGCAACCAGCGTACCAATATTGACCCTGCCAACAGCAACTGGTTCCGCAAATCGGAAGGCGGTATCCGGGGTAATCCCAACAACACCGATTCTTATTTCACCTTCAACCTGAAAATCGGGTACATCTTCGGAAGGGAGAGCCGTTAATCCAAGGACTTGAACATACTGACGAAAAGGTCATTCCTGCAGGAATGACCTTTTCTCTTTTCAGGCAACCCGGAAATCAGTGTTGCCGTTTTGCCGAAACAAAAAGGCAGAGCGATCAGGAAAGTTAATAACGGAAAGGGATACACGGGAAAGCACCGCACAAAAAAGGCCGTTGAAGTATTTCACCTCAACGGCCTTCACTATAGAAGAACATGTGCCTTTTTACTTGTACTGGGGCGTAATGCCTGCCGCCAGTTCTGTCATTTTCTTCAGCCCTTCTTCCGGCAGATTCCCTTTCTTGAACTCAGCCAGTACTTCCGGGAGTTTGTTTTCCATTTCCATCAGGAAGTGCTCTTCAAAAGCCTTTACGTTTTTCACCGCCACTGCTTTCAGGAAGCCGTTGGTACCGAGGTAAATAATCGCTACCTGTTTTTCCACGGAATAGGGTGAGTATTGAGCCTGTTTCAGCACTTCCACGTTACGGGCGCCTTTGTCAATTACATTCTTGGTGGCGGCATCGAGATCGCCACCGAATTTAGCGAAGGCTTCCAGTTCGCGGTAGAGGGCCTGGTCGAGTTTCAGGGTACCGGCCACCTTCTTCATCGACTTGATCTGTGCGTTACCACCCACACGGCTCACAGAGATACCTACGTTGATGGCTGGACGGATACCCGCGTTGAAGAGGTTGGATTCCAGGAATATCTGACCATCGGTGATCGAGATTACGTTGGTGGGGATATAAGCAGATACGTCACCTGCCTGTGTTTCAATCACGGGCAGCGCCGTGAGTGATCCACCGCCCTTTACCAGGTGTTTGATGGTCGGGGGCAGGTCGTTCATCTGGCGGGCGATTTCATCACGGGAGATGATTTTCGCCGCACGCTCGAGCAAACGGCTGTGCAGGTAGAATACGTCACCCGGATAAGCTTCACGGCCGGGGGGGCGACGCAGCAGCAGGGACACTTCGCGGTAAGCCACCGCCTGTTTGGAAAGATCATCATAGATGATCAGGGCAGGACGGCCGGTATCGCGGAAGAATTCACCGATGGCTGCACCGGCGAAGGGTGCGTAGAACTGCAGCGGAGCAGGATCGGAAGCAGAAGCTGCCACGATGGTGGTATAAGCCATGGCGCCGTTGTCTTCCAGCGTCTTCATGATACCCGCGATGGTGGAAGCCTTTTGACCGATGGCCACATAAATACAGTATACCGGTTTGCCGGCAGCGTAGAATTCTTTCTGGTTGATGATGGTGTCGATCGCGATGGCGGTTTTACCCGTCTGGCGGTCACCAATGATCAGTTCCCGCTGGCCACGGCCGATGGGAATCATGGCGTCGATGGCCTTGATACCGGTTTGCAGGGGTTCTTTTACCGGTTCGCGGAAAATTACGCCCGGCGCTTTACGTTCCAGCGGCATTTCGTAGAGTTCGCCGGTAATAGGACCTTTACCATCGATGGGTTCACCGAGGGTGTTGATTACACGGCCGCTCATCCCGTCACCTACACGGATAGACGCGATTTTGTCGGTGCGCTTTACACGGTCGCCTTCCTTGATTTCGCTGCTGTCGCCCATCAGTACCACACCCACATTGTCTTCCTCGAGGTTGAGAGCAATGGCTTTCACGCCATTTTCAAATTCCACGAGCTCACCGCTGCGTACATTATTCAGGCCATACACGCGGGCGATACCATCACCCACCTGCAGTACAGTGCCCACTTCTTCGAGGCTGGTACCGGCGTTGAAATTGCTGAGTTGCTGGCGCAGAATCGCCGAAATCTCATCTGGTTTTATATCTGCCATAATTGTTTATTTAGGTGTGATTACCTGATTTTATGGATAAACTGGTTATCCTTGAATTGTCGTTTAATGTCTTTCAGATCGCGCAGGATGCTGGCATCTACCAGGGAGCCGCCCATTTCCAGGGTGAAGCCACCCACCAGTTCGTCTTTCACTAAAGTTTCCAACTCGATGTGCTGCATCGGGGTGGAAGATTTGATTTTCTGAATGATGGCTGTTTTGAGCTCATCACTCACCGGGGTAGCGGTGGTGAGTTTAACCCGGTGAATGCCGCGCAGTGTGTTGAACTGGTCAACAAAAGCATCGGCAATTTCGGGCAGCACGCCTTCCCGGCCCTTGCGGACCAGCAGGCGGATGAAAGAGAACGTAGTATTGCTGACTTTGTCTTTCAACACCGCGTCCATGATTTTATCCTTCACGCTGGGCTTGATGATCGGACTGCGCAGCATAGCGGTGAAGTCTGCGTTGGTTTTACCCAGCTGCTGCAGCATCTTCATATCAGCGCAAACCGTATCCACCTGGTTCAGTTCAGCGGCCAGGTCGAGGAGGCTCTTCGCGTATCTTCCGGCTAATCGGGGATTGTGCATGTGATATTTCTTTTAACAGGCGCCTGCGGGCTTCGGGATACTTAATTCAGTTTGGCGTCATTAGCCATTTGGCGGATAAACGATTCCTGGTCGGCGCGGTTCTGCAGTTCCCGGCGCAGCACTTTCTCACTGATTTCAATCACGAGGTTACCCACCTGGTTTTTAATATCGGTGATGGCTGCCATTTTCTGGTTGTTAATGGAAGCGTGTGCATCGGCAATGATTTTGGCTGCCTGCACTTTCGCTTCATCACGGGCGTCGTTGATGATCTTATCTTTGATTTCCTTGGCTTCCCGCAGCATCACGGCTCTTTCTTCACGGGCTTTCGCCAGCAGCGCCTCATTGTCGTTCTTAAGCTGTGCCATTTCCAGCTTCACTTTTTCAGCGGTGGCAATGGAGTTGGCAATATGGGTTTCCCTTTCCTGCAGGCCCTTGATGATGGCCGGCCAGGCAAATTTTTTCAGGATAAAAAACACCACGAGGAAGGCCAGGAGTGTCCAGACGATCAATCCAAGATCAGGCGTAAGTAATTGCATGTGCAGTGATTTTTGTCAGTTCAGTATAGATACCCGGTAGAAGTGTGCGACGCCACTGAAGGCGGGATCAGCACTGCTGCCGGGACAATCATTTTAAAATACTGCATCCTCCGCCCTGTGCTTTGGATGCAGTAGGAAGGTTTAAAGTTCAAAGTTCAAGGTTCAAGGTTGGTGAACCTTAAACTTTAAACCTTAAACTTTTAAACTTTTTAGAGTACCATCGCGAGGAAGCCAACGATGATCGCGAACAGGGCAGCACCTTCTACGAGGGCCGCAGTCAGGATCATGTTACCACGGATGTCGTTGGATGCTTCCGGCTGGCGGGCAATGGCTTCTACAGCGCCTTTACCAATCTGACCGATACCGATACCGGCACCAACAGCAGCCAGACCGGCTCCGATGGCACCACCGGCACTAGCCAGCGCGTCTAATAAAACAAATCCCATAACTGTGATTTTATGTTTGGTTAAAAAATAAACATTAATGATGCGCCGCGTGCCCTTCTTCATGGTGTTCTCCTTCAAATGCCTGTCCGATGAAAACAGCGGTGAGCATGGTGAAGATGAATGCCTGCAGGAAGGCTACCAGCACTTCAATGAAATAAATGAATATCGTAAAGGCGAGCGATACCGGGGAAATGCCCCAGCCGGCGCCCATGGCGATTTTTTCCGCAAAGATGAAGATCATCGAAATGAGACAGATGATGATGATGTGCCCGGCCACCATGTTGGCGAAAAGACGTATGATCAGGGCAAAGGGCTTGATGAACACACTCAGGAACTCCACCGGCACCAGGATGAACTTCACACCCAGGGGAACACCCGGGGGGTTGAAGATATGACCCCAGTAATGGCTGTTGGAGCTGAACAGGATGACGATGAAGGAAATGACACCCAGTACGGCCGTAAAGGCGATGTTGCCGGTTACATTGGCCGTTCCGGGGATGAGCCCGAAAATATTATTGATCAGGATGAAGAAGAATACCGTAAGCAGGTAAGGCAGGTATTTGTAGGTTTTATGCCCCAGGTTGGGCTTGGCCACCTCATCGCGTACAAAAGTTACCAGCACTTCCACCAGGTTTTGTTTGCCCTTAGGTGCGGAGGTTACCCCCTGCCCTTTTCCATAGGTTTTCGCTACGCTGAGCATCAGCCAAACCAGCAGGGCCAGGGCGATGAGCATCTGAACCACGTTGCGGGTGAGGGAGAAATCGTATACTTTAGAGCCATCCACCGCTTCAATTTTGCCTTCCGCGTTCAGTTTGTAGCCATCCACTTCGGCGTGCCCGTGTTCAAACTTAGAGGCCATAAATACCGACAGTCCTTTAGCAGGGGAATAAAGGATAACGGGGAGCGGAATGGAAATGGGATGTTTTTGCCCGTCGCTGCCTTTATATTCAGCAAAATGGAACTCATGGGCGTCCATAATATGACCAAAAATCACCTCCTTGGCGTTAAAGCCTTCGGCGGCTTCCGGGGCATGTGCGCCGGCTTCATGACCGGCAGGGGCGGGATGTTCTTCGTGCTGGGCAGTTACGGGTGCCGCAGCCAATACCAGAATCATGCTGAAAACCGCTGCCAGTATAGATTTGAACCCTTTTGCAAACATAGCTTCTCCGAAATTTGGCGCAAAGATAGGGGTTGGATGGCTAATTTGGAAGGGAGAAAGGGGATAATTTGACGAGGAATTTTAAGAGTGTCCGGACTGCTCCCGGTATTGCCTGATACGCTCCAGTTCAGCGACGTCTGCCTGGTCGCGAAGCCGGTTGACGGCTTTTTTGTTTGCAATCAGATGATTGATATGCAGAAAAGGCACTTTTACCTCCTCAATTTCGGCTATGGTGGCAGCTTCGAGGCATTGGCCAAACGTGAGGTGCTCCATTCCTTTCATGTGGGTAATAATATCCAGTTCCAGCCCTTCGCCGATATAAAAATTCGTCCATCCCGGAATAAACCTGAACGATTCCAGTTGCAAAGATGCATATCCCAGTTCCCCCAGCACTTTTTCAAGTTTCCGGCGATTTTCCAGTGTATCCTCTATCCACACATCGATATCATCAGTAGATCTTGCATAACCATGAAGATTGACAGCTACACCGCCGATCATGATGTACGCCACCGCATACTTGTTCATCAGGCGCCAGAAATTCAGCAGGCTATCGTCCAGTACATCCATGTGGTCAGGGTATTTGACGGTGCGTGACCACCGCTTTTTTCAACATGGTACTGATGCGCATCAGCCGCATCATGATGCGGAAGCGCTCGGTGTAGGTTCGTTGCTGCTGCTCCGCCAATTTCCGGTCAGCTGCCCGTTTCCAGTCATCCGCAGCGGCAGCTTGCTGTTTCGTCTGACTCATGTTAGGTTGGAAATGCATACAGCAATTTAACGTATTTCAGGAAATGAATGATCCTGCGCCGGAATCTGACGCCCAAACTGCAGCTGATGCAGCTGGTAGTAGTAGCCCTGCCGGCTCATCAGTTCATCATGCGTACCGGTTTCCTTTACTTCTCCTTTTTCCAGTACCAGGATTTTATCGGCCTTGCGGATGGTGGAGAGCCGGTGGGCGATTACAATGGAGGTATGACCGGTGATGAGTTTGTCGATGGCCTGCTGGATGAGCTGCTCACTTTCCGTATCCACGGAGGAGGTGGCTTCATCGAGGATCAGGATGGCCGGTTTATAAAGTATGGCCCGGACAAAAGAAAGCAGTTGCCGCTGCCCCAGGGAGAGCGTAGCGCCTCTTTCCATGACGTTGAACTGGTAACCGCCGGGCAGGCGCATGATAAAATCGTGGATACCAATCAGCTTCGCCGCTGCTTCCACTTCCGCGTGGGTGATGGCGGGGTTGCGAAGGGTAACATTGTCCAGCACCGATCCGCTGAACAGGAACACATCCTGCAGTACCACGGCGATTTTACTGCGGAGGTAAAACAGGTCGTAGTCGGTGATATCCGCCCCGTCAATTTTTATCTGCCCCTGCTGAATATGATAAAGCCGGTTGAGGAGGCTGATGATGGAGGTTTTGCCGCTTCCCGTATGTCCGACGATGGCCAGGGTTTCCCCCGCACCGATCTGAAAGGAAACATTCTTTAAAACTTCCGTACCGGGTGTATAGGCAAAGCTGACCTCCTTAAACTCCACTGCGCCTTTTAACACAGCAGGTTGAAGGCTTCCGGTATTGGCAGCGCTGTCATCAATATCCAGCACTTTGAATACGCGTTCACTGGCAATCATACCCATCTGCAGCACATTGAATTTGTCGGCCAGCATCCGGAGGGGTCTGAAGAGGAGATTGAGGCAAAGGATAAAGGCAGTAATGGTACCGGCCACCTGTTCGGCATCCTGCCCGCCGGCTTTCCACACCAGCAGGCCGGTGGAGAGGGCCAGGATCAGTTCTACGGCGGGGAAAAAAACGGAATACGCAAAGATCGCGCGCACGTTGGCATTCCGGTGTTCGCGGTTGATGTCGCGGAAATGTTCGTATTCGCGGTCTTCCGCGGCAAATGCCTGTACTACAAACATGCCGGTGATGTGCTCCTGCACAAAGGCATTGAGCTGGGCCACTGCATTACGTACACGGGTAAACGAACGGTTCACGCTTTCCTTGAAATACCAGGTTGTCACCATCAGCAGGGGAAAAGGCGCCAGGCAGATGAGGGTGAGCTGCCAGTCGATGGACAACATATAAAAGAGCACCGCGATGATGGACAGCAGATCAGCGATAATAGGGATCAGGCCATCGCTGAAAATATCGTTGATGGATTCGATATCATTGATGGTACGGGTGGTGAGGGTGCCGATGGGCGTTTTATCGTACTGGGAGAGGTTGAGGTGAATGATTTTATTAAAGGTGGTTACGCGCAGATCCTTTACCACGTGCTGCCCGAGAGACGCCGTGAGAAAAGTAAAGGCAAAACGGCAAACAGACTCGATGAGCAGGAGACCCAGCTGGAGAATGGTAACGCCGGTAATCACCGCGGCGGCGCCGTGCAGCCACTGCCAGTGCGGATCGGGCTGCAGACCGCGGGTGATGGTGAGTTGAATCAGCCAGGGCCGCAGCGGAGCGGTGGCAGCCAGGAAAACAGACAGAAAAACGGCGAGCCAGAACGTACGGCGGTAAGGCGCCGCGAAATGGAACACCCTTCTCAGTAAGGAAATGTCGAGCAGCTTTTTTGGCCGGGCCTTTTCACGCATGGCGCAAAGTTAACTGAAAGCGTTTGCAGGAAGGAAGAAGCGAAACAGTATCCTTTATTCACCGTTCATGTGACGGTTATAAGCTTTTATGAAAATGGCGCCGAGATTTTTATAGGGCGGCACATAATCATCCCAGCTTTCCCGCATCCCCTTGTTGCTATCAGCATAAAAAAGCTGGGTGAGGCTGGTCCACATATCTTTCCATACTACCGGTTTGCCAGCGGCGAGGGTCTGGTTGAGATAATTGAGGATGGGCCGGTTGATATCGCCCTTTCCGATTTCCTTGGTGGAAATGATATGGGCATCGGGGTTGAGGTCGAGGATTTCGCTGAGGTTTTTATAACCGCCACAGGAGCCCACCACAATGATTTTGGCTTCACCGGGCATCCGTTTGATGGTGCCGGGCAGCCAGTAACTGTGCCCGCGGTGAATGACCACGGAAGGGTGGAGTTCCAGTTTTTCGAGGTAAGCGCCCAGGTGTGCCTGCGCGCTGTCGTCCATGTTTTTATCACTGTCCAGGGGCAGGTTCGCGAATATCCACACAGGTTTGCCTTTGATGGAACGGATCTCCACCCATTCTTTCTGGCGGGTGATTTTCCATTCTTTGGGGCTGAAAGAATTCAGAAAGGCTGGAAAGATCATCTTTCCATCCTCATCGCCGTAAAAGAAAACCTGCTGTACCACCCTCCCCTTCTCATCAGCCAGGTAGGAATAATCCACCGAAAAAATGGACGGGATGCCGAGGGTACTCATGAGGTCGATGCTGTTGTCATTAAAGGAAAGAAAGATCTGCCTCAGCAGGCTGTAAATCACGGTACCCTTGCTGTTGCCCGCTTCGGTACATTTCTGTTCATTCGCGGTGATATTGCTGAGCATATTCTGCCGCAGCTGGGGATCATGAATGCTGCTGTAGCTGTCGGCCACATCTACCGCATCTTCCAGGTTGGCTTTTTCATCGAGGTTCGAAACAAAGGCGCGCATCAGGGTGAGGGCATTGTCGGGCGGCATCATTTTCAGCATCGTATCCAGCTGATTGTAATTGGCCGCCATCTTGATGAATTTTTTAAAGAAATCCATCTTCACATTCATCAGCAGTTTATCCATCCTGGGCTGTGGCCCCAGCAACTGCACCAGCCTGCTGAAACTGTGTTTATAGCTGGAAGTATAAATATCATTCTCTCCCATTACGATCATATAGTACAACTCTTCCGCGCTCAGGGGCTGGATGGCTTTCATGCGGACGGCCAGGTTGTTCTGATCGTGCAGTTCATTGATGGGCGTGATAAAATGCCGGATGGCTTTTCGCTGGAGCATATCGCGCAGGCCGTTGGTGCCGAAGAGGGCAATGGGGGTATCCCTGCGGATGAGCCGTTCCTGGTAACTGATTTCGGTTTTCACCAGCAGCCGGTAATAGGCGATGGTGTCTATGTTTGTTTCACCATCTCCGATAATAGACTGAATACTGTCGATCTGCTGCCGGCCGTTCAGGATATCATCCAGGAAAGGATAATACAGCAGGGCGTTGGGTGTCTGGCTGAGCCGGGCAACCGTTTTCACCATCGGGTGGGTATTTCTGCGGATCAGCTTACCCTCGGGCGAAGTTCGCGAAGAGGCATAATCATATAACTGCTTGGGGTCGTTCCGGCAGGCAATCACCACCAGGCTGTCGGCGAAGGGTTCATTCACAAAGGGACGGATGGTACGGAGGATCACTGATGGATAACGGGTAACAAATTTTACGTAGAGAATTTTCTGACTTTCTTCATAGCCGCTGTTCAGCGGAAATATTTCCGTGAGGATACGGCCCACTTCATAAGGCTGTTCCTGAATGACCGGGACCATACTCAGCGAATCGAGGTTGAGGCGGAGGATGCGGTCGAATTGTTCCACCAGCCGGGGCGCTAGGGCAGGATTGAGTTTTTTCGATTTCCAGGCCAGCCGGAAAGAACGTACGAGCTCTTCCACGTAGGAAAGCTGGCGGATTTTATCATTGTTGGTGGCGAGGGAACTGGTTTCCTCAATAAAGCAA
>WBZP01002552.1_pt2 | contig 18741 bp, 31 predicted proteins | sample 5204301 | NCBI WGS metagenome assembly WBZP01 (sample SAMN12412401, study PRJNA552823) | activated sludge metagenome | isolation source: activated sludge from nitrification reactor of wastewater treatment plant... | place: USA: Pennsylvania | collected 2017 | reverse complement strand
TAGGCCACCGGGACGCAATGTTGATCGCCCTGTATTTGCTAGGCTGAGCGACGGCCTGCATGAGGCCGTCGAACAATGGTCGACGGCGGCAGATGTGAGCATTTCCGAAGCCATCCGTCGCCTACTCCGCTCTCACCCTGATCTGCAACGATATTTAGGGGATGGGAAGTGAACTATTACAATTTGATCCTGCCGTTTTCGCTCGGAATTATTATGGGGGCCGCGCTACTAGGATGTGGCGTGCTGTTTATTGAATATCGGATTCGGAAACTTCCTAAACTTGGAAGGGATTAAGTCCGGATTGCGGCGATAAATGCCGAAAAGAACAAGGTCTGTGTAGGTATAATAAGTGCCACGGATGGTGGATTGCTGGCGAGCCAACATTGCTCAGGGATAGGCGCGCTAATCCCCCACAGCCTCACTCAACAGGACAAGAGCCTGCCTGATCAATTCGATCTTGAGTGCGACGGCTCGTAAAACAGTTTCACCGTTCGCGGTTACGCCTTTGCATCCCCGGAGACGCTGTTGCATCTCGAAGAGCATGTCGTCGATCTGATTGTCGGTGAGGGGGCGGTCAGCCATCGGGGCGGGAAGATGCGCTTGGTCTGTAACTCTGTCAACTGGCGTTTTGGAATCCTATGGAATCGGTATCGCCGCCTCTGATCGAGGCCCCCCAATCTCAACCCGGTTCTGTCCCGCTGAGGAATCGGCGGCACGAACAATACTGCCGACTCCGTGTGCTTGGTATTAGCCCGATCGCAGCCGTGCGCGATTCTGGTTTCACCGCTGGCCTGGCCTCACCGACCGCCGAAACCGACAAGAACGCCGGGTTGCGCGGCGTCATCTCCAAGCTCGAACGCAACAAATCCGTCCGCGCCCGCATCCAATATCTGGCCGGCAATACCGACGACGTACTGCGCGAGAAGCGCCGCAAAATTGAAGAATGCCTTTGGAATATCCTGGACGCTCCGATCAAGCGGGTGATGACGGCTCAACCAGCCATTACCGACGATGACGGCAATACCGTGAGGGCTGCTGCCGTCGCACTCGACGTCGAAAAGGTCACTGCTCTCGACGCCGATGAACAAACATCCCTCTATGGTACAATCAAAACGGTGACGTTTCTGAGTGGCGGCAGTGTCAAGCTTGAGCCATATCCGGTCACGGAAGCCGCCTCGCAACTACGCGCCCTCAACGGACTGGATGCGCCGAAGCGGATGGAATTGACCGGTGCAGATGGTGGACCGATGCAAATTGCCCGAGTGGAGCGCGTGATTGTCGATCCTGCGGATTCAGACCGCTCGGGTGTTCCTGCCACTGTTGGAGCCGGCGCGTTATAAGGGATGCCACGGCGGCCGCGGCAGCGGCAAGAGCCATTTCTTTGCCGAGGCATTACTTGAGCGATGCGTGATGCAGCCGGGCCTACGGGCGGTCGGCATCCGCGAAATACAGAAGAGCTTGGAGCAATCGGTCAAGCGCCTACTCGAAGACAAGATCGAGCAACTCGGGCTTGGCTCCTATTTCGAGCCGCAGAAATACGAGATCAAGACGCCCGGCGGCGGGCTAATCATCTTTCAGGGAATGCAAAACCACACTGCCGACTCGATCAAGTCGTTGGAAGGATACGACGTGGCATGGGTTGAGGAAGCGCAATCGCTATCGCAGCGGAGCCTTGATCTGCTTCGCCCGACCATCCGCAAGCCGGGCTCGGAAATCTGGTTCAGTTGGAACCCACGACACAAGACGGACCCGGTTGACAAGTTCTTGCGTGGCGGGGAGCGCCCGCCTTCGTCGATCGTCGTCGAGGCCAACTGGTCCGACAATCCGTGGTTCCCGGATGTTCTCCAGGAAGAAAAGGACTACGACAGGCGGCGCGATCCCGACAAGTACACCCACGTCTGGGCCGGCGGATATCTGCGCAGTTCGGAGGCGAGCGTTTTTCGCAATTGGCGGGTTGATGAATTCGAAACGCCAGCCGATGCGACGTTCTATCATGGCGCGGATTGGGGTTTTGCCGTTGATCCGACTGTGCTTGTCCGCTGCTTTATCGACGGCCGCACGCTCTACATTGACCATGAGGTCTACAAGGTCGGTTGCGAAATCGACCGGACGCCGGCCCTGTTCGATACGCTGGTCCCCGGACAACATGGCGCAGCGCGGCAATGGACCATCATCGCAGACAGTTCCGACCCGCAGAACATCTCCTATGTGCGCCGGCATGGATATGAGCGGATCAAGCCGTCGATCAAAGGGCCGCACTCTATCGAGCAGGGAATTGAATTCCTGAAGGGGTACGACATCATTGTGCACCCGCGGTGCAAGCACACGATCGACGAACTGACGCTGTATTCCTTCAAGACTGATCCACTGACGGGTGAAGTGCTTCCGGTTCTTGAAGATAAGAAAAACCACGTTATCGACGCGCTACGCTATGCGGTCGAGGATGTGCGTCGCCCGAAATTCGAATGGTATGTGGGAAGCTGAATGACCATCGCAGCCAAGGCCACCATCATCGCTATTGCTGCGAGCATCGCCACTCTCGGAATCATCGCTCTCGGTGAATTCGCATTCGTAGTCGCCGTCAATGGCGGTCTGATTTAATCGGCCGTCAAGGTACAGCCGATGAAACTCAACCCGCTGGCGTGGTTCCGGCGTGAAGTCAAACAGTCCGCAGCCGGGCCGGCGATTTCCGCGTTCAGCGTTGGCCGTCCGGTATGGACAAAGCGGAACTATGAAGGGTTCGCCCGCGAAGCCTATGGCATCAACGCTGTTGCGCACCGATGCGTGAAGCTGATCGCACAAAGCTGCGCAAGCCCGCCCTGGCTGCTCTACGACAGAGGCGGAGTGGAAATCGAAGAACACCCGCTGCTCGACCTCCTGAACAAGCCGAACCCGATGAACGGGGGAGCGCAGTTCTGGGAAGCGTTCTACGCCTACCTGATGCTGGCGGGGAATTCGTACATCGAACACGTACAGGCGAGGGGGAAGGCAAGTCCTGAGCTATGGGCGCTGCGCCCGGATCGTATGCAGGTCATTCCGGGGCAATACGGGACACCGCAAGCCTATCGCTACGAGGTGAACGGACGCCAGATCGATTGGGATGTCGATCCCCGTACGGGACGATCCGCGGTTCTCCATGTGCGCGAGTTTAATCCGTGCGATGATTGGTATGGCCTGAGCCGTGTAGAGCCTGCCGCCTATGGCGTCGATCGCCACAATGCGGCGGCGGGGCACAATAAAGCGCTGCTCGACAATGGAGCGAGGCCATCCGGTGTTCTTGTGTTCAAGCCAGTTCAAGGTGGGACTGGCGAGCCGGCACAATCGGCTCCGACAGAAACGATCGTATCTGCCGAGCAGCGTTTGCATGAACGCTACGGAGGCCCGGACAACGCCGGCCGTCCAATGGTACTCGGCGGCAACGTCGAATGGGAAGAAATGGGCCTCTCGCCGAAGGACATGGACTTCGGCAAGAACAAGGATGACGCCGGGCGTGACATCGCAACGTCATTCGGCGTCCCGCACATTCTGATCGTTCCGGGCGAGGCGACATACAACAATCTGCGCGAGGCGCGGCTTTGGTTCTGGGAAGACACCGTTCTCCCGCTGATCAACACAGGGCTCGACGCGCTCAATACGTGGCTTGCCCCGGAATATGAGGGCGATCTGAAGATCGCTGTTGATCTGGACGATATTCCCGCGCTTGAGCCGCGCCGAGAAGCAAAGCGAACATCGGTCACGCTGCTGTTCGATAAGGGGCTACTGACCCGCGATGAAGCGCGCGAATCGCTCCAATACGATGACTGGCCTAAAGATGCGGTCGGCAAAGTAGATGCGCCAGTCCTGACGGCCGTGATCGAGTCGATAGACAAAATCGGCGTCGAGCCGGCAGAACGCTACCTGCAAAGCACGGGCCTGTATCCGGAAAACCAGACCATCGCTGATGCGGTTGCTGCGCTGCCTGACGATATCGCGGGCATGGACAGTCCGGAAGACGTAGCGGCGGCAATGACGCCGAGCGGGCAAGCCGGTGATGCCGCGCCACCAAACGACGGAAGCAACGAAGATGCTTGAGCATAAGACCGCGCCGCTTTCGTTCGCATTGAAGGCGCTCGGCGATCAAGGTGAGTTCGAAGGCTATGCGCTCACCTATGGAAATAAAGACGACGGCGGTGACATCTGCATTAAGGGATGCGCGACAAGCTCGCTGCGCAAGCGTCCGGCGAACAAGGTGAAGATGCTTTGGCAGCACGACCCGCTGCATGTCATCGGCAAGTGGAACGATCTTGTCGACGACGAAAAAGGTCTGCTCGCGAAGGGCCAGCTTTTTATGGACGTGCAGAAGGCGCGCGAGGTCTTCGCCATCCTCAAAGGTGGGGGAATTGACGGACTGTCGATCGGCTACCGGGCAGAAGATCATGAGTACGACAAGGCGACCGATGCACGGCTGCTCAAACAAATCGATGTGCTGGAAATTTCCGTCGTTACGTTCGCGATGAATCCAGAAGCCACGATCACCATGGTCAAATCAGCATCCGACATCAAGACCAAGCGCGAGTTCGAAGACCTACTAGTATCGATCGGCTTCTCTCGCGGCGCAGCCAAGGGCATTGCGTCGAAGGGATTCCGCGAAGATGCTGGCGGCATCAGCCAAGATGTGATCGACGCCATTCAGCGGAACTTCACGGGCCTCGCGCAGAAGATCAAGGGATGACCGCGTGGCGACTTGGCGTGAGGAAATTCTTGGCGACGGACAGGTGCGGCTGATCTGTGCCGATTGCCGCGAAGTGCTGCCGACGTTGGGGAAGGTAGATGCGGTGGTAACCGATCCGCCGTATGGGGTAGGTTTCAAAGGTCAGACCGAGAACGACGGGCGCAAATCGCGCGGGACGTATTCGGGCGCATTTGACGACACAGACCAAAACTACATTTTGGATCGTGTGTGCTTGGCGATACGCATTGCGGATCGTGCAGCAATAACACCTGGCTCGCGGTTGTTGCCTAAGTATCCGCCATACGACGACCTTGGCTGTTTTTTTGTCCCCGGTGGCGTCGGAATGGGCCGATGGGGGTTCTGTTGCAGCCACCCGATCGCATACTATGGCAAGCGACCAAGCCGTCCCGGTATGTGGCCAACGTCGTTTTATGACGCCAAGCCCATGCCCAGCGATTATGGGCATCCCGTCGCCAAGCCCATCGAATGGATGAACAGACTTGTAGCGTTAGCAACGATGCCTGACCAAACCGTGTGTGACCCATTCATGGGCTCCGGCACCACAGGTGTCGCCGCTGTTAAGCTTGGCCGGAGATTCATCGGGATTGAAATACACGAACCCTACTTCGACATCGCGTGTCGCCGCATCTCCGATGCTCTGAAACAGCCTGACATGTTCATTGAAAAGCCGAAGCCGGCGACGCAGGAAGCGCTATCGCTTTAATTGAAAACCCTTCCATCCGCGGGACGCGGGGAAGGGCGGACTACCAACAATTTCCGGACCCTCGGGATGAGGCCGGGCCATCGCGAGCGCGCAAGCGCTCAAGCCCAACCATCCCAGGAGTCCATTCTCATGGAACTGAAAGAACTGGAAACGGCCGTCAAGGAGGCCGTTACTCCCGTCATGACGGCCTTCGAAGAGTTCAAGGCCACCAATGACGCGCGCCTGAAGGAAATCGAGAAGAAGGGCGCTGCCGATACCGTCATCACCGACAAGCTCGCCAAGATCGAGGCGGACCTGTCGAAGGCGGAAGACGCCAACCAGAAGCTCACGCTGCTCGACAAGCAGCAGAAGGCGCTCGACGAATTGCAGAAGCAGTTCGATCAAGTCGAGGTCATGCTGAAGCGTGCGACCGGCGGCGGCAACCAGGAGACGAAGCAGAACCGCGTCGGCGACTGGGCGCGAGCTGTCGTCACCGCTCACACGATGGGCGTCGCCAATCTCGCAGAAGACCAGCGCAAGCTGCTCGACGACATCCGCACCGAGTACAAGGCGCTATCGGTCGTCCCCGACACGGCCGGCGGTTACCTCGCGCCGTCCGAATACGTGCGCGAGATCATCAAGGCCGAAACGGAAATCTCTCCGGTCCGCTCCTTGGTGCGCGTGCGGCAGACCGCGGCGAAGTCGGTTCAGATTCCCAAGCGGACCGGCCAGTTCGCCGCCGTGTGGGTCGCCGAACAGGGAACCAAGAGCGAGACGACCGGCCTCACCTACGGCTTGGAGGAAATCCCGACCAGCGAACTCTATGCGCTCGTCGATATTTCCAACCAGATGCTCGAAGATTCGGCGTTCTCCATGGACGGCGAGATCAGCATGGAGGCGGCGGAACAGTTCGCCGTTGCCGAAGGTGCTGCATTCGTCTCCGGGTCCGGCGTCGGCAAGCCGCAGGGCTTCCTGACGAACGCGAACGTCGGGACCACGAACTCCGGCGCTGCAACGACCATCACGGCTGATGGCCTCTTGTCGCTGAAGTACGCCATCAAGTCGGCGTATCAGGCGTCCGCATCCTGGGTCATGAAGCGCGCGACCATCTCTTCGGTCCGCAAGCTCAAGGATGGCAACGGCAACTATCTCTGGCAGCCGGGCCTTGCCCAGGGTCGCCCGAACACGCTCGACGGCGATCCCTACGTCGAGGTGGCGGACATGCCGTCCGAAGGCGCCGGTCTCAAGCCGGTGGCCTACGGCGACTGGCGCCGGGCCTATACCTGGATCGACCGCATCTCCATGGAGATGCTGCGCGATCCCTATACCCAGGCCACCAGCGGCAACGTGCGCTTCATCGTGCGCAAGCGCGTCGGCGGCCAGGTGACGTTGGCCGAAGCCATCCGCGTGCTGGTCTGCTCGACCTGATCGCGTCTGCGCGGCGCTTGTCTCCGTGAGCGTCTGCGCCTCGGCCCGCCGTCTTCCGCGCCTCAAGGGCGGCGGGCCACCCATCCCCACCAATTCTCTGAAGGACTCAAGCGATGGCAAACGTCTATCGTGACCTGCACAATGCAGTGAAAGTGAATCCGCTCGGCATCTATCCGCAAGCCGTCGGTACGACCGGCGCTTCCAATGGCGTGACGACCGGCATCATCGACCGGCGCGGTTATGGCGGCGTCGAGTTCATCTTCGGCTATGGCACCATTCCGAGCACCACGGAAACGATCACCCCTGTCGTTCTCGAATGCGCCACGACCGGCGGCACGTTTACCTCCGTCGCCGACGCCGATCTGATCGGCACGGAAGCGGCGGCCGGTATCGCAGCCGGGACGCGCACCTCGGGCTCGACCAAGAACGTGTTCAAGTCGGTCGGCTACAAGGGCAATCAGCCCTACGTCAAGGCGAAGCTCTATGGCGTCGGAACGGCGACGGCCCTCGTGTCGATTTGCCCCGTGCTCCATACTCCGCGGTCTCGGCCGCCTGCGTAACGCGATTTCGGCGCGACGGCCTTCTGTAGTCGCGAAATGCGCTCGTGCCCGTAGCGTCCGAAAGACGGGCATATCATCCAAAGGTGCCGCATGAAGGTGTTTCTGCTGCTCTGGCTGATCGTTGGTGGCGTCGACATGGGTCCGCCGCCTATTGAGGTGGGAACGATGGCAGAGTGCAGAGCGGTTGCGGCTGAATATGTCGCCAAGGGTACACCCAAAGGCGTCGACATCATGCGCGTTGGCTGCGTCGAAGAAATTTCCGGACAGCAGAGTTAGGGGGCGCGGCAGTCATGTCAGTGTCCGATGAAGGCGAGCGCCAAGTCGCGCCGACGATCGACGGAATCCGCCGTGATCATGTCGAGCGCTACAAGTGGGCCGCGCAATATCTGAAGGCCGGAAGCCGTGTGCTCGACCTCGCGTGCGGCGTCGGCTATGGCGCATGGATGCTCGCGGCAGCCGGGCATACGGTCATCGCCGTCGATCGCTCGCAGGAAGCGATCGACTACGCGCGAATGCATTACGCTCGCGTTGGCGTTACGTTCATGTGCTCGACTGCGGAGTTGTACGATCCGCGGCAGAATCCCGTGATGAACAGATTCGATGCGATCGTGTCATTCGAGACGATCGAACATCTGCGTCATCCGGAGCCTATCCTTGAGAAATGGCGCGAGCTTGCGCCGCTACTGATCACCAGCGTACCGAATGAAGCCGTGTTCCCGCACGGCGGACGGATCAAGCATCACTTCCGGCATTATCGGCCGTTCGAGTTCAAAGAACTGCTGGAAAACGCCGGATACGACATCGAAACATGGTGCGGTCAGGACGGTCCGGAATCGAGCGTCGCGCCGGATAACTTCGGCGGCCGAACGCTGATCGCGGTAGCGAAGCGACGCGAGGCGAACGTGATCGAGTTCCCGGAGCAGTTGCCGACATCGGTTCTCGTGTCGGAAGTAACGTTCGGAGAAGCAACGCTATCAACGCGGCGCCCGGTGCCAAAGCATGTATCGATCGTCGGACTCGGCCCGTCCGATGCCGCCTATCTAGACACGGTAAAGCGCCTGGGCGGCCGCAAAGCCTACTGCGATGAGACGTGGGTCATCAACGCGCACGGGCAGGTGCTCGACGCCGATTTGTGTTTTCACATGGACGATGTGCGTGTGCAGGAAATCCGCGCCAAGGCGCGTCCTGACACGAACATCGCGCGCATGCTGGATTGGCTGAAGGCGCACCCCGGTCCGGTCATAACCAGCCGCGCGCATCCGGAATATCCGGGGCTGGTGGAATTCCCGCTCGAAGACGTGCTGAACAAACTTGGCTACGACTATTTCAATTCGACGGCGGCCTATGCCATCGCCTATGCGATCTTCATCGGCGTCGAGAAGTTGAGCCTTTGGGGTTTTGATTTCACGTACCCGTCGGCACACGATGCTGAGAAAGGCCGCGGCTGCTGTGAATATTGGATCGGGGTCGCCATGGCGCGCGGGATCAAGATCGCCGTGCCGAAAACGTCGACACTCCTTGACGCGTATATTCCCGAAGACCGACGCCTCTACGGATACGACACGCTGAAGGTAAAAGTGGTCGAGCAGCCCGACCAATCGGTCAAGGTCGAATTCACTGAGCGCGAGACGCTACCGAGCGCCGACGAAATCGAGCGCGCCTACGACCATTCGCGGCATCCGTCCGCCGATCTACCAACCGTCGCCTAACAGGAGCACACAGCCATGGCCGACAGTCTCTATGAGCCGAAAGTGTACCGTCGCCAAGGTGGTGACGCACAGGTCGTCAAATCCGGCGGCAAGATCATCATCCAGGGCGGCGGCTACATCACCCCGTCTGGCGAAAGCGTCGCTTCGCATATCGCTAACGCGACCGGCGGCGTGACGATTTCCGCGGCTGGTACGGCTCAAGCGAAGATCAACGCCATCCTCGTGGCGCTTCGCGGTGTCGGCATTCTGGCGACCTCGTAGGCATTGCCATGAGCTATATCCGGCGAGAGGCGGTCGATATCCTGACGACCGCATCCGGGGCAGCGACGGAATATTCGCCGCCGATCACTGGGCGCCTGGTCGAGATCATCTATACGAAGGATGCGTCGAACGCATTCGCATCGACGGCGGACTTCACGATCACGACCGAGCGCGATGCGTTGGCGGTATTGGCCGTGGCGAACGTCAATGCGAGCGCGTCCTATCGGCCGATCCGCAAGGCGACAACGGCGACGGGCGCTGCCTCGACGCTAACCGAGTTGCCGATCTACCTCGCTGGCGATCGTGTGAAGTTCGCGGTCGCGCAAGGCGGCAGCGCGAAGAACGGACGGTTCGCCGTCATCGTCGAATAACGAGGCCGCTATGCAAGTCGAAGCCTGCACTGAGTTCCTATTCTCGCGCGACGGGATCACAAGCGAACGTCTCGCCACCGGTATGGTTGTCGACATTCCGGACCATATGGCGAAGGGGCTCATCTTCGAAGGATATGTGCGGCCAGTGGGCGATAGCAAGGCGATCGGCGCGGCCGAAGAAAACAAGGCGCTGTTCGTTGCGCCGGAGAACAAGGCGGATGGCCGCCGCCGCAAGGCGCGCATGCCGCAGAACGAAGATGAAGGCGGCCTAGACTGATGGCGACCCGGCAAGATATTCGCATCAACCAGGGCGAAACGTGGTCGTATACGTTGCCATGGTCGGCGGACCTGTCGGCCGGCTACAGTGCGGCAATGTCGATCAAACAGGTTCCAGGGCAGACCACAACGGCGATCGCCTATCTATCGACCGGATCGGATGCTGATGGCGGAACGCTCGCGCTCGGCAACCAGACGATCACGGCGTCGATGACGGCCGCGCAAACGGCGGCGCTCCTGACTGATGTCGATATATATGCGCTGATCCCGCCCGAGAAGCGGCGCAAGGAATATGTCGAGCACGAAGAATGCTTCCTGTACGACATCAACCTGACGAATACGGCAACGGGCGCGGTCACGCGGGCATATGAGGGTAAGGTGACAGTGCGTAGGAGCGTGACGCCGTGAGCCTTATCGTTGAAACCGGCGCTGGTGTCGGCTCTGCGGCCTCCTACGCGGCTGTAGCGACTGCCGACACATATTGGACCGAGCGAGCGCATAATGCGTTAGCGGCGACCTGGGCGGCTGCTACAACCGGAAACAAGGAAGGGGCTCTGCGCGAGGCGACTGACTATCTCGACGCATCCTTCGGACAATACTACCGGGGCAAGCGGGCGGGGCGCGTCCAGGGCCTCGAATGGCCGCGATCGGATGCGCTTGACGACTCCGACGTGCCATTGCCGGGGCTTCCGTCTGAGCTTGTGAAGGCGACGTGCGAACTTGCAGCGCGGGCATTGTCGGCGAGACTTGCGAAAGACAAAGATAGAGGCGGAATGGTCAAGCGCGTCCGCGTTGAAGGCGCCGTCGAAAAAGAATGGATGGATGGCGCACCAAGTGAGGCGACATATGGTTACGTCGCTCCGATGCTCGCACCGATATTGAATGGATCGCAGCGGATCGGTGGAACGCCGCAGTGGAATTGGCGCTAATGGAGACCTGGTTTATGCTGACTAATGTAGACGCGGACAAATTCGTTGCCGCTCTCAGGATGGTGGCGCGGGATGATGAAACGCTTGCTGGTCAATTAGATCGAATTGGCGACGATCGTACGATCGCGGAACGATTGCGCAGCGATGCGGAAGCGCCGACGGTCGTTACGGCGTTCTTCAAGAAGAGCGGCGGCTAATGAACGAAATCTTCGCCGACAATACAGAAAGCGAACCGGCTGTGGAAGCATGGCGCCGCCCTGTCGCCGAACGCCTTCGCCTGATCGCATCGCAGATCGAATCCGGAAACGTGTCCGCGGTCGTCTGTGTCAGCAAGTGCGGCGATCTATGGGTACAAGACATTCGCTACGATGATCAGTACGAAGCAGTTGGCGCATTGGAACAAACGAAGCTGACGCTGCTGATGGGGAGGGTGGGGTGATGCGCGTAGGCTGGGGGTGCCCTCAATGTGGTGCAGTGCATTCCCCCGATACGCGAACTTGTGACCGCTGTACGGCTCCGGCGCGTCCATGGGGAGATGACTATATCTGGCCGGGGGGTCCAGGTCCTTGGACCCCCCGCGCCCCAGCGCGGATGGCGATCTGCGGATGTCCTGTTGGTAGCGTATGCATGAATGCGGCGTGTCCGCACCGCCCGATCGTGACGTGCAGCACTACGGCGTTGAGCGCGTCGCCAATCCAATGACAGACCTCTACACCGAATTTCAGGAAACCGCTGACGAACTCCTGGAGGAGTTCAGGCAAGGCACCGTCACGCTCACAAGGACAATCCAGGGCACGCCGAATCCAGAAACGCCATGGATACCGGCCCCATCGGAAACGCGAACGTATACGCTTGATGCGGTCGTGCGCGATGTCGCGACGAAATACGTCGACGGAACGGAAGTCCTCGCAACTGACGTGCAGGTAACGGCCAGCACGAAGATGTCATGGACGGCGACGAATGGCGTCGCGATCACACCGTCAACGGTGCGCTATGAGCCGTCCCCAGGCGACGTGATGGCGATCGATGGCGATGGCGTGACGATCGTGAAGACCATGCGCATTCCGCGAGCGGGAACGGCGGTTGCTTGGAGATATATAGTAAGGGGTTAGCGGTGCCCCCGTCCGCCGTACTTAGCCCGGCGGGTTTTCCAAGCACGCTTCCGAATGGCGCTCAGCGCGTCGGGTGATTTTGGTGCTGGCCGTTTCCGCGGCGGATTAATGATGGGGCCGTCGTCCAGTCCAGTGTTGTCGCCGCGGTGATCGTGTTCCCAAGTCAGGGCGGCGCCGCAGACACGACAAAGTTGTTCACTCACTTCACATCCTCCATTGTAAGCCCAAGCTTCACCATGAGCCCGAGCAGCTTTGCTACCGGAACCGGGATAGGAACGTCACCCGCAAGCCATCGGCGGACCTCGCGGCCGTCTGTGTGGCCTAGAAAACGGCCAAGCTCGGTGTTGTTAATACCGAGCTTGGTGATGATGGTGCGGAGGGCGGCTGGGGTCATTTTAGATGCGCCTGGAATGTCTTCAGAAGTGCTGGAATGATGTCCTCGCCCGGTGTCACTACGGCGTCATAAGTCTCGGCGAGGCCTCCCTTGATAGGGTGGCCTAATACATCCTCTTCCCCGCGCTCCATGGCCCTAACACGTTGAAGTATGCAGATGGCGGCGAACCACGGCTTTCCAGCTAGCTCTTTGCGCGCCTCGTCTGACATGAGTTCGATGGCGTCGGCGACGCGCGAAATTGTGATGTCTAACCGCCTCTCAATATTACGGTCAGGCGCAGCCCATATGAACATGTCCATATCCATGTCTGTGTGCTCTTTGGAGTGCAGCGGGTGGTCATATTGACCACCCCTTTTTGATGCGGCGATCGCGAATATAGTGAACCGCGTCATCAACTGAAGTGAACCGCCGTTTGCTGCCGCGCGTGCAATTTGAGTTGAAGTAAACCGAATAATCATCGCGCTTTGCATTCCATGCGATGACGCCTGCAAACGCGCCGCGGCGAGTATGGACATCAAAAGAATTGATGCCTGCGCTTGTAAGACCGAACATCTCCGTATCCCCTCTGTTTCCGTGTTCCGATGATGAGAATATAGCAAATCCCCTCTTATAGGTCAATATGACCTAGCAGGAAAAAGCAATAAAAGTGATCACGAAATGTTACAGGCGGCGTCGGACTAAAACAGAATGCCCAAGCAATCCTTCTCCGACCTCACCGAGGAACAGGCGCAACGCATCCGCCAAGCGTTCCTCGACGCCATCTACACGGCACGCAACAGAGCGCAGATCAGCGCTATCGCAGAGGCATTGGCCCGAGGTGACATCGCAGCAATCATCCGCGCGCTCGCGCTCGATCCCGTCGTCTTTCGTGGCCTTGAACAAGCGATCGAGCAAGCGTTCGAGGTCGGCGGCAACTGGCAGATCGATCGGCTGCTACCACGCACAACAGCAACAGGGGCGCGCGTCGATATCCTCTACAATGTGCGAGCCTATGGCGCTGAGAGCTGGCTGCGGAATCATTCGTCAACGCTGATCCGGGAAATCACCGACGATATCCGGACGGCCACACGCAACTTTCTGACCGCAGGAATGGAGGCGGTCGCAAATCCGAAGACGGTCGCGCTTGATCTGGTCGGACGGCTCAATCGAGTATCAGGCAAGCGAGAAGGCGGCGTCCTGGGGCTCACGAGCACCCAGGAAGCCTGGATCAGAAACTACGAAGCAGAGCTTCGCGATCCGGAAAGGCTATCAGAAGCGCTCGCGCGGTCGCTGCGGGATAAGCGGTTCGATGGCGCTATCCGGGCGGCGATCAAGGAAGGCCGCGGCCTGGATGCGCAGATGGTCTCACGCGCCATCCAGTCCTATCGGAACAAGGCGCTGAAGCTTCGCGGGGATACGATCGGCCGAACCGAGGCCATGGCGTCGCTGCACCAATCCTCCTATGAGGCGATGCAGCAAGCTATAGGTGCGGGCCAGGTCGACGCCGACCTAGTCACGGGCAAATGGAAGACGGCAAAGGATTGGCGAGTCCGCGACACGCATCGCGCTCTTGAGGGGCGGGAAGTGCCGTTTGGAGATGCGTTCGTTACGCCGCGGGGGAATCGGCTCAAATTCCCCGGTGATCCGGCTGGCGGCGCATCTGAGGTCATCAACTGCCGATGCACCCTGAGTTATCGCATCGATTATCTGCGGCAGGCGGCAAGAGACGCAAGGGCGCGTGAGCCGTTTGCGGTTGGGTGATCAATGACCGTCTCCAATCTCCAATTCTCTGCCGACATCGAACGCTGGGCAGAGGCAACCGAAGCAAAGCTTCGCGCCGTCTTTCGCATGTCCGCGCAAGACGTGATCGAGGTAATGCAGGAGGTCGGTCCGTCAAAGACGAACCCGTCGAGCGCGGGAACCGGGCGCATGCCGGTCGCCACGGGCTTCCTACGCGCATCGCTCAAGGTGCAACTGAATGCCGATCCGCCACCCGCCAATGTCGCCAATCCGAATCCGGACGGCCGGTTCTCATTCAATCCAGCCGCCGCAACACTCGTGATCAATCAGGCGCAGATTGGGGACCGGGTTACTTGCGGATTCGTCGCCAGTTACGCGAGGGCTGTAAACTACGGAACGTCGAAAATGTCCGGCTATCACTTCGTCGAATACGCATCCGGACAATGGCAACAGATCGTGCGGCGGAATGCTGAGAAAGCGAAGGGGATTGCGGCGTGAGCGAAGATCAACATCTACGCGAGTATTATGCGGCTCTAGATGCATGGAGAAAAAACGGTGGCCGTCGTCCAGTAAATCGCCCTGATGGGATTCCGACTCGGGCTGATTTGCAATGGTACACGGATGCAGAGCGCGCTATCGCGACGGCCATGGCCGCAGTCGAAACAACGGGCGGAAGCGCGGCTCTTACTGACGCCATAAATCTTCTATCGCAGGCAAAAGAGCGAGTTGCTGATCATATCGAGGGCATCGAATAGGTGTCCACCTACCCCGAAACCATCATCACGGAAGCGCTGTTTGCGCATCTGGCGACCATGCCGGGACTGGCGACGCTGCTTCAATCGAGCACGTCGACGCCTCCGATCGCATATCCCAATTACGCCTTCACGCCGCCAAAGGATGCCGCCACAGGCGCGGCGAAGCCCTATCTGCGCGTCTACGATGTTCCGTCGCCGCCCGATGGCATCGACATCCCAGGCGATTACATCCGCCGCGGCGGGACGTTTCAGGTGTCGGTGTTCTGGCCGCTCGGCGTCGGCATCATGGCTCCGAAGGAAGCGGCCGGCACTATCGGCGCACACTTCGCGCTCAATACAATTATCGAACGCGGAACGCAGCGCATTCGCATCAGTGCGCCGCCGCGCGTGACATCGGAAATTGTCGAGTCCGACATCATGAGCATTCCGGTTCTCATTTCCTACGACGTGCTGCCATGACCGCCTCCTGCGATGATGAAGCCAAGGAATTCCGCGCGTTCGTTCGCGGAATCGCCAAGCTCCCATGCGAATGGGATCGGGCGTCGGACGGCATGCGTGACTGGTATCGCAGCCTAGCGAAACGCTATGGCGACAAGATCGGGCAGGCGCGCAAGTGAAATCCGATTCCGCCATCATCGCCCGCTGCCTCTATGAGCAAGCGCATCGCACAGGGCCGCGCTGGTCAGAATTGACGCGCATTGAAGCCGATCTATGGGTCGACCGCGCGCGCGAACTGATCAACAAACTCGATCTGCACGGATACCGGCTGAGTTACATCCCGCCGGAAATATGATCCCGCACTCAGCGGGTGAGCCCATTAAAGACCGGCTTGGGCAACCGGACTCCCCACTGATGGAGCCTAGCTATGGCAGACTTATACCCCGTCGCGGGGATGAAAATCTATATCGGCGGCGTGAAGGCGACGCAAAGCACCGATTTCGTCGCATCGGATTTTGCGAGCGAGGTATGGACCGAGATCGACGGGTGGGAAACGGTCGGTTCTTTCGGTGACTCCGCACAACTTATCACAACGCAGCTCGTCAATCGTAATCGCGACCTGAAGCAGAAAGGCACGGCCAACGCCGGCTCCATGCAATGCCAGTTTGCACAGATTGATGGCGATGCCGGTCAGCAGGCATTGTTCGCCGCAGCAGTCGGGACGAACAAGAGCAACTACGCCTTTCGCGTCGACGGCAACGAAACCGGCACGCCGAGCAAGCGCTACTTCGTCGGTCTCGCCATGGGGTTTGCTGAGCAGGGCGGTAGTGCCAACACCGTTCGCATGGTGCAATGCACAATCGAAATCAATAGCAACGTTGTCCGTGTGGCCGCGAGCTGATAGCGAACATCATCTAGGAGAAAACGACAATGGCAGACATTACCGTAACCGCGGCGAGCGTAATCGCTGGCGGCGATGCAACAATCGAAAATGGCCGCGCCGGAGCAACAATCACAGCCGGGCAAGTCGTCTACAAGGAGGCGTCGTCGGGCAAATTCAAATTGACCGACACGAACTCTGCGACGGCGGAAGTCAAGAATGCCTATGGCATCGCCTTGAACGGCGCATCTGACGGCCAGCCTCTCGCCGTGCAGAAGTCTGGCAGCATTACGATCGGAGCGACCGTGACGGCCGGTACGGCATACTACGCCAGCGAGACGCCCGGCGGCATTCAGTCTGCTGCTGATGTTGGGACAGAGGCCGTTGCATTTCTCGGTATCGCGACATCGGCGTCGGTCATCAAAATGGGGATTATCAACTCCGGCGTGACGGTGGCCTAATGGATATCTCTGCATTCAAGCGTGACGCATCGCAGATCGAAGCGGGGAAGTGGATCGACGGCATCCCCGGCTTCGGCGATGTGCGCCTCAAGGTCCGCGGACTTTCCTCGCGCGAGTTTGATCTTGCGCGCGGCAAACTGTTGCGCGCGCTCCCACGCAATGAACGTGATCGCGACGGCACGCCGTTGCCGGATGCTGCCACGCGATGCTTTGCTCTTGCCATCCATGAGGCCGTCCTACTCGATTGGTGTGGCATCACGGACAATGGTGAGGCAGTCCCTTATGGTGAAGCGCTTGCCAAAAAATGGCTCACCGATCCTGATTACGAGCCGTTCCGTGATGCCGTGACGTGGGCCGCGCGTGTGGCAGATAACGAAGCGGCGGCGTCCGCCGATGTCATCGAAAAAAACTGATTGAGGCCGTCTCCTGGCGCATGGGTGGCGGCATAGGCCCGGCGCCTGAGGTTAATCCAGAGGCGGCCGATTATCTCACGGCGTTCTGGGCGCTGGTCTATGACCGGCCCATCGGTTTTGGCGGCGTCGGCGGAATCCCGTTCACTGCCATTGCTCGCTATGCTGATATGGCCGTGATTTCGGGCGAAGCCTTTTGGGCACTTGAGCGCGCCATCCGCATTTGTGACGTTGAGTATCTGAGTTGGGCGAATGCGAAGGATGGAAAACGGCAAACGGTGTCGAGTCAGTCGATGACACCCGCCATGTTCGACGCGATGTTTGGGTGAATAGTAGGACGCAACAGAATGGACATCGCTGCCCTCGGGCTCTCAGTTGATTCCGGTCCTACCGAACGCGCGGTCGCCGCGTTACGGCAGTTGCCGGGTGCAGCACGTGCTGCTGCGGCCGGGGCGGACCAGCTTGCAGGATCGGCTGAGCGCGAAGCGCGGGCGATGACACAATCAACCGCGGCGATCAATACGAATGCGCGGGCGGCACAAGTGGCAGGGTCAGCGGCGCGCGAGACCGGCGCGACGTGGCGGGAGTTCGTCGCGGAGCGCATGTCGGAATATATGCGCCTCGAAGGTGGGCATGCCGCCGCGATGCGGCGCATGAGCGCCGAGTGGAGCTCCATGAAGGCGGTCGCCGTGGCGGCCAATCAGAATATCGTGCAGTCGGGCGGCCTCGCCCGCCATGAAATGATCAACCTGTCCCGCCAAGTGCAGGACATCGGAGTGTCGCTGGCGTCCGGTCAATCGCCGTTCACCGTGCTGGTCCAGCAGGGTACACAGGTTGGTGACATCTTCGCTAATACGAATGGCACGCTGCGCGGCTTCGCATCGCAGATCGCATCAATGATTACGCCGATGCGTTTGCTCGGCGTCGGTATTGTAGCCATCGGCGCGGCGGCATATGCGGGACTGTCCTATTGGAAAAGCTACGCGCTCGCGCTCGATGAGCTCTCGCACATCACAGGGACTGCGACTACGGAACTCTCGCGCCTGCAAACGGCGGCCAGCATCAAGGGGATCGGCCAGGATGATTTCGCGGGAGGCATGCGCCGGTTTGCCGATGCGGTCTATGATGCGAAGGCGGGAACGAATGACCTCGCAACGCTCCTGCGGCTGAACGGAAAAACAGTTTCAGATACCGCAGGCACGCTCGATACGGTCGCTGAACTTGTCCGCAGAGCAAAAGACGATCAACAGCGCTTGCAAATCCTTCAGCAAGCGGGTCTTCCGGCAACAATGGAGTGGGTGCGGCTTCTGCGAAATGGGGCGGAGGGACTTAGCGCGGCAAAAGACGAGGCGGCGAAGTTCGGTGGCGCAGCCAATGACCAAATGGTCAAGAAGGCGCGCGAGTTCGATGAAGCATGGAATAGGGCCTGGACGAACTTCGGTGTCTACGCTCGCGCATCCATTCAGACTGCGGCGGAAGAGATCGAAAAGCTGAATAATAGCGGTTTTGCGAAGTTCATCAACACGATCGCAAAATACCATCCGGTTGGTCTGCTCGGCCAATTGTTCGGAACGGAAACAGGAGCAGCGCGGCTGGGATTCCAGCCTAACAAATTCCTTTCTCC
>WBZP01003016.1_pt1 | contig 18747 bp, 19 predicted proteins | sample 5204301 | NCBI WGS metagenome assembly WBZP01 (sample SAMN12412401, study PRJNA552823) | activated sludge metagenome | isolation source: activated sludge from nitrification reactor of wastewater treatment plant... | place: USA: Pennsylvania | collected 2017 | reverse complement strand
ATTTTGAAATGCCGGCCGCCGCCAGTATCCTTATCTTCTTTGCCGTTATGACAGCGGTGATCGGGTCGCTTACCTATTTCCTGGCGAGCTGGAGCCTGCCCGCTGCCATCATCCTGTTGCTGTTCTTTAATTTCCTGTACCAGCATGAAGTGATAGACCCCCGGAACAAGGCTTATGGTATAGACTATATGAGCAAGAACGATCCTTCATACGACAAGCAATCATTGCAGGCAATCTGTACTGCCGATAAGGTGAAAGCAGACAAAGCTAATATGATCGGCATCCTGGACAAATGGAAGGCAAAGCAGCAGCAGGAAAAACCGGTAATGATATTCATAAATGTAAGCGGGGGCGGATTAAGAAGCGCTGCGTTTGTAATGAATGCCTTGCAGAAACTTGACAGCATCACCGGGGGAAAACTGATGCAGCATACTTTCCTGATCAGCGGGGCAAGCGGCGGCATGCTGGCTGCCAGCTATTACCGGGAGTTATACCGGATGAAACAGGATGGGCATCAACTAAACCTTGCGCATGAACGCTATACCGACCGCATAGCCGGCGACCTGCTTAACCCGGTTTTTACATCCATGATAGCCAGGGACATTTTTGCACCCACACAAAAATTCAGGGTGGGCGATTTCAGTTATGTGAAAGACAGGGGGTATGCTTTTGAGAAAAAACTTTCTGATAACACCGGCGGATTGCTTAACAAACAACTGAAAGACCTGGTTGCCGATGATAAGGAAGCAAGGGTTCCGCTTATCATATTCAATTCAGTTATTAAAAGCGACGGCAGAAAAATGATGATCGGCACCCAACCGCTGAGTTTCCTGATGAAACCGGCATTCCTTGCTGATGACAATCAGGCAAACCCCGACGCAGTCGATTTTGCAGCGTTGTTCAGGGATAAGCAACCGATGAATATGCGCATGCTCACCGCCTTGCGTATGAATGCCACGTTTCCGTATGTATTGCCCAATGTATGGTTGCCCAGCAAACCGGTAATAGATGTGATGGATGCCGGGCTGCGGGATAATTACGGGCAGGAAACCTCGCTTCGTTTTATTGATGTTTTCAGCGATTGGATACAAGCGAACACAGGCAAGGTTATCATATTACAATTGCGAGACAGGCTGAACGATAACTGGCAGCAGCCATACCTGACCAATTCTGTAGCCGATATGATTGTTACGCCTGCAACCATGCTTCAGCATAACTGGTTCAAATTGCAGGATTATTTTCAGACAGACCAGTTCAGTTACCTGAAACAACAGCACGACAGCAACCTGGTTAGGGTTCCCATCATGTACAAACCTGAAAAAGCGGATAAAGGCGCCGTATTGAATTTTCACCTCACTGCGCGTGAAAAAAGAGACGTAAAGGAATCGTTTCATGCAGCAGTTAACCGGGATGCAATCAGGTTGTTAACCGACTTGCTGGCACATTAAGGCTGAATAAGCCTGAAAGCGTTTTCAATAATGTCAATGACTAACCGGTTTGCTGTTTTAGCCGGCTCTCCATCAATATGCAAGGGAGCTTCTGCAGGGTTTGTTATTACCAGTTTCTTTGCCTGGAAATACAGGATCCCTTTTTTATCACTGTCTTCTCCTGACATTATTTTTACTTCGCCAGCCCTTATCTGTTTTAATATCTTAAGGAGCAGGTTTAGTTTATTCATTTTGTTTACCACCACAATGTCAAGCAACCCGTCATTCAGGCTTGCTTTGGGTGCAATGGTGAAATTATTTCCAAACTGGTTGCTGTTTGCAATGCTGATGAACAGGGCCTTTGTATGAATGATTGCATTACCGGCTTCTATGCTGAAGGGGTAAAACCTGGGTTTAAAAAAATTCCTGATGGTAAGCTTTACATAGGTAGCCAGGCCACGGGAAGGATGTGTGGCAAATTGATGAGCAACCTGCGCATCAAATCCCAGGCCGCATAACATGCAACTGAATGAATTGTTAATTCTGAAAGCGTCAATATAGGAGGCTTTTCCTTTAAGAATCAAATCCAGCGCTTTGGAGGTATTACGTGGTATGCCCGCCGCTAATGCAAGGCCGTTACCCGAACCCATCGGTATGATGCCTATATTAACATTAGTACCCAGTAAAGCCCCGGCAACCTGGTTTACCGAACCGTCGCCGCCGCAAATGATGATATCCGTTATGCCTTCTTTTGTTATTGAATCTTTCAGGTATGCATAATCGCCTTTTGCATTGGTATGTAAAACCCGGTATGGGATTCCATGGCTGGTTGTTTTTGTTTCTATCAGCCGCAATAACGCATCCTTGTTTTTTGTACCTGAAACCGGGTTAATGAAGTAAATGAAATGTCGGTTCATAAATATGCGCCATGTTTTAATATACCCCCGTTGTTTTTTGTTCGGGGTATTCATCACCATCTTATCAATGCGCTTCCCCAGGTGAACCCGCTGCCGAATGCGGCCAGGCATATGAGGTCGCCTTCACGGATCTTTCCTTTTTCCCAGGCTTCTGCCAGTGCGATGGGTATGGAGGCTGCAGTGGTATTACCGTATTTATCAATATTATTGAATACCTGCTCATCTGTTAGTCCCAGTTTTTGCTGTACAAACTGTGCGATGCGCAGGTTGGCCTGGTGCGGTATCAGCAGGTGGATATCTTTGGGCGTCAGGTTGTTTTTTTCAAGGGCTTCCATAGTAACTTCAGGAAACTTCACGATCGCTTTTTTAAAAACAGCAGGCCCGTCCATAAAAGGGAAATTCTGCGCCTTGTCTATCATTTCATGCGTCATGAACATTTTTCCGCGGTCGGCTGATCCAAAATCGGCTACCGGTTCTTTCACCCAATGGTTGGAATGGGTTCCCGGGTTGTACATGGCCAGTATTTCTGCACTGTCACCGTCGCTATGCAGGTGTGTGCTTAAGATGCCATGCCCTGGTTTTTCAGTAGGTTGCAGCACTACAGCACCCGCCCCGTCACCAAAGATCACAGAAACGTTTCTTCCCCTTGTGCTAAAATCAAGCCCGAACGAATGTTTTTCGCTTCCCACCACCAGTATGTTCCTGTACATGCCCGTCCTGATAAACTGGTCTGCTACCGATAAGGCATAAACGAATCCGCTGCACTGGTTCCTGATGTCGAGCGCACCTACTTCCTTCATCTTCATGGCCCGCTGAAGCAAAACACCACAGCCCGGGAAATAATAATCGGGGCTGAGGGTGGCAAAGATGATGAAGTCTATATCCTGCGGGGTGATGCCGGCTCTTTCAATGGCGATTTTTGCCGCATCTACACCCATGGTGGTGGTTGTTTCACCGGTAACATCTGCATACCTTCTTTCCTTTATGCCGGATCGTTCCTGTATCCATTCGTCTGATGTATCCATAAATTGCAGCAGGTCGTTGTTGGTAACCACATTTTTGGGCACATAGAATCCTACGCCTGCAATCTTAGAGTTTGGCATTTCTGTTTTTATTTAGCAAGATGAATTGGCAAATTACGTCATTTGCCTGTAAGTGGGGTACGCTATTTAGTTCACCCGTACCAGGTTCCAGAGGCAGAATTCATCATCATAAACGGGCTTTACCCGGTTGCGGAAATGAATTTCAACAGCTGCGCGCAGTTCCCTGTCGGACCTGATATATTTTGATGTAAATTTTTCAGCCAGTGGCAGTAAAGAAAGGGTATTGTTTTCGCAGATTGCCTGGCTGATATAAGTTTCATTACCTGTATTGATATTAAGGAATTTCCTGTCGGCAACAATGCTTATAAATGCGGTGCACCTGATGGTATCGTTTTTCACTTTTATATAAGGCGCAAGGAAGTGCAGGTTCCCGGTAATAGCCAGGCCATATTCATTGTCATTTAATTTATCAATGATGAGTTTTACCGGCTGTTGCCCACCGTTGTATGTGGAAACCATGGTAGCCCATTTGCCAACAAGTGTTTCGTCTGCGTATTGGGATGGTTCAGAATCGAGCTTGTAAGCTGAGCTGTACGGGCAACCATATAAGCATAATACGAAGGGTAATATAAGCAGGCAGGTAAGGTAATTGCAGCAGGATGCCTTTATGCTGATAAACTTTCTCATTTTCGGTTGTGGTAATAGATTATTATAAAAATAGTAATTTTTTTTGATATGGAACCAGTTTCCGGTTTAGATACCCGAATGTTCTTTGTTTGAACCGTCAGCGTAAATCATATTAAGCGGGGATAAATGAATCTGTCAGGAAATCTCTCAGGCAGGTATGTAATAATACTGTAATCAGCTAATAATTGTAATTTGTCTGTTAAACGGCCCCCGGGTATGGTTGTGCGATGTTATTATCGGGAACATTAATGATAAGCCATATGTACATGTGAAATTGTATTATTTTGCATAAAAAGACAGCAATAAATTTATTTATGATTTTTATTACAGAAGCTGCTGAAAAAGATATTGCAACAATCGCTGAAATAGGTAAAATTTCTGTTGAGGAGGCCCATAGAGAGAGTTGTTCAGAAAAGGATATGAATGAGTTTTTAGAAGAGCATTATAATTATAGAGCGATAAAAGATGAAATAGCTAATGCAGCCAATCTGTATCATTTAATAAGTTACGATGGTAAACCGGCAGGATTTTCAAAAATTATTTTAAATGCCGGCCATCCCAATATTAATAAGCAACAGGTAACAAAACTCGACCGCATTTACCTCCTAAAGGAATTTTACGATTTAAAGCTGGGCTATGAATTATTAAAATTCAATATTGAGCTTTCAAAGAAAAACAACCAATCCTGCATGTGGTTATTTACATGGGTTGGTAATACCAGGGCAGTAAATTTTTATCTCAAAGCTGGTTTTAAAGTTATTGGAAGCCACAAATTCAAAGTCACAGAAACCCATTATAACGAACATCATCAAATGCTTCTCGAATTTTAGTGAACGATGTTTTTCTTTCAGGTGGAAATGAAGAATTAGCAGCAACCTCAGGAAACCGGTTTATTCAGCGTATTCCACAGCAGGTCTTTCAGTTGCGGGAGATTTTGTCCGGTTATGGCAGAAAAGAATATATGCGGTATTTGTTGCGGGAGCTCCTTTTCTATTGCATTTTTTAGCTCCTCATCCAGCATATCGGATTTACTGATGGCTATCACAAAATCTTTTTGCAGCATTTCGGGATTATACTGTTCAAGTTCCTTTCTCAGTATTTCGTATTCTGCTGCATGATCCCTGCTGTCAGCAGGAATTACAAAAAGCAGGATAGAATTTCTTTCAATATGGCGTAAAAACCGGTGGCCGAGCCCTTTGCCTTCGGCTGCTCCTTCAATGATACCGGGAAGGTCTGCAACACAGAAACTTTTACCGTCGCGGTATTCAACCATACCCAGTTGGGGTACCAGCGTGGTAAAGGCATAATCGGCAATTTTTGGTTTTGCTGCGGTTATGCGTGACAGTAAGGTAGACTTCCCTGCATTGGGGAACCCGACCAGGCCCACATCGGCCAGCACTTTCAGTTCCAGCACTTTAATACCCTCCGATCCCGGCTCCCCGGGTTGAGCGTATTCCGGTGCCTGGTTGGTGGCCGTTTTAAAGTTTGCATTGCCAAGCCCGCCGCGGCCGCCTTTTACAAGTATTACTTCCTGACCGTCTTCCAGGATTTCTGCTTCTGTTTCACCGGTTTCTTCGTCTTTGGCAATGGTGCCCAACGGAACTTCTATGATGATATCTTTTCCAAACCGGCCGGTACAGTTATTGCCGCTGCCGTTCTGTCCGTTTTCGGCCAGCACGTTTTTAAAATACCGTAAATGAAGCAGTGTCCATAACTGGGCATTCCCTTTTAATATGATATGGGCGCCCCTGCCGCCATCTCCTCCATCGGGCCCTCCTTTGGCGGTTAACTTGTTACGCATGAAGTGCCGGCTGCCGGCGCCGCCATGCCCGCTGCGGCAGAAAATCTTTATCTGGTCTACAAAATTTGACTTTTCCATTTACGGCAAAGGTCTGTAATTTTTACGCATTAAATTTGAAATGAGTGATTCAGGCACTAATAAGAAAGTTCAAGTATCAGCATTGATTCGTTAAACAAGAAGCAGAGTAAAGAATACATGTGATGGTAATTCTACCCAACTTGGCCGCCAACTTCTTTCATGCTTCATCACCCTGTTTCCAGGGTTTGTACATTGAGGGCTGCGGTTTCATATGTTCAGGCAATTCCGTTAATGGCTCGCAGGCTTCCCATTTTTGATTCATTTCTGTCGGTAATTGCTGGTACAGTTTGGTTCCTTTGGTTTTCCACGCAATCATTTCAGGGGAAACCTGCTTAATAATCTTATACGGGTTGCCCACTACCATGCTTCGGTGCGGTATTATTTCTCCGGCTTTGATAAACGCAAGCGCCCCCACAATACATTCATCGCCCAATTGTACATTATCCATGATAACTGCGTTCATGCCTACCAGGCAGTTTTTCCCAATGGTTGCCCCATGAATGACGGCTCCATGCCCTATATGAGCGCTTTCCTTAAGCAATACCGTTACACCGGGAAACATATGAATGGTGCAGTTTTCCTGCACATTGCAACCGTCTTCAATCACAACCTGCCCCCAGTCGCCGCGGATGGCAGCCCCGGGGCCAACGTACACATCCCTGCCGATAATCACATTTCCGGTTACAGCGGCCTGCGGGTGAATGAATGAAGATGGATGCACAACAGGAGTAAAATCATGGAAACGGTAAACCATATGTTTATTTTGGGTTTGAAGGTAGGCTGAAGTTTTTATTTTTCCGCTTTATATAAATCCAATTTCCGATTATGAAAACGGTTCTGTTGTGATGCCGGTACTTTTGGTGAAATATAAAAATGAATATGGAAAAGAATTTTGTTGCCATCAATTACATCAATTGCACACCCGGGTACAGAGAGCGTTTTGAAGAATTATTCGGATCGAGGGCGCATGCTATTGATACCATGCCCGGATTTGTTGATATGCAGGTGCTGCGCCCGGCAAAGGAGGGAGATGCTTACCTGATTGTAAGTTTTTGGGAAAATGAACAGGCGTTTAAGACCTGGACCAGTTCGCCGGCATTCATAGAGGGCCATAAACGCGGTTTTTCAGATATTGCCCAAGCCAGGGCGGAAGGCAGGCCTGTTCCCATGACCAGCGATTTCAAGACCTATGAAATAATTGCCCGTTAATATATATTTCCATGACAGATAACAGCAACCGGAAAGGGTCCGTTTTTGTGAAATGGGTGAAACGAATCGGTATCTGGGGATTCCTGTTCTTTTTACTGAAAGGAATGATATGGCTGCTAGTGGGTTACCTGGCGCTAAAATGATACCGCGTTTTCAGATCAACGATTTATGGGTACGGAAGCAGGTTCCTTTGAATAAAGCAACAATGTGATGGTGCTGGTTTACCACAGTGATATGGTAAAGCCCGGTGCTTTTTCCATTATGCAGTTCTTTCGCTTCTGCTATAAGCTCATCGCCCACATGAACCGGTTTTGTAAAGTTGATGGAAGTATCTAAAGCAACTGATAAAACATTCCGGTTGTTGCAGGCAAAGGCGAAGGCGCTGTCAGATAACGCAAAGGCAATACCGCCATGTACGATACCGAACCCGTTGATCATCTCTTTGCGTACAGTCATCTTTATTTTACTGTATCCTTCCTTAACATCCAACACTTCAATGCCCAGCCACTGGCTGAAGAGGTCGTTCTCCATCATATGGGCTACCACTTGCTGCGGTGTTGTTGACATAGTTGCTCTGTTTTTTATTTAAGAATGGTCTGCCAGGTGATAAAATGGCATAACATGTTATGACCCTTTGAAAACGGGTTTCCTTTTTTCCAAAAATGCGTTTATGCCTTCGGTATAGTCATTTGTAAGGGCGCTTTTTTGCTGCAGGGTATCTTCCATGTCAAGCTGTTCTTCCCAGTTATTATGGAATGAATGGTTGAGTGCATGCTTGGTATATGCCAGCCCTTTTGTAGGCATCTGTGCCAGTGTTTCCGCTATTTTAATGCTTTCTGCAGCAAAGAGGTCATCGGCAAAATACTTGTAAATCATACCGAGTTTTTCGGCATCTGCGGCGCTAACCTTGTCTCCGGTCATCATCAATGCGCTAGCTTTTTGCCAGCCGATAAGCCTTGGCAAGGTGAATGTGCCGCCACTGTCGGGTATCAGGCCTATCTTGCTGAAAGCCTGTATGAATGAGGATGAGTCTGTAGCAACAACCACATCGCAGCAAAGGGCAATGTTGGCTCCGGCCCCGGCAGCCACGCCGTTTACAGCGGCCACTACCGGTTTGGGCATGTTCCTGATCCTTCTTACAATCGGGTTATAATGTTCAGAAAGTATCTGCTTTATTTCAATCCTGTTTTCGCCGACCAGTTCAGATATGTCCTGCCCGGCACAAAAGGCCTTACCCGCACCCGTTATATACACGGCACGCACTTCATGTAAAGAAGCCGCTTCATCCAGCTTTTGCTGCATCAGCAGGGCCATTTCCCGGTTAAAGGAATTGAATTTATCCGGGCGGTTCAATGTGATTTGCGCAACGGCATTCCTTATTTCAAATAATATGTGTGACATAAAAATTATTTAGAGTATAAGCTTACACATCAAAGCTTTTCACTTCGCTGTGGTTTAATAAGAACTGGTTTACGAGGTCGTAATTCCTGTCGGGCGAACTGATCCTGTACAGGTAAACGGCGTCATTATTGTCTTTTACGAATTTCATACATCGGAAACTCAGGTCGTGCGATTTGAAGAAGTCTTCCAGGTCGTTCCTGAAATTCTTTCCCAGTTCAACAGTGCGTATCTTATAATCCTTCACCTTGTGGAACCTGTTGATGAAGCGTTGAACCGGTTCCAGTACAAAAAGCGCCACCACTACTATGATGGACACTACAATCGCCAGCGGGTAGTTGTGGTAACCGATGGCCATGCCCAGCGCAGCAGTAACCCAGATGAGTGCGGCGGTGGTAAGCCCGTTTACCGATATACCTTCCTTGAAAATGACACCTGCGCCAATGAAACCGATTCCGGTTACAATATTGCTGGCAATGCGGTCGGCGCTTCCTGCTAACACTTCTTTTGATAAAATGGTATATAAGCATGAACCGACAGATATAAGAATCATGGTTCTGAAACCGGCGGGCTTGCTCCTGAACTCCCTTTCTAAACCAAGTACAGCGCCAATAACAAAGGCGAAAGAAACCTGTGCGGCCTCTTCAAAATAAATAGACAGGTCCATCATTTAAATTTAAGCAAATGCACGTAAATATAGCGATTCTATGTATTCAACTGCCTATATAAATATCCCGGTAGTTATCTGCAACAGATTGTTTTGCGACGTATTTTTTCCTATTTTGCTATGGTTAAACGTATTAATATGAAATCAATTTTATCTTTCTGCTTTCTGTTATTATCCATACCTGCATTTGCTCAGCCTTCGGAAGCAGAAATTAAGAAACAGATATCCAATGCCGGTACCAAGGCAATCAGGTTTACAAAATCAACAGGAACCAGGCAATGGAACAGGGATATCGGAAACTGGGAATATGTAAGGGGCGTTGAAGTGATTCGTTCCAGTGATTATCCTGGTATCGACCTTGTTGTTTCAGGTGATGTAGTTTATCAGTATACCGGTGTTGGCAAATACAGTTATTGGAAATTCCGTACACTGGAAAACCATTACCTGGGCATACCCAATCCATCGCAAAAGGAGATTGATGATTTTATAAGTAAAGACTGGCCGAAATTTTATGGCTTTTATTATCAAGTAATAACCAAACTCTGGTTTCAGCCCGTGCTGGCAGATAATCCCGAATGGATTTGGCACAGCCCCAATTCTGTGGAGTTCAGGATGAAAATGAAATTCGACCATATCATCAGGGGTAAAGGCATTGAAACCCTGGAGTGTATCTGGAAAGTTCGGTTATACCGTGACGACCCAAAAGCTCCCTGGAAAAATATGATAGCAATCAGGAGCGAAGATGCTTCCGACCTGAAAGTAACAGACATGAAGAATTACACCGTGCAACAGCTGAGTGATTTTGAAAAACAAACACTCGCATATACATTGTCTGAACAACAGGCACAACAACAGGCCGCTGCCTTATCTGCTACCGTTACTATTCCCGATTTTAAGGATGCAGAAGAAATGGTCAGGTTTATTCACGACATACTGAGGAATGGAACGCCGGAACAGTTTAAAGCAGTCATGCTTCGGGTAATGGCCCCCGGTTTTTTTGTGGAAGGAAGCAAAGTACAGTTAAGGCCAGACCAGGAACAAAACCTGCAGGATGTGATTACAGCAGCTTACAATAGTAAAGCCAGCTATAAATTGATGTATTGCCAGCAACCGGATTTCAGGATTGAAAAATGGGGTGGCGGGAGTACAAAAAAAACGATTTATATAGCAGCGGCAGTAAACAACTGCCAATCATCATTTACCATTTCACCTGTTAACACCGGGTATAAGGAAGGGGTTCCGCAGACAGCATTAAGGATTGTGGAGTATGGAGTATATATAAGGCAGGATGCTGATGCATTAGCTTTCATACAGTCTTTCAGCGACAGGAAAAAGATATGCGGAAAAGACTAAACCGGTTAATGGCACTTGAAATAATCAAAAGGTTCTTTGCAGTCGTTGCACTGGTAAAGCGCTTTACAGGCGGTAGAACCAAACTGGCTGAGTAATGATGTATGGTGCGAATGGCAATGGGGGCATTCAATATCGGGCCTTGCAGTGTCTTCAGCCCTGCTTACCGGCGGAGCTATTCCATAAGCTTTCAGTTTTTCTTTTCCCTGTTCGCTCATCCAGTCGGTGGTCCAGGCGGGTGATAACACAGATTTGATCTTTACCTGCCTGTAACCCTGTTCAATCAATTTCAGCCGTATATCCATACTGATAGCATCCATGGCGGGGCAGCCGGAATAGGTTGGCGTGATGGTGATTGTGAGTTCCCCGTCATTATTCGCCTGAACAGCCCTCACAATGCCCATATCTATGATAGAAAGCACGGGTATTTCAGGGTCGGAAACGGTTTCAAGTATTTCCCATATTTTTTTTTCCTGCACCGGTTGTTCCATGTGTAACTTCGTATATTCTTTAACGTAAGCGACTACCATTCAGCGCCGGGAATGCTTCTTTGCAGGGTTTGCATTTCTGCCAGTATGAAACCCAGGTGTTCGGTATGCACGCCTTCCTTGCCGCCCGATTGCATATAGGTTGCTGCTGGCAGGGTAAGGGTAGCTTCTTCAAACAGTTCCCTCACTTTATCCAGCCATTTTTGCTGAAGCATACTAACATCGGGGGCGATGCCGAGGTCCATGCATTGTTTTTCATAGCTTGCCGGTATAAAGCATTCGCCGGTATATTCCCACAGGTAACTGATGGCATTTTTCATCCTGGTATGGCTTTCAGCAGTACCATCGCCCAGGCGCAGCACCCATTCACTGCTCCAGCGTATATGATAGGTAATCTCTTTAAGTGATTTTGCAGCAATGGCGGCCAGTTGTTCATCGCTGCTTTGGCTAAGTTGTTCGTATTGCAGTTGCTGGAACACACTGAACAGGTATTGCCGGAGTATGGTTTGCGCCCAGTCGCCGCGGGGCAATTCTGTTAGCAGCAGGTTTTTGTATTCCCTTTCATCACGCATATACGCCAGGCTGTCTTCGGTTACATGGGCGTTTCCCACAGCACTGAACAGGCTGGCGGCATATTGATAAAAATTCCTTGACTGTCCCAGCAGGTCGAGTGAAATATTGGTGATGGCAATATCCTGTTCCAATATAGGCCCGTGTGCGCACCATTCTGCGTTTCTTTGAGACAGGATATGCGTTGTATCTGCCAGGTGTAATACATAATCAGCCAGGTGTTTGGCTGATTGGTTGTTTGGAGAAGCCGTTTGCATTAACAATAATATTTTGATATAAGAAAGTTCGTTTGTACGAATGATCCGGTTACATGTGTTTCACTTCATCCGGCAGGTCGTAAAATGACGGGTGCCGGTAGATCTTATCGGCTGCTGGTTCATACAGGCTTTCGGCGTCACCGGGGTCTGACGCATGTATATCCTTGCTTTCAACCACCCAGATACTTACGCCTTCCTGCCTGCGTGTGTACACATCCCTTGCATTTTCAATGGCCATGGCGGCATCGGCGGCATGAAGGCTGCCCGCATGCTTATGATCCAGGCCGCGGCTGCTGCGGATGAATATTTCCCAAAGCGGCCATGCTTTTTCGTTAGTTGCCTTTTCGGTTGGAGTAATATTGCCTCCTGTTTTTTCTTCGGGGATATCGCCGTAATAGAATTTTCTTACCTGTATGTTCATAGTAAATTGTTTTAACTAACGTAAATGGCTAATTGTTTTAATATTAAGCGGCTGCCTGCTTTTCGCGTGCCGCTTTTTTTTCTGCATAGGCAAGGGCTGCGGCCCTAACCCAGGCGCCTTCTTCATGTGCTTTATTCCTCGCTGCCAGCCGTTGTTTGTTGCAGGGGCCGTTTCCTTTTACCACGCGCCAGAATTCATCCCAGTTTATTTCACCGAAGTCATAGTGATTCCTGTTTTCGTTCCATTTCAGTTCAGGGTCGGGGAGGGTCATGCCCAGCACTTTTACCTGCACGGCAATCATGTCTACAAACTGCTGCCGCAATTCATCATTTGTCTTTCTCTTAATCTTCCATTTCATGCTTTGGTCGCTATTGGTGCTTTCGCTATCCTTTGGGCCAAACATCATCAGGCTGGGCCACCACCAGCGGTTGATGGCATCCTGGCACATGGCTTTTTGCTCAGGCGTACCCCTGCTTAGCACCAGCAACGCTTCAAAACCCTGGCGCTGGTGAAAACTTTCTTCTTTACAGATACGTACCATGGCCCTTGCATACGGGCCATACGATGTACGGCACAGCATTACCTGGTTAAGTATGGCAGCACCATCTACCAGCCAGCCGATAGCGCCCATATCGGCCCATGTTAAGGTTGGGTAATTGAATATGGATGAATATTTCGCCTTTCCGGAAAGCAGGTCATCAATCATCTGATCCCTGCTGCTGCCCAGGGTTTCTGCGGCCGAATACAGGTACAGTCCGTGCCCGCCCTCATCCTGCACCTTGGCAATCAGGATAGCCTTGCGTTTTAAAGAAGGCGCCCGGGATATCCAGTTGCCTTCAGGAAGCATACCCACCACTTCGCTATGTGCATGCTGGCTTATCTGGCGGATATTTGTTTTCCTGTATGCATCCGGCATCCAGTCTTTTGGTTCAATCTTTATCTCCTTATCAATTTTTTCCTGGAAGATCTTTTCAAGGTCCTGTATCTGCATGGTAATTAATGTTTGCTGTAAAATTAAATAAAATAAACTAACAACCGTTAGTTTATTTTATTCTGCTTTTTAATCAGGGCTTCCTTTTTCGATTATTGGCTAAGAGCTTTAATGATACCCCGGGTGAATCGGGATGGAAAATTTTCATTGGCAGGGCATTCCATCAGCTTTGGTTGATATATTCAATAATCCAAAAATTATCCACGAAAACATAAAAATTATCATTTATTTTTTATATTATTGTATTGTGTATCAATAATCTATTCAGGTTTTTGTTTATAAACCCCACCTGGAAAAACCAAACCGGCCTAACCTACAAAAAAAGTTCCGTTATAAAGCAGTATATTTCAATTACACCTGCTGCTGCGGGCAAACCATTATCCTCCGGAAATCAAGTTATTACCTGCTTCCACTGAAATACGTTGATAGATGTTATCCGTTTATCAAATGCCTATTCATTAAACTAAATCAAACACATTATGAGTACCAACATTGAAAAGTACGTTATCAGGCACACGGCCGGCAGTAAAAGCAACCAGGTGGAAGAATTTGATTTCAGCAAACCTGCCTTATCGATCGGCCGGGCAGCCGGCAGTGATATCCAGTTTGACCCCGAGCGAGATTCCATTGTGAGCAGGGAGCACGGGAAAATTGAGAAAACCGGCTCAGACCCCCTGAAGTTTACCATAACGGATAACAATAGCCGAAATGGCATCTATGTAAATAAGAATAAAGTAAACGGGTCTGTACAGCTTGAGTTGGGCGACCAGGTTCAACTGGGAATGAATGGTCCGGTGTTCACATTTGATATCCATCCCCGCCCGCAGGATATGATGGCCGCCACCCGTGTGGTAGAAGTGCCTTCATCCATCAAGCCAACAACCATCACCGATATTAATACCGGTGTTTCTGCGGTTGCAGAACCCGTAAAAACAGGGCTGGGCAAGCAGACCGTTGAGCGTATGCTTGTGAATGAAAGAAAAAAATCTACCAACAAGATGGCGCTTATTCTGGGTGCATTGGTAATTGTATTGGGTGCACTTGGCTATATGTTTAAAGACAAAATTTTTGGTAAAACGGTTATCGTTACGCCACCGGTAGATACCGTGGCTTCCAGGAAAAAAACACCAGAAATGATTGCAAAAGAGAATATGGATAAAGTGGTGCAGATAGAATTCGGCTGGCAATTATTTGATGGTGCCACCAACAATGAATTATGGCACAGGTATACCGTTGTAAAAGGCCAGGATGGCCAGGACCGCTACGTAGCCATGTATATACAGAATAGCAGGGGCCAGATTGAACCCTACCTGGATGTGCAAAAGAATGTTCAGATTGGTACTCCGGTGGGATTTTCTGGAGCAACGGGATCGGGGTTTGTTGTATCAGAAGACGGATTCATCCTAACCAACAGGCATGTGGCAACCAACTGGAATACCCGATACAGTTTTGCCGATTATGCATTTCCGGGCGTGCTGATCCAGAATGTGGGCGGCAAGCAGGTAATTGCTGAAGGCGTTAGCGTGATGCCGGAGAATGTGTTTGGCTGGGTGCCATCGGAAACAACCATGGTTGGCGGACAAAACGTGGGTGAAGGAGCTGTAAAAGGAAGTAATACATACATGAATGTTATTTTCGCAAACACATCGCTGCGAAGGCCCGTTCAGTCGCAGACCCCGTCTGATAACCACGACGTAGCCATGATAAAGGTAGAGCTTCCGGAATCGTTGTCGAAAGTGATGATGAAGGATAATTATGACGAAGTGAAGCCCGGGCAAACCGTTACTGTGATGGGATATCCGGGGGTTGCGCCTGATATGTTCATCGTCCGTAAGTCAAACGATCCGTTTAAACCAAACAGCCAGTTCAGTTCTGTTCCCACGCCAACAGTAACAACCGGTAATATAGGCAGGATCATTCCGGCTTCATCTGACAAGAACCTTACATACAGCACATTTGGAGATTCATACCAGTTAACGATAAATGCAACAGGGTCTGGTAACAGCGGCGGACCAATGTTTGACGACGAAGGAAATGTTATCGGTATCTATTATGCAGGAAAGTCAGATCCACGTGGCACCCAGATTTCTTTTGCCATACCTATCAAATACGGGCTTGAACTGATGGGCAGGAAGAAAGTGACCAATTAACCGGTTGGCGAATGAATTGATTTTTCGCGTACATAACTGTTTAAAATGAGCGCTTCGAATGAACAGGTGAAAGAAGTTGCCGGGTACCGCCTGGCAGAACGCCTAGGTTCGGGCGGAATGGGGGATGTGTATAAGGCATTTAACCCTATCCTTAACCGTTATGCGGCCGTTAAGATCCTGAATGATGCCGTATTTGCCGAAAGGTTCAGGAATGAAGCTCATATTCAGTCAACGGTTTCGCATCCAAACATAGCAAGGCTTTATGAGTATACAAACATAGGCGACAAGCTTTGTATCGTGATGGAATACGTGGAAGGGGAATGCCTGGACGTTATCCGCAGGCGAAGGGGAAAATTATCAAGTGCAGAAACAGAAAATATTGTCAGGCAGATTGTTTCAGCCCTGTCGTACCTGCATAGCAGGGAAATTATGCACCGTGATATTAAGCCGCAGAATTTTAAAGTGCAGCCAGACGGTACTGTTAAGATGCTGGATTTCGGTATTGCGAAAAACAAAAATTCACCCAAACTCACCCAGGCCGGTTTTGTGGTTGGCACCATGGATTACCTGGCGCCTGAACAGTTTAACCAGCAGGCCGAATTAAAATCTGATGTTTGGGCGCTGGCTGTGATGGCCTATGAACTGGTTACCGGTTATATGCCGTTTGAATCTTCCAATGCAGTTGCCCTCCAGGCGAGTATTTGCAAAGGGAATTATACAGATCCGGCCATATTGAGTCCGGACATTTCCCGCAAACTGTCAATGCTCATTGAACGAAGCCTGAAAGTGAACCCGGCTAACCGTATTTCGGCAACCGGGCTGGAAGATTTGCTGGGAAAGCCCGGGCATTTTGTGCGCAGGAAGCTCGTATTATCAAACAAAGGATTATTGATTGCAGGCAGTGTTGCGCTGTTAATATTAATTGTATTTCTTGTTTTGAACAACAGCAGCAAAGAACCGGTTGAACCCGGTAACGCAGATAAAGCAGCGGATACGCAGGTAACGGGGCAGGCAAACAAATCTGTACTTATAAATACACCCGGCATTGAACATGCAGAGATCATTACAACCGATGGGGAAAGAAAAAAACTGCCTTACACAGTAACTGGTAATGAAGGAGACCGGTTTGAATTTATCATTCAGGCCGACGGATACAAGGATAAAAAAATAGAAGTGCAGATATCGCCGCGTAGAAGTTCTTTTGAATATAATCTTGAAAAATCAAATCAATAAGAGATGTTCTGGAAGAAAAAAAGAAAGCCTGACAATGCGGAGCATCATCCCGGTGAAGGCGATGGCAATTCCGTACCGGTTGATATAAATGTTGTTATAAAGACCGACCTGGGTAACGTACGTACCAACAATGAAGATGCTGCATCCTTTATCAGGAAGCAGGATGCCAATGTGTTGCGCACCAAAGGATACCTGATGATGGTGGCCGATGGAATGGGCGGGCATAATGCCGGTGAAGTTGCCAGCAGGCTGGCCATAGATATCATCAATGAAACCTATTTCAGCAACACATCGGAAAAGAACAGGGAGAAATTGCTGGCGGCTGCTTTCCAGGCAGCCAATAAAAAGATTTTTGAGCAGTCTTCTTCCAATGAAAATTACCGCGGAATGGGAACCACCTGCACTGCCCTTGTGCTGGTAGCCGGAAATATTTATTTTGCCCATGCGGGCGACAGCCGGGCTTACCTGTATAAGGACGGGAAAATACACCGGATAACGGAAGACCATACCTATGTACAGGAACTCGTGAACAACGGCAATATCAGCAGCGAGGAAGCAGATACCCATCCGCAGCGGAACATACTTACCAATGCCATGGGAACAAAACCGACCATGCGTGTGGATACCGGCGTTTACCCGCAACCGTTTGAATCTGATGACCGGCTGTTGATCTGTTCCGATGGCCTGTATGATTACCTTACTGATGCCGAAATTGGAGCGGTAATGGGAAAAGGATCATTGCAGGATGCGGCAGACCAATTTATACAGGAAGCGAAAAGAAGGGGCGGAAAAGACAATATTACCGTTGTTATGGCCGAATTTGCAACAAGAAACGGGGCTTCTTCGGGCATAAAAGAGACGAGGGAAGCCGGCATACCGGTGATTACCAGGGATGCGGAGATTCCCGAAACATAAATAAACCTGAGCATGATAGGAGAAAAAATACATAGCTATGAGATAAACGCCCATCTTGGCCAGGGCGGAATGGGTAATGTTTACCGTGCAACGGATACAATGCTGGGCAGGGAAGTGGCTCTAAAAATGCTGCATCCGCAGCTAACCGTACAGCCGCAGTTTTTAGAAAGGTTCAGAAAGGAAGCCCGGGTACTGGCCCAGTTGCTGCATCCTAACATTGCTGTTATTTATAACTTCATTGAACAGGGAGGCAACCATTTTATGGTAATGGAATATGTGGAAGGCACGAGCCTGGATGAACTGCTTAAAAAATACCGAACCCTTCCTGCCCGGTTTGTGGTGCCTGTTTTCATCCAGGCGCTGGAAGGCCTTCAGCATGCACACCGGAAACATATATTTCACCGCGATATAAAACCGTCGAACCTGATGATTACACCCGACGGCACGCTGAAGCTGATGGATTTTGGCATTGCAAAAGTGGCGGGTGAACAGAAGATGACGCAGGTGAACAAGATTGTGGGAACCATTGAATTCATGGCGCCCGAACTGATTGAGGGAAAAGATGCATCCATTGCGTCCGACATTTATTCCATGGGGGCTACCTTGTATGAACTCGTTTCCGGGAAACTGCCTTTTGAAAGCGATACCGACTTCAACCTTATGCAGGCCATATTGAAGAAGAAGCCGGTGGCGCCGGAAAAGATGAATGATGCCGTTCCTAAAAAGCTGAGTGATATCATCCTGAAAGCGATGGATAAGAACCCGGCGGGCCGTTACCCGGATGCAAGGTCATTTCAGCAGGCGCTGATCGATGCATTTCCGGCTTACCGCGAAATAAATATGAATGCCTTGCAACCGGCAACGATGGTATCTTACGGTACATCCGTATCCGGTGCCGAAACCAGGCCAAACCAGGATATGTATGCCGGTGATTCGATGGAAACCCGGGTGGAGCATACGGCCGTTTCCGGATTGAATAACTGGAAGGAAAAGTTAGACGATTTTTTGTCGAGCAAAAAAAACAAAGCGCTACTTGCCATTTTGCTGTTGTTCCTGGTTGTTGCCGTTATTTTCCTTACCAGGAGCGGACAGGATAGTAAAAAGGATATTGTTGCCGGCCAGGATGTAACCAAACCTGTTGATAA
>WBZP01001615.1_pt1 | contig 18749 bp, 20 predicted proteins | sample 5204301 | NCBI WGS metagenome assembly WBZP01 (sample SAMN12412401, study PRJNA552823) | activated sludge metagenome | isolation source: activated sludge from nitrification reactor of wastewater treatment plant... | place: USA: Pennsylvania | collected 2017 | reverse complement strand
CAGCGTTGTCTCCAATACTGAAGCCTTTTAGAAGCAGGGGCGATAGGGCACTCTTGTTTATGATATCGCGCTGGAGATCACTCGCCCAAAAGGTCTTGCCCAAGATGCGCAGACGATATGATTGACTCGGTTCCGCGTTCGCTATGGGGTTTTTGCGGGTAAAGTCCCACCAGGAACTGACCATGTTAAACGTGTAGCCATTCTTTTGAAGTTCCTTGATGGCCGGAGGATTGTCGAGGTAACTTCTGTAAGGGAAGCCGGCCTGAAACGGTTGGGCGCTGTCTTTAAACTTTTGATGGAGATCTTTGTGATAATCCATACGCAAGGTCGAGCCAATCGACTGCATTGTAAATGGATAGTTGCTGAGGGCATTTTCTCGGTTATAAAACCCTTGCGAAGAAAGAAAATCCAAGGTCGGTGAGTTGTCATATTTGTACACCTTTTCCAGAGTTTCTCTGCTGGCGTATCGGTCAAACACAAGGTAGTAAATGTTTGGCTTCGAAGCGATCTTTTTTGGGTCTTGTTTGAGGTTTAAAGCGGGCTGTTTGTACGCGAGTTCGTGGCGGAACTTCCAGATTTGGATGGACATTTTGCCTAGCTGGCTTACAAACAGAAAACTTACCGTGAACACCAGAATTTTGAGCAGTGGCAATTCGGCGTCGGCTACAAAACGCCTAACGAGCCAGACAAACCCAACCGCCAACCCAGCAAAGAGCAAACCGGAAAGTAGCAAGATGACCACAGCCTCGCTGAATGGCGTGTGTAGCGGAGTGAAGTTGCGGAGAGTGCCTGCTAGGCGTGGGAAGGCGGTCGAAAATGTGTAGATTTGGTAGCTGGTTAACATGGTAGCTATGTGGGTTGCCAGCATGCCAAATTTGCGGAGCAGACGTTTGTAGAGGCGAAAGGCGAGCTCTATAGCAAACGCAAAAAGCACAATGTTTAGAACTATTTCCGAAGGGTAACTAAAGTCCGCGTTAAAAAGATAGCGACCAATAATATACGTACAGACGAGAAATATCGAAGGCAGGCTTGAGCCCATGAGCCAAGCGCCGAACTTTTTTACCAGAGGCTCTAGCTTGGGAAGAGTTTTCTTGGCTGGTGCTGGGCGCTTTTTCACGTTTGGCTACTTTCGTTTGTACAGGTATAGAGTACGTTTGGTGCCGGCTATCTTTTGTGATTTGACGAGCTTGAAGTGCTTGCTCATCGCGAGCTCGAAACCCTTTTCATGGTAGTTCGGGAAAACGTCTCGGCGTGAAGCCAGTAGAATTTGCACCTTGGAGTCTTCTTTGGGCACAAATTCGATGATGACGTGCTTGCCGATGGTAGCAAGTAGCTCGGCAACTTTTTCGAAAGGCAAATTACGACCAATGGACAGGTGGTGGATCAGGGCCAAGGCCATGACAACATCTGCTGGCCCGCGTGCTTGGAGTGAATCTCGCTCGGTACCCAAGAAGCCGTTGGCCGGGCTTGGGTTTACGACATCTTGGAGTAGCGGAAGCATGTTTTCTGTGTGGCTGGCAACAGTACGGTTTAGGTAGTTTCGCTCGACCGCTAGTGGGTCGATGTCGAAAGCGACCGTATACATGTCCTTTTCGGCTGCCAGGCTACTAAACTCACCGTTGTTAGCACCAATGTCCCAAACGGTCTTTGGTGTTGGCGAGACGGTTTCCAGGTAGCTACGAACCATGTTGCGTTTCTTCTCGAAACCAGCCTCAGAATAGTTGGTGAACGTGTAGTAGTCGCCCCATTCAGTTTGCTGTTTAGGGAGTTTGAGCCCACGCACGGTGTTCTCGAGGCTACTTACCAGGCCTTCAAGTGCAAACTTGCTAACAGCGCGCGTTTTGATCTCTTTTTGTGGTTTGTCCGAAGCAATGTTTTTATATTTGCCTTGAGCGTTAGCATGAAGATACACATGGCTGAGAAGACCTGGGCGTAACCTGGCTCGGCGTGGTAGTAACTTGGTTGTTAGTTCGAGCGAGATGCCTTCTAGGTCGCTACGTAAAAGTTTCAGTGCATCGAGCGAGGTGTAGCTTGCCAGCGCAAGTGGTGCTACGAAATGCTCACAGAACTGCTTGTAGCCTTCCCATGGCTTACCTTCTTCGTAGGGCATGAAGGAGAGCGTGTCGATCAGAACTGGCTTTTTGCCAACGAACTGGACGTTGTAGGCGCTGGCATCTTTCAAAATTAGGCCATACTTTATGGCCAACTTCTGCACACGAAGTGTAAGCAGGGCAGCATCCTTCAGCTGAGAAAAACTCCATTCGTAGGGGTAGGAAATGAGTGGAACTACTGCTGGCTGGATGACTTTATAGCCGTCTTTGCCACTTGCTTTTGGCGTAGACACCTCCTGGTGTTCAACTAGGAGACCACGCTTTACCAATGCGTCGTAGAGGCCAGATTGCATCAGACCATCGTAATCTGCTCGGCCAGCCTTGTTGATTTGGCGAAAAACCTTGCCTTTGTCTGTAAAAATATGCCCGGCGGGGTCGCGGAAAGAGCTAGGGTGTTGGTCGGCCATTATTTACGACCAGACTTTTTAGCTGATACTTTTGCGCTACCTTTTTTCGTGTTAGTTTTTTTGGTTGGTGTCTTTACGGTTGTGGCTTGTTTTGAGGAGTCCTTTTCTTCTGAGCTCAGCTCGATTTTGTCGTCCTCGTCGAGTTTGATAAGACCAAGTTTTTGCTTGACGCGCACAATAAGACGGCGACCAAATAGTGCCACACCAGCAACTGCGCCAACAATAGCCTGTACAATCACACTTCCAGTTTGGAAGTCCAAATACGCAAACGAATGGAAAATACTCATAAAACTCCTTAGCATTAGTCTTAACATAAGAGCCGACTACAGCTCTCGCTTTGCAGAGATTATACACGAAAGAACACCGTGCCACCAGTAATTGCGGCATCTTTTTCGCGCCTTTCTCAGAAAGCACCAGCTAGGATAGGCAAGTAGTGTACACTGAAAGTACTAAGTGAGGGTTTTGTAGTGGCAAAATGGGATGATATTCAGAGTTCTGGCGATGTCGAAGATCGACGGGGTATGAGCCCAGGAGGGATTGCGCTCAGTGGTGTTGGTGGCTTGGTGCTTTTTCTGGCTTTTATGTTTCTTGGTGGCGGAGAAAATGCTTCGGTGCTCGAGCAGGTGCTCGGACAGGTTGCCGAGCAACAAACTGGCACCACCCAAACAGAACAGCCCGAAGAATTTAAAGGGGCTGATCAATACGAAACATTCACAAAAAAAGTGCTTGGCTCCAACAATGACACCTGGTCTGGAATATTCACGGTGCTTGGCCGGACGTATGAACCTCCAAAGCTGGTTCTTTTCCGGCAAATGACTCAGTCTGGTTGTGGTGCGGCCAGCACTGAAGTTGGCCCGCACTACTGCCCGGAAGATCAAACGATTTATCTAGATGAAACATTCTTCGACGAGCTTCAGAAACGGTTTGGAGGCAGTAGTGGGGATGTGGCCCAGGCATATGTAATTGCGCACGAAGCGGGGCATCATGTGCAGAACCTGTTAGGCGATATGGCTAGGGTTATGGAGGCGCAACAGGCCGACCCAGACAACGCAAATGCCTACTCCACGGCACTTGAGCTCCAGGCAGATTGCTATGCAGGAGTTTGGATGAACTCGCTCTCCAGCAGTGGGATACTGAAGGATGGCGAGATCGAGCAAGCCTTGAGCGCAGCTTCGGCGGTAGGTGACGACCATATCCAGAAGTCAACCACCGGCAGAACTAATCCCGAAAGCTGGACGCACGGCTCTTCAAAACAACGGGTTGAGTGGTTCCAGAACGGCTATAAAACCGGCAAAATCGACTCCTGTAAAACTTTCGAATAATATTGACACATCTAGCCTGGCGGCAAAATGAGGATAAAAATTGAGCCTCAGAACAGGGGTGTGGTATGGTAATGATATGAAATTGCGGAGTCTCACTGAAGTTGAAAATGCACTAAGCCCATACTTTACTGTCGCCTGCGAGACCGTCGGTAAAGACATTACACTTGGGCGCACCGAACGGCTGATGGCGCACCTCGGCGATCCGCAAAAGAAACTACGGATTATTCACGTAGCTGGCACGAGTGGCAAGACTTCGACCACAAATTACATTGCAGCGCTACTGCATGCTACCGGCAAGAAGGTTGGGCATACTGTCTCACCACATGTTGCCGGGCTGAACGAACGTGTGCAAATCAATTGCCAACCACTGAGCGAAAAGCAGTTCTGTGCGTACATGAGCGAGTTTTTGCCCAAACTTGAAGGAGCGCCAGACATCCCAACTTGGTTCGAGGTGTTGATTGCGTTTACTTTTTGGGTGTTTACCGAGAAAGAGGCAGTCGACTATGCCGTGATGGAAACGGGCTTGGGAGGTTTGCAGGATAGTACCAATGTTGCTGCCCGTGCCGACAAACTCTGCGTGCTGACAGACATTGGCTTCGACCACATGCATATTTTGGGTGATCGATTGGGGGCAATCGCCCACCAAAAGGCGGGTATTATTCACGAAAACAACGTGACGCTGATGTACGAACAAGACGAAGAAGTCTTACGCGTTGTACGGTACTGGGTGAGCCAGCAGGAGGGTGCGGAGCTGTACACATTCGCTCAGAACAAGCTCGAAGAGGTGTATAAAGATGGTTTTGTGGACGGCCTGCCTCTGTACCAAAAGCGCAACTGGCTGTTGGCCTGGGCGGTGTACAGATTTGTTTGTCGCCGAGACGGTATACGTATGCCAAGTGCTAAAGCCGTGCGGAATACCCAGAAAATGACCGTACCTGGCCGCATGGAAGTAATTGAGATCGAAGGCAAACAAATCGTGCTCGATGGTGCACATAACGAACAAAAAGTTACCGCCATGGCCAAGAGTTTTCGGGCAAAATTTCCAGGCGTTAAGCCAGTGGTGCTCATGGCGCTTAAAGAAGGCAAAGAGCTTAAAACCATCGCACCGATATTAGCGAGCCTGGCAAGTGAAGTTATCGTAACGCAGTTCTCTGAGGTGCAAGATTTGCCGTTTGGGGCTATGGACCCACACGAGATTGCCAAGGTCTTAGAGCAATACAAACTTCGTGTAACAGCGGAGGCGGATACGACAAAAGCCCTCCATCAGTTTGTGAAGAAAACCGAAGACGTAGGCCTAGTAACTGGTTCGTTTTTTCTAATAGCGGAACTAAAGAAAGCGGGCTTGGTGTGATAGAGCACATTGTGGCGGTTGACTCAAAAAACGGCATAGCCCGAGCTGGTGTTATACCCTGGGATTTGCCGGGTGACAAAAGATTTTACAGAAGTTTTATAGCTGGCAAGCGTCTGCTTGTAGGGCGAAAAACCTACGAACAGACAAGTCAAAAAACCGGTGGGTACACGTTTGTTGTGACTTCTCGTGGCAAACTTCAACCATCCCTCAAACCAGGATGGGGCGAAATTGTACCAGATTTACCCCTGTTTATTGAAAAAAATGGCGATGAACCTCTGGTAGTGATTGGTGGCCAGAAACTATATGAAGATACGCTCTCCCATGCCGGCAGGCTGCATATCACGAGAGTTGACGGTGATTTTGCGTGCGACGTATTCTATCCAACCGACCTGTCAGGCTTTACATTGGTCAGTCGCTCCGAGCAGGTTCAGGAAAATGGGTTATCGTACCACTTTGAAACGTACGAGAGGGTGCAATAAGGTCATGCAAAACACTTCCAAACTTTTGCGGGCAGTTACGGCCGTCTTCGCTCGCCGGCTCCTAAAGCGTATTTTGTTGCTCATGGCGGTTGTTGGTCTGTTGTTGGTGACAGCTGTCGTGCTCCTGGCTACGAAGATTGATCCCACATGGTCATTCGCATTCGTTGTGATTGGGCCTTTTTTGTTGATTGGTGCAACGATGGGCTTAGTAGCGTGGTTGGCGGTCAATCGACTTCAACCACGTCGGCTTACGCGCAAAGAATCGAAGGAAATCTACGGCTTTACGACCAAGCTTTTCGATCTGGCTGGACGGGTTAAAACACCTTGGCCGGTCCTCGTCGCGAGCACACTCAAAAGCGTGCTTTTAGGCAGGGAATCAAACACAGTTAGCGAACTCATAAACGAATCGAAATCGCTCCGTGCCGACTTTGTCCGTCTGCGCGATAGCATGGAGGACTAGCTTAGGCACGAAGTGCAGATGCATCGTAGGTAGCTCTGCGTGCTACGGGTTCAAGCGCTGTTATGCCAAGTGCAATAGCAGTGTAGAGTAGAACAAAAACATCGAGTAGGCCAACATTGGCAAAACCTACAAAGTACGCGATAGTACCGATTCCCGTAACTGTCGCTACCAGCCCAGTCAGTACACGAAGCACTGTCCCTCGGGGTGGGTTGGTGACTAGTTGTGCAAGTACGAAGGCGAGTAGCGCAATGCGTAAAGCCTGGAAGGTAATACCTGTGCTCGCAAACGCAAAGAAAATGTTGTTGCTAAAGAAAGCTGCGCCGAGCGTTGTTCCAGTGAGCGCCCCAGCAGAAATATATAAATGTGACTTTTCATTCAAACCTCTCCATTATTTAGTGCTAGAGAAATTCTAAGATGATGCGAAAAAAATCACTGTAAAAAAGCTTTTTGGTAATGTGTAAAAATTCTTACTCGCTATGAAGTATTACTCACCTCATAGAAAAAAGCGGCGCAACGCGCCGCTAATTCTGAGGTAGTCCATTTTTGGTACCCGAGGAGGGATTCGAACCCCCGACTTTCGCGTCCGAAGCGCGACGCTCTGATCCACTGAGCTACTCGGGCTGATTTAGGCGGTTATATGTCCTAATTCTATGACAATTAGAACAAACTATTTCGCATTTTGCAATCTCGTTTTTCGTTTTTTTCCAGCTACCACTGTTGATAACTTTGCTAATAATTATTTCTTTATTATCAATATGGTCGAAGTCCATAACATAGTATGGGAACATAAGGCCACAGTCGTGGCACGCGGACTGCTCTTTGATCGAACGCACCCATTCCCTAAGAGCAACTCGTTTTCGATATGCCTTATCGATATATTCTTGGCGATGAGCGTAATAATGTTTTTTGATTGCTTCTCGCTGCTTTTCTTTATCCTTCCAAGGCATACACTGATTATAACAGCTTATTCAGTGTTGATCTTTGTGTGTCTTATGTACATTTAGCTCTACGGAATGTACAATACATTGCGATGATTTTTGCGCAGACAGATGTGGATATTGAGAAGACGCGTGGCGTGCTGGAACGCATAGCTGACGCCGTGTTCAACAACGAGTCACTTGTAATCCTCTTCGCGTGCTTGGTGGTGGCGGTGGCAACAGGTGGTCTTGTTGCAATGTTGCTACGCCGGGTGACGAAGTTTGTTGCCGGTGCTGCTGACGCGGCTACTGACCTTTCGACCGTCAATCGCCTACGTCGGCTCGAGACATGGCTGATCATATCTATTGCTATCGTGCGCATAGCACTTATAATTTTTGCACTCTACTTTTGGTGGACGCTGACCCATGACGGCAATAACACCAACGCACTGATTGGAGCGAGCGCGCTCGTGGTTGTGCTGGTAGGTGGTATACTGGGGCCTTTGCTACGGGACTTTGCCTTCGGTGCTGGCATGATGGCAGAGCGTTGGTTTGGCGTTGGCGACCTCGTTACCATTGATTTTCCGGCAGTCCAGGGTGTGGTCGAGCGCATAACCTTACGCTCAACGCGCATACGGGGCCTGAACGGCGAGGTAATATGGGTGGCCAATCAGACAATAAACGGAGTGAAGGTTGCGCAGAAGGGCGTATGGGCTACGGCAATCGAGATTTTCGTGACCGATCCGAAGGCTGCGGAGGAACTGGTAGCACGCACAAACACGCTCCTGCCGGGAGGCTTTTCCATGCTAGCAAGTCCACTGCGTATTATTGAGGTAACCGAACGTGATACAGATGTTTGGCATGTTACCGCTGTGGGCGAAACGGCACCAGGAAGGGACTGGATTCTGACCGATGCCGCCATACGCGTTATGAAACAACTTGACGAAAAGTCGAAAACCCCAATCTTAATCGTCGACCCCGTTTCCCGCTACTCAGATAAAGATACTGAACGCCAAATGGCCAGAGCAGTGAAAAACGCCAAGAAAAAACGTCGCTCACTTCGCCGAAGAGTTCGACAAAACGCGGAATAAGTATAGGCTACCTGAAGTAACTGCGAGTTTGCATGAGGCCCAGCAAGGCTCCGGCAGATATAACCACGGCGCCAATGACATTCGGAAAGCCAAATCCGGGTATAAAGAGGTACAAAACGCCTGTCACGAGGTTTAGCAAAGCAACACGAAGCAGGCCATTCCAGCCACTGCGCTTCCGGCGGAAGATAGCCGGTAAGTTAGCGAGAAGCAAAATGATTTGTGCACCAAGCAATACGAGTATAAGATGCCAAACCGTGCCAAGCTGAGAAAAGCGAGAGGCATTTTCTACGAGTTGGCTGGCATTTTCGTAACGCTCCATACCCATTTGCCAGTAGGTGCGGATGAACAAGGCGATAAGTACGGCCGCAACCATGCTTAGAAGTGGGGCAACGCGGACCAGTATGCGTCGTGATGAGGTGGGTAGTTGTATTGACGAACCCTCTCCAAAATATTTGTCGAGATATGTTTCGATTTTGGACATATTTTGGCTTGAGTGCGGTTTGTGTGCACCCGGTCGGCGTCGGGGTTCTTCGTGCATATATAAAATAGTACGCTAGTCACGGGCGAAGTGTAAAGGCGCGAGTGCTAGGGTAGTAAAAAGGCGTACATACACCAGAAATGTAGGCCTGCGCCCACCAAAACAAGTACGTGCCAGAGTTCGTGAAAGCCAAATATGCCTGGCACAAAGTTGGGCTTTTCGCTGGCAAAAACTATAAATCCAAGGGTGTATGTTATCCCGCCTAGCGCGAGCAAAACAAGTGCCGTGGGCTGTAGGCGATTGTCGTATAGTAGCAGGCTGACTGGTAGCCAACCAAGGGTAATGTATAACGTGTTGGTTACGTATTTGGGCAGTGTTCGAAACACCGAACGCAGTACTATACCTAAAATTGCTATGATCCAAACGGTCGACAACACAATAGAGCCCACAACGTCGCGGTAGAGTAGAAGCGCTAAAGGCGTAGTGGTGCCGGCGATGAGTAGAAACACCGCGTTATAGTCAAATGTACGCATGACCGAAGTAAGCCTCGGCCCGCCATTGAGCCCATGGTGCAGGGTACTAAAGGTAAAGAGGCTGAGCAGAAAAAATCCATACAGACTAAAGCTAATTATCTTCCAGACATCTTTTTGCAATATAGCCGGTACCACGAGGAGCAATGTTCCGAGCAGAGCAAAACACATCCCCACTAGGTGTGTGATGGTGTTCACGCGTTCGTCGGTGATGTATGAACTGCCGTCTTTGCTGAGTTTTTCCGTAGAATTAGCCACCTAAGTAGTATAGCAAGAGGACTTTGCGGACTGGGATGTTTTGCAGGGCAAAACGATTAGAGCACAGTGACCACCCAAACAAAAACCGCCCCTAAGGACGGTTTTTGTTTGGAGGGCCATCTGGGGCTCGAACCCAGGACACTCGGCTTAAGAGGCCGATGCTCTAACCAACTGAGCTAATGGCCCGTACTGATGCTTGTGCGCGACAGAACGGTTATGTTGTAAAAGTTGATGCTGTTAGGGCGGTTGGTTAGAGCATGCTGATTACTTCTAACCGGCTACGCCTTGGCAACTGAGCTAATGGCCCTCGTCCAAGCGTACGTTCTTGCCTTGTTTTGCCCTTTGGGCAAAAGGTTCGGCCTAAAACTACGCTTCTCCTCTCAATTTTCTATTCAGTCGCCTTTGGCTCCTTGGATTAGAAAATTGGGCTTAGCTACATTTGCAACGGGGAGAATTGTAGCAGGACACCTCTGTTTTGGCAAGACCAAAACAAAACACCCGAGCTACATACTGTAAACTCGGGTGTAGTGAAAGCCTTGCCTTGTGCTTATGAAGCGACAGGGGTTGCGGCAACTGGCCCAGCAGGTGCCTGGGCTTGATTACGACCCACCCATCGATACAAAACAACAAACGCGAGAGAGTACATGAAGAGGAAGTATAGTGCAAACGGTATACCAATGATCGTGATCATTAATAGTGCCATAAGGAGTGTGACCCCAAAAATGCCATATACCTTGCCGACATTGCCTTTGGTTTGCTCCCAGCTGGCCTTGATTGAGTCCATGACTCCCATGTCCTTGTCGATCATGAAGTAGGGCGCCAAGACGAGTCGTGGCATTACGATAAAGAATGGCACGATAAGTAGTACAAAGCTTACAATTGCAATAAGCCCAATCAAGAGCATTTGCAGCAAGAGCCGTACGAAAAACTTGCCAGTTGGCGCAAAGGATTCAGACAGGGAAAGCTTTTTGCCATCGACGCTTCGTAGCTCTGCAACAGTTGTTGCAACAGTCAGGGCTATTGCAACTAGAAAGTTCACCAACTGCATGACGTAGTACATCGCTCCGTATTGAACCATGTTTGTGTCTGGGTCCACGGTTGACCCAATGCCACCAATCATGCTGATGACAAACGACGCAACAAACGAAAGCAAGATGATCGCCAGCAAAGTTTGCCAGTTATTGAGTACGGCCCGCTTTGAAAATTTGTATAGTCCAAATGCGCCTGGCCATGCGCCTGGAACAGTCCCCCCAGCCTGAGTGGCAGGTGCTACGTTAGTATTTTCTGGTCCCATAAGTCTCCTCCTTTGAAGGTTTATACTTCAGACTATAGCACTTTCGAAGCGGAGCACAAGAGTTTTCTTCAGGGGTTTGCAAAGAGAAATGGTACAATCTAGGAGTTATGAAAATCCTGAACGGTCGAGATCTGGCTGAATTCATCAAAGAACGTCAAGCTAAACAGGTGCGCGGTCTGCGTCAGGCAGAGGGCGTAGCACCTAGACTAGCCATTATTGTTACTATCGAGCACCCGGCTATCGAGACGTACATTCGTATGAAGAAGCGGTATGGTACCGATATTCTGATAGATGTCGACATCCATAGGGTTACGCAGGCCGAAGCCCCCGCTCTGATAGCGCGCTTGAACTCTGATGCGTCGGTGCACGGTATTATCGTTCAGCTCCCCTTGGAAGACCCGGGCCAAACCAACGAAATCTGCAATCTCGTTGCGCCAGAAAAAGATGTCGATGCTCTCGGGGTGAAGGCAACGTACGACCCAGCCACGCCCATGGCCATACTATGGCTACTCGCGGGGTACAACGTTGACCTAGCCGGCAAAAAGATTGTACTGGTCGGTCGAGGCAAGCTGGTTGGTGCGCCGCTCGAACGTGTGCTTTTGCAAGCCGGTCACGACGTCACCGTCGTAGACAAATCGACCGAGCATCCCGAGCAGATTATCCCGAGTGCCGATGTGCTCATAACCGCTACAGGCATACCGGGCCTGATAACGTCAGAGATGATCCAACCCGGTGCAGTAGTCGTTGACGCCGGTGTGGCTGGCGAAGAGGGCAAGACTACGGGCGATTTGGCCGATGATGTGCGCGAACGCGTAGACCTAACTATTACCCCCGAAAAGGGTGGCGTCGGCCCGCTGACTATCTGTGCGCTTTTCGACAATGTCATCCGCGCCGCCCGCGAAAGTGTTTCATGAAGAAGGTGGGTGTTTTTGATAGTGGCGTAGGTGGCAAGTCTGTGGCGGACGCCATCGAACAATCTGACCTAGATGTCGAAGTTATTTTTATGAATGATGCCGAACACGTCCCATATGGCACAAAAAGTATCGACCAACTCCGGCTGCTATCTCTACCAATTATTTCCGATCTGGCTACGAAAGTCGACGTGGTTGTTATAGCTTGCAATACACTCTCCACCATACTCCTGCCAGAGATTGTACGTAGTATCGACGTGCCGGTGATTGGTGTAACTCCAATGCTACGCGAAGCAGTCGAAAAGACGGCGACGGGCAGGATCATTGTATGTGCTACTCCGGGTACTTTGGCAAGCAACCACTACCGAACACTGAAATCGGAGCTGGCTGGAAACACTGAAGTGTTTGAGCCCGACTGTTCAGATTGGGCTGAGCTGATTGAAAATAACCAATGGAATAGACAAGAGATAGATCAAGACATAACGCCATATCTAGAAAAAGGGGCGGATGTGATTGTGTTAGGTTGTACGCATTATCATTGGATTAGCGAAGAGATTGATCGACTAACACCAAAACATGTCACCATATTACAGCCAGAAGAAGATATCATTGATGAACTTAGGACAGTGCTTGCACGGCTTCCTTGAACTGGTTACCTCGGTCTTTATAATCTTCGAATAACCCAAAACTTGCACAACCGGCTGACAAAAGGGCAATATCACCTGGTGCAGAGTGCTTGCGGAGCGTTGCTACCATAGTCTCCATAGTGGTTAACCCCAGTGTGTATGAAGTGAAACCAACCAAATCGAGTTGCGTTTTAATCTTTTCGGCTTCATCACCAATAAGCACGGCATGTCTAACGTCGGTACTTTTGACGGCTTTGGCAAGTTCATTGTAGTGCGCCCCTTTGTCTGACCCACCAAGAATAACTACCTTTGGCTCTTCGAACGCTTGGAGCGCAACGATTGCCGTTTCGGGAGTGGTTCCGAAGCTATCATCGTAGTACCTTACGCCGTCGAGTTCGCGGACAAATTCTAGGCGGTGGGGCAGGCCGGTGAAGGATGTGAGGACGCTCCGGATGGCCTCAACGTCGCGCACGCCTGTCTGCCAAACGGCGGTGACGGCGGCGCAGGCATTTTGCCAGTTGTGCTCACCAAGCATCTTCATTTCATTTGTCTGACAGATGGAGACACTATCAATTTTCACCTCATTTGCCTCTACGAGCGCCCCGGGTGGTGCGTAGAACGGTACTAACTGACCTTCGCTAGCATCGGCGATGCTCTCAGAGTCTTCATTGGGCGCATAGTAAATGGCGATGTCATCGCTATTTTGGTGTATAAAAAGCTGCTGTTTGGCGGCAATGTACTCTTCGAAATCTTCGTGCCAGTTGAGATGCTCGGGAACGACCATCAGGCAGACGCCGATGTATGGCGAATGTTTCAGGTCAATAAGCTGGAAGCTACTCAACTCGAGCACGACATAGTCTTCTGGCTGAACCTGGTCGATGAATTCGAGTGGTGAATTGCCAATGTTGCCACCCAGCCAAACTTTCTTACCAGAGGCCTCGAGCATTTTGGTTATGAGCGTACTGGTGGTGCCTTTACCTTTTGTGCCGGTAACTCCAATGGTGTTAGGGGTAGGGCAGTGCGACAGGAATTCGTTTACCGCGGTAGTGATTTTGTTGGCTACGTCTGGATTTTGGTCCAGAATAACGGACGGATGCATGCCGGCAGTTCGGACTATCATGTCAAACCGGTCTAGGTCATGCAGGTACTCTACGCCAAGCTGTGTAGTGACGCCTGCGGGCACTGCAACAGAGTCATTTTGGTCACAGACCGTCACCTCGTGGCCACGGGCGCGGAAATACTCCAGACTGACGCGTCCCTCAGTAGCAAAACCAACAATAGCAATCTTCATAATCTACAGTATAGCGCACCAATGTTATTTCGTGAGTTCGGTTTTGACGAGTTCGGCGACTTGGCGGGGGGTCATTTCGGCTTTGACGATGAACTTGCGTACGTTGAGCTTTTTCACAATTTCAGGAGCTTCTTGCTCGCCCATATTGGTTAGGATAATAACGGGTGTATCTTTGCCCCAAGAGGTTTTGCGTAGTTTTACGAGCATTTCGTCACCAGTCATTTCAGGCATCATGAGGTCGAGGAGAATAATATCTGGCTTCATTTCTTCGCAGAGTCCAAAGCCGAGTTTGCCATTACTGGCTGTCTGAACGTCATAGCCTTCAGTTTCAAACTTAATGCGGTACATCTGGCTAATCGCCATGTCATCTTCGATGATTGCAATCTTGGTCATGGTTTGCAGTATATAGATATCGTCCCATGTCTGCAATTGTTGCGTTGCGTCAGCATTCACGACTGTTACGTGAGCGATCTAGCGAGATGGCAAGTGCAGGACTTCACGTACTATAGCGACCACTTGTGCTGGTGTGTAATGCGCTTTGACCACGTAGCGATCAACTTGGAGATATCGTAGGGAGCCAGGCGCTTCATTGCGACTAAGGTTCGTAAGGATAATGACACGAGTTCGGGCTCCCCAATCAGTAGCCCGGAGTTTGGCAAGCATCTCATCGCCCGACATATGTGGCATACGCAAATCCAGGAGAATGATGTCAGGAAGATTTTTCTTTATAACCCTCAGGCCCTCACGTCCGTCTTCGGCAGTATGCACATCGAAACCCTCTAGCGATAGCTTGGTAGCATACATCTGCCGGATGGCAGCCTCGTCTTCGACGATAACTACTTTCGGTTTAGGGGTCATACTAACAGCCATTGTATCACAAACAGACTAAAAACATTGTACTTACTACAATACTAGCACCCCTGTGAAAACCTTGTCACGCACGTCATTACGTGCTAAAATACTCCTCAGAAAGTACATTAGAAGCTAACACATGGTGCAGTCGACCCCTAAGGTTGTCATTGCGCCGTGTTTTTATTTTGTCATCACAACGAACAATATAATTGACAAAATAAAAAGCTTATGATAATATGATTTAATGACTAATCCAGAAGCTTTAATTACTCAACAATCAATACAGCAACCTCCTGACAATATGAGCAGGTTGAAACAAGCAGCACTAGATGTTGCGGGGTCCGCTATTTTTGGAATCCTTGCAAGTCCACTTTACCCGTATGCTAGGGCTGCTGTATATCATGTAGATTTAGCGGCACGCGGACTGTTGACAGCTAGACACCTTAATTCTGCTAGCGACAGACCTTCTTCTCATCCTCAATAAGAAAATAATCAGATATGGGCATAACAATAAGTCAAGCACCACTACACACTGCACAAACCCCAGAGCGTATATTGGGCGATGAACAGTGCTTGCTCGCTGGAAACTTTCCACGTGAGCTATCAGAGCAATACTTCAAGACTAGGATAGATGCAATGCATGCTAGCAGAGCCCAGGGAGAGGAGCTGCTTGCAGTCCAATCTGCAGTAGGTGAATGGGCTCGGCAGAATCCTGATCTTGATGTTGCAAGGTCATTTACAAAAGATGAGTATGCTACGCCTTCGTATGATGCAGTCATGAAGCGGTTTAGCATCCTGGCTGAGTACGTGCAGCATAATTTTGCTGATCAAATATGCCCAGAAGATATAGAAGCCTCAAGATTGTTTGTGGAGTCTTCGTTTGCTATGTATAACGAAACACCCACAGACGGGGGTGTCCACGACGATGTGGATGGGTCCTTCGGTTTTGTGGTGCCTACGCGTCTTTCGCGCCAGAGCATGGAATATGGTGAAGAAGTCGAGACGATCATGCCGATACTGCGCTATTTGCCCAACGATCTGAGGATCGCATTTGCAATCGGTTTACCGCCTTGCATCATAGACACATATAGTCGGGATGAAGATGGCAAGCGAGGCTATCTTGTGTTGGCACCTATATTCACAGACATGATGGATGACCTTGACCTCGGAGACGCTTATGAGGTTGCTATCAACAATATTAATAAAACTGTTGACTTTGCATATCACCGCTTGGGCGCAAAAATACAGGGTCTCGGTGCAATCATACCTTCTTTAACGAAGTACGGTGAGAAAATTACGAACGAGAATGTCATAACTACTACTGGCCATGGTGGGACTGTCCAGCTTATCATGGACACCATAGATAGGGCCGTTGGCGAAGGTTACATAGAAGAGAGTCAGTTGAAAAAAATTGGCGTCCTCGGCCTGGGTGCGATAGGGCGTTCTATAGCAGAAATTGTACGATACAATTATTCTGATGCGGAGATACGCTTGTATGATATACGCGAGGGTCTTGTCGCTAGGGTTGCGGGAAAGATTGGCGCTGTTGCTGCACAAAGCGAGACTGAGGTTATCCGAAAAAGCGAAATAATTATTTCGGCTGTCACGACATTTATAGATCCTAAAGCCATAGGGTTGGGCAGGAATGATGTAGAAGGGAAGATGATTGTTGACGATAGTCAACCATGCAGTTTTGATCCAAAAGCCGTAGAAAAGCTGGGTGGGCATGTTGCTTGGGTGATTGGTGCAAATGGTATTGAACGGAGTAGTTATGACTTCGGCGGTTCCATGGCAAATCCAACTAATGAGATATTCGGATGCGAGGCCGAGGCGGCAACGATGGCTGCATATTATTCTGAAATCAAGCGTGATGGGCTTTCTGATGACCAGGCACTAGGAGAGGTTAAAAAAGTAGCTCTTCGCAGTGCCGTAACACCAGATAAGGTGAAGGCTATTGCACGCTTGTTCTCTAGATATAATGTCCATGCTGCTCCCATTCAGGCTTTCGGAAGATACCTTGAGAAGCCCAAGCAATCCTAGTCACTTTAGTCCATTGTAAGAAAAGTTAGTTTTGACATAAGCGGTACGGACTATATCATAAGAATATGGATTTATCGCTCCTTGGTCTCTTGCTCATTGTGCCAATAAATTTTGTATTAGGCACTTTGGTAATTTACAGAGATAATAAACTCAAGTCGAATCGCTACTACAGCGCTTCAATACTGTTTATTTGCGTGTGGGCTCTGGGCGATGCGTTTTTGTTGAGCACCGATAATCCCAACATTGTTATGTTGGCGGCACAGCTATTTTACATTGGCCCATTATTTACAGCGCTTTTCCTGCTGCTCTTTTCGTTTCATTTTTTGTCATCGAAAATCTCTCCAAAAGCTAAGCTGACATCGTGGATATCAACCATCATTACACTCGCGCTCAGCGTCGTGATAGGTGTGTGGCCACAGTACTTAATTAAGGATGTCTCCTTGGGTATCGACTCGAACAACAGTGTAGTCGTAAACAGTACAGGCTGGATGATTTATACAGTCTTCTTCAGTCTCTATTTTTTGTTGTCGTACATCATACTTTTCATGAAAATCCGCCGTGCATCTGGCGCAGTTAAGACGCAACTGGAGTATGTTTTTGTGGGTATATTTCTGACGAGTTTTTCTGCAAGTATAACCAATCTCATCTATCCGTCATTTGGAAACACAAAGCTAATCTGGATGGGCCCGGTTTTTACGCTTTTCTACGTTTCTGCGACAGCTATGGCTATTTTGAGGCACAAACTTTTTGATATTAGACTATTCGCTGTTCGTGCTGCAGCATATACATTTACAACTATCGTGCTCGGGATGCTCTATGTTGCCCCGCTAATGCTCGTGCTCATGAAAATAATGCAACTTGAATTTGAGCTCTCAAAGTTTCTGCTTTCTGTCTTTGTGGGTACGCTTGCGGCAAACAATTATCAGCGCCTCAAGAACTGGTTTAACAGGGCAACAAGCAAAGTATTTTTCAGAGATGCATATGATCCTACCGAGATGGTCGCGGAGCTAAATAGGTCTTTAGTTGGTGTCATTGACATTCATAAGCTTCTTTCAGAAACTTCAGCCGTCATTGAAAAAAATATTAAACCCGAAGCATGCTACTTTATAGTTAAAAACCAAAATAGCGAATCACATGCCTACAGGATGATTGAGAGTAGGCACACGAGGCAAAATGAAGCCGTGGTGGCCAGCTTGTTGCCACTACTGGAATCGAAACTACACGCAAATACAGTTTTCACACATCTGCTTGACCCAGCATCAAAGCTTAGAGCTGAACTGTCAGATAGGAGTATTGCAGTTGTTCTGAGACTTCTCCCTATGGGCTCACGAAAAGACGAAGCGCTTGGTTATATGGTCATCGGAACTCGGAAGAGTGGAAAGGCGTATGATTTGACTGATTCGCAGGTGCTTGAAACTGTTGCGAGTACGCTTATTATAGCTATTCAAAATGCGTTGCATTTTGAGGAGATACAGCAGTTTAATGTGACCTTGCAACAAAAGGTTGATGAGGCCACGCGCAAGCTCCGGGCTACGAACGAAAAGCTTCGACTCCTCGACGAGACAAAAGACGAATTCATAAGTATGGCCAGCCACCAGTTGCGCACGCCACTTACGAGCGTCAAGGGCTACCTAAGTATGGTGCTCGACGGCGATGCGGGCAAGATAAGCAAGCCTCAGGAGGAGCTTCTAAAGCAGTCGTTCTTGAGTAGCCAGCGCATGGTGAGCCTCATTGCTGACCTCTTGAATCTTTCACGCCTCAACACCGGTAAGTTTGTCATAGATGCTACGCCAGTTGATCTGCGCGATGTGATTAGTAGCGAGATTATGCAGCTGCGCGAAACCGCCAAAGCCAAAAACATCGAGCTAGTCTATGACTCGCCTGCCTCTTTCCCGGCCTTGCAACTCGACGAAACCAAGACACATCAGGTCGTCATGAACTTTATCGACAATGCACTGTACTACACGCCAGTTGGTGGCAGGGTTGAGGTGGCGCTGAGCGAGACGCCACACCATGTCGAGTTCCGGGTGAAGGACAATGGCATTGGCGTGCCTCGCGAGCAACAGAAACATTTGTTTACCAAGTTTTACCGCGCAGAGAACGCCAAGCGTGCTCGCCCCGATGGCACCGGTTTGGGGATATTTATGGCCAAGAAAGTTGTGGTTGCACAGGGCGGGGCGATTATTTTCGAGAGCGAAGAGGGCAAGGGAAGCACGTTCGGCTTCCGGTTCAATAAATCAAAGCCCAAGCCTTAGTTTTTGTAAAAATTCTTACAAATATATCAGAGGCGCAGGACGTAAGCATAAGCCTATTGACGTTTAAGTTGTATTT
>WBZP01003014.1_pt1 | contig 18750 bp, 12 predicted proteins | sample 5204301 | NCBI WGS metagenome assembly WBZP01 (sample SAMN12412401, study PRJNA552823) | activated sludge metagenome | isolation source: activated sludge from nitrification reactor of wastewater treatment plant... | place: USA: Pennsylvania | collected 2017 | reverse complement strand
AGCTATGGCAATATCCTTGTACCTGTGGGTACCGGAGAATTGGCCAGTGGCCTCAACGGAGAAGGTCGCATGGCAGAACCCGCAGAAATCCTGGAACACATCCAATCATTTTTGTCATTAAGTCAAAATCTGAAAGGCAAGAAAGTACTGATAACGGCAGGACCGACTTATGAGCACCTGGACCCGGTCCGATTTATTGGCAACCACAGCAGCGGAAAGATGGGCATCGCCCTTGCCAACGAAGCACGTTTGCGGGGCGCTGAAGTTACCCTGGTGCTGGGACCTGTCAAGATAGCAGCCCCTGAGGGAATAAACGTAGTAAAAGTTACCTCTGCCGCAGAAATGTACGAAGCGAGTGCAGCCTGCTTTGATCAGCAGGATATTGCCATCTGGTCAGCAGCGGTAGCAGATTACACGCCTGTTGAAGCGGCAAAAGAAAAAATAAAAAAAGAAGGAAATACCCTTCAATTAGACCTCATTAAAACCAAAGATATTGCGGCAGAATTGGGGAAACGCAAAAAGCCCGATCAGGTACTGGTAGGTTTTGCCCTGGAGACACAGAATGAATTGGAAAATGCAGCCCAAAAAGTGGTTAAGAAGAATCTTGATTTTGTGGTTTTAAATTCACTTCGCGATGAAGGTGCCGGTTTTGGTGTGGATACCAATCGGGTGACGCTGGTTTATGGTGGAGGAAAGTACACACAGTTGGCATTAAAATCAAAAGAAATGGTGGCAAAAGACATTATCGACGCCATCTTAGCGTTATAAAGGCATGTACAGAATAATTTTAACAAGCATCGCATTATTTTCTTGTTTTCAAGTATTGGTTGGACAAGAGTTGAAATTTCAGGTTAAGGTAGTAGCGCCGGTCAATTTAAAAGCCGATCCTGCTATTTACCGTCAGCTGGAAGTTGATGTCCAGGATTTTTTCAACAAAACCAAATGGACCGATCACGAGTACACAGAAGTGGAGAAGATAGAAGGCAGTGTTCAAATCACCGTTACGGAAGAGTTGAGTAGTTCTTCCTTTTTGGCGGATATTACCTTAAAAACCAGCAGGCCGGTTTATAACACCGATTACAAATCTCCGTTGATCAACCTGCAGGATAAGTCCGTAACGTTTACTTATTTGCCGGGTCAACCCATGCAGCGCAGTGATCGATCTTTCTTTGACAACCTCAGCAGCACCCTGAGCTTTTATGCCTTTATTACTTTGGGTTATGACTACGACAGTTTTTCTCTGTATGGAGGTGAGGATTATTTTCAGGCAGCAAGGGATGTGTTTGTTAACCTGCCCAATGGCACCAAGCGGGATGACCCCAGTTGGTCCAATGTAGGCGTAAATGGACGATCTAAATATTTTCTGATTGAAAACATACAAAGTCCCAGGTTAAGGCCTTTCAGACAGGTGATTTATGAATACCACCGTCTGGCGATGGACAATATGTGGCAGGATGCTGAAAAAAGCAGGGCCGTGTTGCTCAGCAGTCTTGGACTTATCGAAGACCTCAACCAGGCCTATCCCTATTCTTACTTTTTGCAATCTTTCGGCGATGCCAAATTCAATGAATTGGTAGATATCTTCAAGGCAGCAGATACCGGTCAAAAAGCCAAGCTAAGGGCATTGATGACCCTAACCTCCCCTTCTTTGGCTTCCCGGTACGATGCATTGAAGTGAAACACCGTCTTGCCATATTTGCGTCGGGTGGAGGTTCCAACGCCTTAAAGATCATAGAATACTTCCAAAAATCCGATGCCATAAAAGTAGCATTGATTGTTACCAATCATGCCCATGCCGGTGTAACCCTGCATGCCGCAACCCATCAGATAGATTTGCACATCCTGGAACCGGGTAGCTCGGGGAAACAACCTTTTTTGGATGTATTGAAGAAGAAAGGCATTACAGCCATCATTCTGGCAGGATACCTAAAAAAGATTCCTCCCGCACTGATCCGTCAATATCCTGACCGCATCATCAACATTCATCCGGCGTTATTGCCTGCTTATGGCGGCAAAGGCATGTATGGCCACTTTGTGCATGAAGCTGTGGTATCCGCCGGCGAAACACAAAGTGGCATGACCATCCACCTTGTCAACGAAAAATACGATGAAGGTCGGCCCTTATTTCAAGCCATTTGTCCTGTATTTCCAGATGACAATGCCGAATTATTGGCAGCGAGGGTGTTGACCCTGGAGCACCGTTACTTTGCCCCGGTGATTGAAAGATACCTGCTTTCGGTTGAAGCTTGATTTTTGCCATTGCCATTGCCGATAAAAATACCAGGATTGTTGAAACAATTGTGTTCAAGTTTCATTATCATTGCATACATTAAAGATTTTATATATTTAACATCATGATGAAAGCCATAATATATAAATGGGAGAGGCTGATGTGCTGGGTTTTATTGATTTTAGTAACTACCCATCTTTTCAGCCAGCAACCGACGAAACCTACCTCCGGTGAAATATACAAAGCCATAGAAAGGCTCAATTTTTTGGGCAATGCGCTTTATGTGGCGGCACACCCTGATGATGAAAACACAAGACTCATTTCTCACCTTGTCAATGGCGTAAATGCGCACACTACCTATTTGTCGCTGACAAGAGGAGATGGGGGACAAAACCTGATAGGGCCTGAAATAGAAGAATTATTGGGTGTAATTCGCACACAGGAGTTGTTGCAGGCGAGGAAGATTGACGGAGGAAATCAAATGTTTTCGAGGGCCAATGATTTTGGTTATTCCAAAAATGCAGAAGAGACCATTTCTATTTGGGACAATGAACTGGTAAAAAACGATGTAGTATGGGCCATCAGAAAAACCAGACCCGATGTAATCATCAACCGGTTTGACCACCGGACGAGTGGTACGACGCACGGCCATCACACGGCATCAGCAATGCTCGCCCATGAACTTTTTGAAAAAGCAGCTGATCCGAAGGCATACCAGGACCAGCTCAAATATGTAGAACCGTGGAAGGCATCGCGACTGTTTTTTAATGTATCGTGGTTTTTCTTTGGCAGCCAGGAGGCATTCAACAAAGCAGATAAAAGCCACCTCATGAGCTTTGAAGTAGGCAGTTATTATCCATTGCTGGGTAAGTCCAATACAGAAATATCCGCGTTATCGAGAAGTAAACACAAGTGCCAGGGCTTTGGCAATACAGGCAGCCGGGGAAACCAGTCAGAATACCTGGAACTGTTGAAAGGCAGCAAGCCTACCGATCAGGAAAACCTATTTGAAGGCATCAATACTACCTGGACAAGAGTGGAAGGGGGAGAAGCTATCGGTGTTGTCCTGGGTCAGGTTCAGCAGCAGTTTGATTTTTTACATCCCGAAAAATCAATTCCTGATCTATTGAAAGCTCAAAGTCTGATCGAGGGGTTAAAGGACAAATTCTGGAGGGACAGAAAACTGAAAGAAATCAATGACATCATACTGCACTGCCTTGGTTTATATGCTGAATGCATAGCTTCCTCTCATACTGCCGTAAGAGGTGAACAAATAAAAGCAGATATTGAAGTAGTAAAGAGATTACCCGGACAAGTGACCCTTAAAAGAATAGCCTTACTTCCTATGGGAAAAGACACCCTGGTGATGAAGGCATTGGGTGATAATGAAACGTACTTACAATCCTATTTGTACACCATTCCTTCAGACGCATGGTACACCAATGCATACTGGCTCAATGAAAGGGGAAGCCTGGGAATGTATAAAGTTGACCAGATGGAATGGATCGGAATGCCGGAAACGCCACGACAATTGAACGTTCAGTTTGACTTCGAGATTGAGGGTAAAATGTTATCCATTGTAAGACCCATAGCTTACAAATTCAACAGCCCTGAGGATGGCGAAACATACCGTCCTTTTGAAATTACGCCTGAGGTTTCTGTAAGTTTTCCGGAGAAGGTGGTGGTATTTGGAGACCAATACCCCCGAAAGGTAACAGTAAATGTTAAAGCCGGTGCCCCCGGACAAAAGGGCAAGGTGAGACTGCCCGTTAAAAATGGGTGGAAAGTGAGTCCCGCTTATTTTGACTTTGACATTGCAGAAAAAAATGCTGAACAGAGATTTGAATTTGAAATCAGCCCACCAAATGAAAGTGGAGAGCTAACCCTACAAGCAGAAGCAGAGGTAGGCAGCAGGATATACAACAAACAGATGATAACCATTGCCTATGACCACATCCCCACTCAGTTGGTATACATGCCGGCAGAAACAAGATTGGTAAGGTTGGATATTAAAAAAGCTGGCAACCGATTGGCCTATATTCCCGGAGCCGGTGATGAAGTGGCCAACAGTCTTCGTCAAATTGGATACCTGGTCGATGAGATCGAGGCAAAAAACATTCGTTTGGACCAACTGATGAAATACGACGCCCTTATCATGGGGGTAAGAGCCTACAATACCAACGAGGATTTGAAATTCAAACAAAAAGAAATCCTGGCGTATGCAGAGCAGGGAGGCAACGTCATTGTGCAGTACAATACCAACAGCCGATTGACGGTGGGAGCCAATTTAGGTCCCTACCCTATCAAAATTGGTCGGGAGAGGGTAACGGTTGAAACCGCACCTGTGCGATTTTTGGCACCCGATCATGAGGTATTAAACTATCCCAATAAAATAACCGCCAAAGATTTTGACGGCTGGGTGCAAGAAAGAGGACTGTATTTTGCCAGTGAATGGGATCCAGCCTACACCCCAATCTTGTCGTGCAATGATCCCGGCGAAGATGCCAGAGATGGGGGTATGCTCATTGCCAGGCATGGTGAAGGGCACTTCATTTACACCGGTTATAGCTGGTTCAGACAGCTGCCTTCGGGTGTAGCCGGTGCCTATAGAATCTTCGCCAATATGGTTTCCCTGGGGAAAGACATTAAGCCATGAAAAACAAGAGCTGGTCGCGGATATACCTGGTATTGCTGCTGGCAAATGCCTTGTACATCCTGTTGTTTATCTGGATCATGAACCATTATTCAGCATGAGCATAGCCTGGCAGGATTGGTTGGTTTTGGGCGGCACACTTGCCTTTATCATTGTTTACGGCATGTACGTGTCGGGTAAAAAAATAATGACTGCCGAAGAATTTCTGAAAGAGAAACAAGAAGTAAAATGGTGGACAATTGGCTTGTCGGTAATGGCCACACAGGCAAGTGCCATCACATTCATGAGTACGCCCGGGCAGGCATTTCACGATGGCATGGGTTTCGTACAATTCTATTTCGGACTGCCCATTGCCATGATCATTATTTGTGCAACATTTATTCCCATCTTTCACCAACAAAAGATTTTTACAGCTTACGAGTACCTCGAAAACAGGTTTGATAAGCATACGCGGGTATTGACATCCGTATTGTTTTTGATCCAACGGGGCTTAGGTGCCGGGATTACAATATATGCACCTTCGATTATCTTATCCACCATTTTAGGATGGAATCTTACCGCCCTGAACATCATCACCGGCAGTCTGGTGGTATTATACACGGTCAGTGGAGGCACCAAAGCAGTGGCTGTAACCCAAAAGCAACAAATGCTCGTTATTTTCATCGGAATGGCCGCCGCCTTTGGAGTGGCGCTTAACAGTCTGCCTGAAAACATCCATTTTACAGATGCGTTATCAATAGCCGGCATTGATGGTAAAATGAAGTTGGTGGATTTTTCCTTTGATGTAGAAAGCAGGTATACTTTTTGGTCAGGGATAACAGGTGGCATGTTTCTGGCCCTTGCGTATTTTGGCACCGACCAAAGCCAGGTGCAAAGGTATATTTCAGGCAATAGCATCAGAGAGAGCAGATTGGGTTTAGTCTTCAATGGTCTGTTTAAGGTGCCCATGCAGTTTTTCATCCTCCTTTGTGGCATCATGGTGTATGTGTTTTTTCAATTTCAACCGGCCCCATTATTCTTCAATCAACCCGCACTGGAAAAAGCCAAAAGTGGTGAGCAAAAAGAGGCAATCATAGCCCTGGAAAGCAGGTACGACTCCTTATTTGATGCCCGAAAAAATTTGTTGCTGCAAAAGCCGACAGACGCAGGAACACGGTCGAAAATTATAGCACTCAATGACACTGAAAAAAGGTTGAGGAATGAAACCAAATCCATCATAAAAGCCACCAACCCCAAAGTCGAAGAAAACGACAAGGATTATGTATTCATCTATTTTGTACTGTCGTATTTACCCAAAGGTCTGGTTGGTTTATTGCTTGCCGTTATTTTTTGCGCGGCCATGTCATCGAGTTCATCAGAGTTGAGCGCCCTGGCATCTTGCACGACACTGGATATTTACAAACGGAATTACAACAACGATGCTGATGACCAGCACTACCTGCGTTTCAGCCGCTGGATGACCATTATGTGGGGGGCTATAGCGATAGGATTTGCCAATATCAGCAGCTTGTTTGAAAACCTGATCCAGTTTGTCAATATTGTAGGGTCGTTGTTTTATGGCACTATCCTCGGCATATTCCTGGCTGGCTTCTACTTCAAAAGCATAAAAGCCCGACACATCCTTCCGGCAGCTGTGTTGACCGAGCTTGCCATCATTGGTATATTCTTTATGGATTGGGTTGGGTACTTGTGGCTCAATGCCATTGGCTGTGCCCTAGTAATTGCATTGGCTTTTGTGTGGAAACTTGTCAGGAAATAAGATTAGCGAACTACCGTAATATCGCCGCTTTTCACCCTGGGACCGACGATGTCTTCGAACTCAATTATATACGTAAAAACTCCGGGAACCACATCTTTGGGATTCCATGAGGCAGAAGCATCATTGCTGGTGTACATCAGATTCCCCCATCTGTCGAAAATTCGGAGAGAAAAGTTCTTGACCGGACACTGTGTTGTCCAGCGAAATTCACTGTTTGGATTTTGTGCTGAAGCCGAGACAATGTTGGCCATGATGGGATCGCACTTATACCCTACTTCAATATCAAAGGGGTAAAAACAATTGTACTCATCAATGATCTTTCCGCTCAGGCTATTGGAGAAGATGGCAGGCTTGTATGTAGGGTTTACACAATTTAAACAGCTTAGGCCGGGATCATTTTCCCACTCCACAGACAACGAATCTCCAACACTGTTATTGAATTCATGGCTGCCATACAAATCCAGCACAATAGGGCTTTGCATGGTAAAATCGGGTCTTTGGTAAGATGACACAAAATAAGTGACGATGGAATCACATGGATTTATAGCGTCATACCTGAAATTGTATTTTTTATCAGGGTACAAAAATTGAGCATTGTACGCCAATGAGTCATGATAACAGATGGTATCTTTTACTGTGGTAGAGTCCGCATGTATGTACAAAATATTGACCCTAATGGCAGAGTCGCAGCCCATTGCATTTTTGATGTGCGTTATGCCTGAGGGTTTCGTTAAAGAATAAACATCCTGTCCTGCACTAAAAACAAAGCCCGATTCAGCACATACGGTATCACTGAAGGCATAGCTTGTATTGGCAAAATAATTGAGGTTGACATTGATAATAGAATCGCAACCATTTACATCCGAAAACAAAGCGGTGCCTTTCGGAAAAGATTCATCAAAAGTATAATTGCCAAAAGTATAAGCGCTGCTATCTCCCTTGCACTGTAGTTTTTCAAAGTTGGTAACCGACTTTTTATAATCCAGAATTTTGGTATAGTGGAGGGAATCACATCCTTTTGAGGTGACAAATTTATCTACAAAAATTCCGGGTTGCTGAAAGACGAGGCCATTGGGGGCCGTAAAAACATCTCCCTCACATTTGTAAATAACCTCTTCTGTAAATTTTGTGCCCTGACCTATTTTACAACCCAAAGCGAATATATTACCTGCCAGGATATCATTATCGTTGGTGGATCGTATTTGGTTCCCATTGGATAGGAAACCGGCGATGCCGCATAAAATGCCAATGTCTCCGAGAATAAGATCTTTGGTTGCCACATCGAAAGCAACTGTGGGCCGACCATTGGCATCCTTGGCCAGGATTTCTACACCTGTTGATGGTTGCTGCGTAATCACACCCTGATAGGTGCCTCCTTGCCTGAATTCCTGTAAGCTGCCAAAAACCCCGTTAAAAATGGAAAATTTGGAAGGATCGGAAATGGCAGTATTGGGATTTGAATTTTGGTTTTGAATCACATAGCCCCAGGGCTTTGCTTCTGCCTGAGCCACTACAACCAGGTTTTTATCGCAGGCCATGGACCAGGATCTGATGGCTTCCAGCATAAAATTGGGAACAGAAGTTTTATCAGAATTGAGCCTGAAGTTGAGCGTATCAACGGCAAAACTGCCTACAAAAAAGATGTCACACCCTGCCTCATCTATTTCTCTGGGTTGAGAAAATGGGGCCATTCTCTTGATTGTAATACCACATTCGGAAACCCCCATGGAACCAAAATTCTTTGGGTTTTTGAGTTTGAGTGCCAGTGAACCCGCCATGAACTCCCCATCCAGCGAATGTTCGCAGCCATTGACATTGTAACAAAAGTCGTTTACAGACAAGTGGCAAATGGTATTGAATTCTTTTTTATCACAGCCACAAGTATCCACCTGACACCATATTGTTGCAGGAAGCAGCCATAGGAATAACAGTGTCCGGATTTTAGCGGTCATACATTTTGTTTCACCTTCAAATATATTAAAATGCCTAAAACTACTGCCTATTTAAGTTTGGTTTTGCGCCTAAACGACAATATTTATTCCCAGATCAGAGCAACCTTACCGGTGGACTGCCTTGATTCCACAAACTGGTGGGCTTTTGCCAATTGGGTATATGGAAAGGTTTTAGACACATGGGGCACAATTTTGCCATCTGCTGCCAGTGCGGATACCTCATTGAGGTGGTGTTGGAACAGGGCCGGTTTGTTGTCAGCCAGGACAAGCATGTTGACCATTAGGATGGATTTTGATTGCATGAGCAAAGGAATCGGTGAAAACAAACCAAAGCCATAAGCCAGGGAAAGCAAATTCAATTTATTGGATGCTGCCTTGATTTGTTCCGTGGCACCGTAACAAATCATTTTTCCGCAAGGACCCAATAGTTTCATAGCCTTCTTAAATTCCATACCGCCGAGATTGTCAAAGACCACATCTACCCTTTTGTGGGGACCGCTCAAAACTACTTTGGCAAAATCTTCCTTTGTATAGTCGATGGGGTGATCGACGCCCAGACTCCTCAGAAAAGACTGCTTGGAAGAGGATGCTGTGCCATACACAAAACACCCTGCACGTTTTGCCATTTGTACGATCATAGATCCCACACCACCTGCCGCTGCCTGCACCAAGACCACATCACCGGGTCTCAATCGGGTCAATTCCATACTGCAATGGTAGGCTGTACAAGCCTGGGTCGCCAGGGCAGTTGCTTCGGCCATATCTATGTTTACGGGGATAGGAGCTACACTGGATCGCGGGACTACCACATGGGATGAATAACCTCCAAATCGGGTAAGCGCAAAAACACGGCTGCCAACCACCAGATCGTTGACACCTTCGCCCACGGCTTCTACTATGCCGGAAACATCATAACCAATAACACAGGGCGGTTTGGGGGCTTCGTCGTATAAGCCATTCCTTGCTACGATGTCAGCAAAGTTGACACCCGAGTGACTCACTTTCACCAGGACTTGACCCGCTTTCGGTTGAGGTGTATCTGATTCTTTTAATTGAAAGCTTGAATCGGCTGACCCAAACTTTGTTAAAACCCATTGTTTCATATTCAATCTTTTATGCGGACACCTGAATAAGATGTCCATTGCTCAAAGATACGAGATTGAAATTTATGGGAGCCGCTAATTAATAATCTTCGAAGCTGCCGTAAATCCGTGCGACAAAGGGGCCGTTCAGAAATTCCGAGGTAGGTACATCGCTTTGCTGAATCAGTCCTTTCCACTTTTTGTTGAGCATCATGTAAGCCATCTCACACATGGGAGCTGCTGTGGTTGTCTGAATAGCCCTAAGAGCCCTTTTACCAATCACAACAGGGAGAATCTTGTATGCTTTTTCGATTTTTCTTCTCCTTCCGGTCAGGTCAAAACCTTCAACAGAGGCATAGATTACTACCATATCGTTTTCAACTGACGGAATATTTTCCAGCATCATTTTTTCAAGCGTGGAAATTTTATCAAGGCCTTCAGGTATGGTTTCCAATTGCCTTTTTACCCACTGGTAATGCCCGGGTTGGCGCAGTGTTTTGTAATGCAGTTTTTTGATTTTACCGGAAAAAGCTTCCGGCAAATTGGCTGCACCTCCGGAAGTGTAATTGTCTTCAAAACGATCACCATTAATGATGAGCGATTCTGTATCGCTGAGAGCCGCAACCTCGGTTTGTTTGTAATTGTCTACAATGACCGCATTTTTGAGGTATTCCGTGGCGACACCAATGGGACTCCAGGTGAAAGCATAGTAATGCGGGTGACATGCATTTTGGGGCAATGCACCCACTTTCATGGTCATCTCTTCGAGCATGTCGTTGCCATACTTCTCGCGGTATTGCTCGTACAATTTACAGGCCAGTACGTTGATGAATCCCGGAGCAAGGCCTGTTTGTAAAACGAAGGCAGTATCGGCTCCTTCGGCTATATTTTTGATCTGGTTGGTTTCAGAAACATATTCAGTGAGGTTGGCATAATGGCAGTTGCATTGTTTTGCCAGAGCAGCCATTTTAGGAGCAAGGCTGCCGGGTAGGCAGTCCAACAGCACATCACATTTTTCCAATGTTGGGATCATGCTTTGGTAGTCGCCACCTTTATCCATCAGCAGACCCGAAACCTGCACCGGGTGTGAGGTGCCTTCTTTTACAAAATAGATAGCGTCGTCGAGTGCCTTTTGGGATACATCTCCAAAAATGATATCTGCTTGAAAAATATTATATTCTGAAATAATCAGAGCTACAGCCTGACCGATGCCTCCGGCGCCGGCGATAAAAATGGATGCTTTCATTTGGTTGAATTCAATTAAGGTCTGCAAAAGTAAGGAAAACGGCTCAATAAACACCATTCAGGCCTCACGATTATCCGCATTTGGGTCAATGCTTTCGATCATATGATTTAACCATATTTAATTATCCAAAAGCTTTTCCCCGCCAAAGGAAATAGCAATTTGGCATAGATTATTGATTATCTTTCGCATAAAATTTGGTTTTATGGGTAAAAAAGTTATTATATTATTATTTTTATCTATTTATATTAATCTGAATATCAGCGCACAAATAGCTGATGCACCCTTAGTTCAAGAAGGTAAAGGACCGTTCAAAAGATTAATTCTCAGGGGCTTAACCCTTATCAACAGCACGGGAGCCCCTCCCTATGGGCCGGTCGATATTGTTATAGAAGGTGACAGGATTGCAGAAATCAAAATGGTGGGATATCCGGGAGTTGCCATTGAGGAAAAATCGAGGCCAAAGGCCAATGAAGGAGATGAGGTGATGGATTGCAGCGGCATGTATGCCCTACCCGGCTTCGTGGATATGCACGGTCATATCGGGGGTAAATCGCAGGGTACCCCATCAGAATACGTATTCAAACTGTGGCTGGGACATGGCATTACCACGGTGCGCGACCCCGGCAGCGGCAATGGGATTGAATGGAACCTTAAACATAAAGAAAAGAGTGCAAGAAACGAGATTACAGCACCCAGAATATTTTGTTATACCACTTTTGGCCAGGGAAGAGAAAATACCATAACCACAGAGGAAGAGGCCGTAGCCTGGGTAAGAGAAAATGCCAAAAAGGGGGCAGATGGCATCAAGTTTTTTGGAGCGCCACCCACCATCTTTGCTGCTGCGCTAACGGAAAATAAAAAATTGGGTCTTCGTTCGGCCTGCCACCACGCCCAACTCGAGGTTGCACGGATGAACGTGCTGGCATCTGCCGAAGCAGGGTTGACAAGTATGGAGCACTGGTACGGCCTTCCTGAAGCCTTGTTTGATGATAGGACCATTCAAAATTATCCGGGCGATTACAACTACAACAACGAGCAAAATCGTTTTGAAGAAGCCGGAAAACTCTGGAAGCAGGCAGCCCAGCAAGGCACTCCCCGCTGGAAGGAGGTGATGGACAAATTGCTGGCATTGGATTTTACGCTTGACCCTACTTTCAATATTTACGAAGCTAACCGGGATTTGATGAGGGCCAGAAATGCAGAGTGGCACAAAGATTATACCCTACCCTCTTTGTGGAAATTTTATGCACCCAGCAGGGTTTCTCATGGCTCCTACTGGTTCAATTGGGGTACAGAGCAGGAAGTAGCGTGGAAAGAAAATTATCAGTTATGGATGAAATTTGTCAATGAATACAAAAATCGCGGTGGAAGGGTAACTGCGGGCTCCGATTCAGGATTCATTTATCAGTTGTATGGCTTTGGTTACATCCGCGAATTGGAATTGCTAAGAGAATGTGGCTTCCATCCGCTGGAAGTTATCAGAGCGGCCACCCTCAAAGGGGCAGAAGCCCTAGGGGCAGACCGTGAATTGGGAAGTATCGAAGTCAACAAAAAAGCCGACATCATACTCATGCGTAAGAACCCGTTGATGAATTTGAAATATCTATATGGTACAGGCACGCCCGAGTTGAACGAGAAAAATGAGGAAGTACAGGCTGGAGGTGTTGACTTTACCATCAAAGACGGCATTATTTACGATGCCAAAAAGCTGTTGGCAGATGTCAGAGAAATAGTAAGAAAAGCCAGGGAAGAATAAAAAAGGGAGGTTACCCTCCCCTTTTATTAAGATTGATTATTGGATTGTCTGGTAAGCACAGATAAGCCCTCCCATGATAACCAGGGAGATCGCCCAAAAGCCCCAATGCAGAACGATGTATTTCCATCCGCGACGCTCAAACAGAGCATTGATGCCAACAACCGGCATAACCACAAACAGAGAGGAAATAAATCCATGCAGCGCACCATGTCCGAATGTTCTGAAGTTGTCTCCATACTTATCCATGAAGGCTTTCACATCCATCATTACCTGAGAATTGGCGTCACCAAAGCCGGGTTCATTGAACACGATAGAGTTGATGTGAAACTGGTGTATGACCATGGATTGTAAGAAGAAAGCAAGCATAAGGGAAAAGACGTAGGTCATGCCAAAAATCATGGCCATATTGCCTCCCTTCAGTTTTTCTTCATCCACACCCGCTTCTTTCATCCATACATTGGCAAACGTTTTGGGATGGTAGTATACAAAGCCCACCAAAAGAGGCACCAGGGCTGTAACAAAGGTTAAAACGATTGAATTCATTGTAAAGGTTTTGATTATTAAATACGTCAAATTTAACAAAAGCCATGATACAGGCAAAACCTTATGAAAAATGAAAACTGAATTTTACTTTCCTCTGCCCTGAATAAGCACCAGCACTGTATAGATCATGATCTTAAAATCAAGAGAAAGACTCATGTTTTCAATGTAAAGAATGTCGAATTTTAATCGTTGGATCATTTGCGGTAAATTGGAGGCATAGCCGTACTTTACCTGTCCCCATGATGTGATACCCGGTCTAACCTTCAACAAATGTTTGTAGTGAGGCGCCTCCTTCATGATCTGGTCAATGTAAAACTGTCGTTCCGGCCTTGGCCCCACCAATGCCATTTCGCCCCTCAACACATTGATAAATTGAGGTATCTCATCCAATCGGTACTTGCGCATGATCCTACCCCATGGTGTAACCCTTGAATCGTTTTCGTGTGAAAGCTGAGGGCCTGCTTTTTCTGCGTCTACATACATAGACCTGAACTTAAGGATGTTGAAAATTTTACCGTGCAGCCCTACCCTTGGTTGTTTATAAAATACGGGACCTGATGAGGTAGTCTTGATTTTGATGATTATGTACAGAATAAGGGGGGATAAGATAATCAGTGCAATGACACTGATGACAAGATCCATCATTCTTTTGATGACCCTCTCCCACTGAGGCATGAGGTCTTGTTCGATCTCAATCAATACGGCCCCATAAACGTGATTCATTTTTACAGAACCCAACATGATATCGTACATATCGGGAATGATTTTGATGAGCAGCCTGTCGCTGTAATCAAACAAAGTATCAAAAACTGCCTTAATCTTGTTGTGCTCGGAAGTTTCAACCGCAACGATGACTTCTTCAACCCCTTCCCTTTCGATGATCTCCGATAGATTGGCCAATTTCCCAACTTTGGGAAGGTACTTCTCCAGATGGTTTTTGGAGTTTCCGTTGGAATCAATAAAGCCTACAAATTTGTGCCCCAGTGAATACGGTTTACTGGTAATTTCCTCGTAAAGATCCACGGCATTTTTATCTCCTCCGATGATGATTGTATTGTAACTCACTTTTCCTTTCTTGAGTCGTTTACTGGCCCAGGTGAGGATAATCATCCTGAACAAGGTAGTAAATGAAAAGTGAATAAAAAACAATTTGATGAATGATGCAAAGAAGCCGTTTTGAGTGGTCGTGATATCGTCTGAGAGAACGGCAAAAAACAAAATCAAAGAACCTATCAAAGAAGTAACAAAAGTGCGTTTTAGCACATTGATACGACTGTAACGGTAAATATCCCGGTACTTGTCCATCAGATTGTAGAGCAAAAACCAGAATCCCGGTATGAGCAATAAGCCTAAAATGAGTTTATTGTCCTGAAAGATTTTTTCAAGTGCTATGCCGGGATTTTCAATTTGCTTTCTGAGTATAAAGAACAGAGCCCAAGCCAATAAAGCCGACAGGATGTCGAAAAATTTGTAAATAATAAGTCCAGCAGCGGTATTTTTTGCCATATCAGAAATGCACCAGTTTTACATTATCAATATATGTTTTGCTAAACTCATTCTCTTTATTTTCATAGAGCACTCTGAAAACGGGACGGTAATCAACAACGTTGGGGGAGGATATTTCATCCGTCAGATTAATGTAAGCCCGCTTCCATGTTTCGGAAGGCAGGAGTAAGACTTTGTATTGCAAAATTTCCGATCCCTGTGTATTCACCTGCGTACCTACATAAATGACTTCTTCTGATTTATAATCGAATTCAAGATATACGGCACCTCTTTTGTTGTTGGCATTGCTGATAAAACTTTCGGTCGTGAATTCAGCATCATCATTGTCTTTTGACAATTTTACCAAACCTGATTTATTCCCGAAAACAGCATCTTCATTGGTAATTGAGAGCCTTGTCTCCGTATTGCCGTCGAGGTCAAAGGTAAGGAGGTGGAGAGAAGTTTCGAAACCTTCCGTAAAATCAAAGTAGGTTTCGTCTTTGTATTGGTAATTGAGAGGTATGCTATAGGATTTACCCGGTTCAGGCGTAAGAGATGTAAGTAACGGACTGTAAAATGGATATTCCACAGAGATGTTGCGGTCAGCATTCTCTTTGACGCCCGCATTGATTTGGATTTGCATCTCTGCACCGGTAGTGATAATCGGCACTTTAGCCGGGAGAGGGAAAACACCAATCAATTTACCATCAACGATGATCCAGGCATCCTGGATGCCGTTCACAGGAGCGCCTTCATCGGTTCTTACAGAAATTTGGGGGTTTTCCAACAACAAATATGCCGGCTCATAAGTCTCTTTATCAGAAAATGTACAGGAAGTAAAAAAGATAAAAAGGAATACTCCGTACCTGAGGATTGGCATTTTTGGTTTTGGTTTGTTAAAAATGGAACGCAAAATAAGCATACATAGTGTACAGAACATTTGAAAAAGTTGTATAAATTATTTTTTCATGTGTAACAGACGGCGTATTACGCTATTTTACTATTGAAAACCAAGACATTAGAAGCCAAATAAAATTCTGACTTTCCATTTCTGTGCTTTTTATAATTTGTGACCACAAATTTCGATCGATGAAGTCCATTGCCTCTTGTTTCTTTTTGCTGGGAATACTAATTTTGCCCTTTGAATCCATGAAGGCACAATTTGTGGGATTGGTACCTTTGCCGGATTCTGTTCATTGGCTGGGAGATTCTGTTCTTTGGGAAGAGATAGGATACAAAGAAGACGCTTACTGGAAAGAAACCGGCACAATGCTCGTTGACCAGCTACCCGTAAACAAAGGAGCCGGAGATACGAAATGGCAGCTGCATCTTGACCTTAAAAAAGATTTAAAAAGCGAAGCCTATCAAATTGTTTTTCGATATCCAAACATCACACTATCAGCAGCTACTGCTCAAGGGCTGATGTATGGCGTACAAACCCTGAAGCAAATGACCAAGGGGCAGGGCAAAAATGCGTATTTAGTGCAAGCCAACATCATAGACGCACCCAGATTTCCCTATCGGGGTTTACATCTGGACACCGGCCGCCATTTCTTTGATAAGTCGTTTATTTTCGACTACCTGGATATGATGGCAAGGTACAAACTGAATGTATTTCACTGGCATTTAACAGAAGACCAGGGTTGGCGAATTGAAATAAAAAAATATCCAAAACTGCAGTCTGTTGCAGCCTGGAGAAAGAAAACACTCATCGGACATGCCGGATCGTCACCCAAAAAATACGACGAACTTAAATACGGAGGATTTTATACCCATGAAGACATCAAAGAAGTGGTAGCTTATGCTGCAAAGTTGGGTATTGAAGTCATTCCGGAAATCGAAATGCCCGGGCATGCCAGTGCGGCCATTGCCGCCTATCCTGAGCTGGGGTGTACCGGAAATGAGATTGACGTAGTGGGCGATTGGGGGGTGTTTGACGATGTTTTTTGTCCTACCGAAACCACTTTCGGTTTTTTAGAAGATGTGCTCACTGAAATAATGACTTTGTTTCCTTCCTCTTACATCCATATTGGAGGAGATGAATGCCCGAAGATACAGTGGAAAAACAACCCGTACTGCCAGCAACTCATAAAGGATAATGGGCTGGTTGATGAGCATGGCTTACAGAGTTATTTTATCAAACGGATAGAAAAATTTGTCAACCGGCACGGTAAAAAGATCATTGGCTGGGACGAAATTCTGGAAGGTGGTTTGGCACCCAACGCTACGGTGATGTCATGGCGTGGTATCGAAGGTGGCATGGCTGCCGCTATGCAGGATCACCCTGTAATCATGACTCCCACGGATTATTGTTACCTGGATTATCATCAATCAAAATCGCCCAACGAACCACTCGCCATTGGTGGCTTTCTTCCACTGGAAAAAGTATATAGTTACGATCCCGTTCCCTCTGATTTGCCGGCATCCAAAAGGCACTACATCCTGGGTACGCAGGGCAATGTCTGGACAGAATACCTCGACAGTCCGGAGAGGGTTTGGTACCAGGTTTTACCCAGAATGACAGCCTTGGCGGAGGTAGGCTGGACGGATCCGGGTAAAAAGAATTTTAGCGATTATTTAGGGAGGCTGGATGATCACTACAGCTTTTGGAAGGAAAAAAACATACCGGCAGCGGATAAGCGGTATGAACTCTTTTACGAAATTGCTAAGCCTCCAGGCAGGGGTATCGACTTGCGCTTAAGCACCAAAGCAAAAAAGAACACCATCCGTGTATATAAAGACGAAAATCAAGTGAAGGATTTTACAGGTACAATGTATATCAAGGAAAGCTGTAGGATCAGGGCAGAATCTGCCAAAGATCCGGCGAACAACTTCCTGGAATTCGACATCCAATGGCACAAAGCAGCAGGTCAAATTATAGAAATGGGGGTTTCACCCGACGATCGTTATAAAGCCTTTGGTCCGGTTACCCTCTGTGATGGTATTCAGGGTAAAAAAGATTCGCATAAAGAAGGATGGATGGGGTTCAACAAAAAAGACCTGAACTTTACCGTTCACTTCGAAGAACCGGAGACTGTGGAGACGATAGAATTGAATTTTTACCACAATCCAAACCAATGGATCCATTGTCCAAAAGTAGAAACCCTCCGTTTGTGGTGTGATGGAAAGCCGTTGCCAATTGCGGATATCAAAATCAACGTGGAGGACAATGTCCATAAGCTCAGCATTGGAATCCATGCCATCAAAGGGAAAACCATTCAACTTGAAATTCCCAATAAGGAATTGATCCCTGAAGGATTGCCGGGAGAAGGAAACACACCATGGGTCTTTATCGATGAGATCAAAGTGAGGTAATTTTCAAAAAGGTTTAGACAAGCCATTTCATTTAACTATTTTTACCCAAACATCAAAACCATGCAACTAAGCCAAACAGATTGGATCATCATTGTCCTGTTTTTTATCATCACCCTGATCATTGGATTGGCTGTGGCCAAAAAATCGGGACAGAGCAGCGACGAATTTTTTCTATCGGGGAGAAAAATGCCCTGGTGGTTGCTGGGTATTTCGATGGTAGCTACCACTTTTTCGGCGGATACACCCAATTTGGTAACAGACATTGTGAGGGTCAATGGTGTTGCCGGAAACTGGGCATGGTGGGCCTTTCTGCTGACCGGCATGCTCACCGTTTTTGTATATGCCAGATTGTGGAGAAGATCGGCTGTAACGACTGATCTTGAATTTTACGAATTGCGCTACAGTGGAGCGGAAGCAAGATTATTAAGGGGATTCAGAGCCTTTTACCTCGGCGTAGTTTTCAATGTGCTCATCATGGGAACCGTTATGCTGGCGGGTATCAAAATAGCAGGTATTTTGCTGGGTATGGGAGCTATTGAGACGGTACTCATTGTTTCTGTAATTACGGTGATCTATTCTTCTTTTGGTGGTTTGAGAGGTGTACTGTATACCGATTTTTTCCAGTTCATTGTGGCCATGATCGGCATGGTATGGGCCTGCATTTATATCGTCAACATGCCTGAGATTGGTGGCCTGGATAACTTACTGGCACATGAAGCCGTCAAAGGC
>WBZP01003012.1_pt1 | contig 18762 bp, 18 predicted proteins | sample 5204301 | NCBI WGS metagenome assembly WBZP01 (sample SAMN12412401, study PRJNA552823) | activated sludge metagenome | isolation source: activated sludge from nitrification reactor of wastewater treatment plant... | place: USA: Pennsylvania | collected 2017 | reverse complement strand
ACCAGCCCGTTCCTGCGCCGCCATTTGGCTTGATGTGACGCTTCACCCTCCTGGAACCGGCTGCCATTCCACCGTCAAAACCGCGACAGGGAGCCTCTGCCCCTCATTCTGCAAAGCTCTCCTTCAGAGCGGGGCAATGGTTCACTGATAAGAGGCATCTGTCGCAAAATGTTCCTGTCTGGAAGTTTCAAACCCCTTCAGAGCGGGGCAATGGTTCACTGGCTGCTGTCAAACCGGTGGCATAACTAGCGCCGGCCAGTTTCAAACCCCTTCAGAGCGGGGCAATGGTTCACTGTGTGTATCAACATTCACAATGCCAAGGAGGCAAAGAGTTTCAAACCCCTTCAGAGCGGGGCAATGGTTCACTGCTCCATCTTATCTAAAAAGGGCACCAGCCCGAACTGGTTTCAAACCCCTTCAGAGCGGGGCAATGGTTCACTGGCCGCGGCTGCGAAGGAAGCTTGGTCGGAGGCGCTAGGTTTCAAACCCCTTCAGAGCGGGGCAATGGTTCACTGGCGCGACACTGTCGCCGGCCCAGCCGGTTCCAGTTGGTTTCAAACCCCTTCAGAGCGGGGCAATGGTTCACTGTATTTGCATTCAAAGTTACCCCTGGAAAAGGTAACATGTTTCAAACCCCTTCAGAGCGGGGCAATGGTTCACTGCTAATGATGCACAAGCGGCCTGCCCGTCGCCGTCATGTTTCAAACCCCTTCAGAGCGGGGCAATGGTTCACTGTGCAGAAGATCGCGACCGCCCACACCGGCGGTACGAGTTTCAAACCCCTTCAGAGCGGGGCAATGGTTCACTGACCCATCGTACCCAAGTCACATCCAGGCAATCGTGTTTCAAACCCCTTCAGAGCGGGGCAATGGTTCACTGTGCTGGCCGCTGCTTTATCAGAAAAGTTTGGGTACAAGTTTCAAACCCCTTCAGAGCGGGGCAATGGTTCACTGTCAGGGGGATACAGAGCGCCTATCCTCAACGCTCTAGTTTCAAACCCCTTCAGAGCGGGGCAATGGTTCACTGCATGATCGCGAATCAGGATCCACAGGAAGTGATCAAGTTTCAAACCCCTTCAGAGCGGGGCAATGGTTCACTGTTCCGGCGTTGCGCTCGCTGCACTTTTAGTCGCCATGTTTCAAACCCCTTCAGAGCGGGGCAATGGTTCACTGCCAAGATTTATTGAGGTCCGCCTCAAAATTTCTTACCTGTTTCAAACCCCTTCAGAGCGGGGCAATGGTTCACTGGGGTGCCTCAATTCACCGTGAAAAGGGAAACGCTATTCGTTTCAAACCCCTTCAGAGCGGGGCAATGGTTCACTGAGGGAGGAGTTCTATACGCTTTCGGTTGAATATACCGAGTTTCAAACCCCTTCAGAGCGGGGCAATGGTTCACTGACCCCTACCCGGGGCCAGGTGAGCAGACGTGCGCCCGCGTTTCAAACCCCTTCAGAGCGGGGCAATGGTTCACTGCGGTGTCTATCGTCTATCGCTGGTGGATCTCGCGGTGTTTCAAACCCCTTCAGAGCGGGGCAATGGTTCACTGATTTATGTAGAAGGAGGCATACGATGGGACTTTTGAGTTTCAAACCCCTTCAGAGCGGGGCAATGGTTCACTGCCGAGGCGACAGCGAGGCAGTACAATGCCGCGCAGAAGTTTCAAACCCCTTCAGAGCGGGGCAATGGTTCACTGAGAAGAGCGTTCAGAAGGTCGCGTGGACGATTGATGTTTCAAACCCCTTCAGAGCGGGGCAATGGTTCACTGTGGAGCAAATATGAACGCCAGTAGTAGATATTTTAAAGTTTCAAACCCCTTCAGAGCGGGGCAATGGTTCACTGATGAAGTCATAGCGGGCAAGCACGAAGACACAACAATGTTTCAAACCCCTTCAGAGCGGGGCAATGGTTCACTGATGGTCACAAGGGGACAATTGTAGGCCAGAGTGGTGAGTTTCAAACCCCTTCAGAGCGGGGCAATGGTTCACTGAAAAAGGCGACATGGTCACCTGGAATGGTAGGCCGCTCGTTTCAAACCCCTTCAGAGCGGGGCAATGGTTCACTGGGCTTCGCACCACGGATGAGATATTTTACCTCACTATGACGCGGTATTCCTCTACCACCAATGCCCACCATGGCGGACGACATGTGTGGTTTTGGCCCAAATCATCTAACAGAGCTGCATACCTACTAGTTTAGCAGGTCATTGGTACATCGTCAATCACGAATCTCTGCGCCTGCATATGCCGCGAATTTTCACCTAGCACGCCAGCAAGCTAAACCCGACCACTAACATCCATGACGCGCGTGCTCCTTCCTGTGCATATTTGGTATAATGTGCCCACCGCTAGAAGCAAAGGAACAAACCATGCCCGAACTATTTGCCGCCAGCCTGACACCGTTTACCACGCCGACAGGGACTGTTGATTACGAATGGATCCCGCGCCACCTGCGCTGGCTCGAAGCCAATGGCGTCGATGGCGTGGTGCCCTGTGGTACCACTGGCGAAGGCCCCTCGCTGGGCCTGGACGAGCGCAAGGCGGTGATTGATACTGTGCTGGCGAACCGTGGCAGGCTGCGGGTAATTGCGGGCACGGGCTGTGTAGCGCTGCCCGAAACCATCGCCGCCACGCGCTATGCGCTTGAGCGTGGGGCCGATGCCGCACTGGTGCTGCCGCCATATTATTTCAAGAACCCTGCCGATGCGGGCTTAATTGCCTTCTACCGCGCGGTGTGCGATGCTCTGCCGCCCGGCGGAAAGATTATGCTCTACCACATCCCGCCGATCAGCCAGATCGCCATCCCGGCGGCGGTGCTCGACGCGCTGCTGGCGAGCCATCCCACGGCAATCTACGGGGTGAAGGATAGCGGCGGCGATGGCGAGCACACCGCGATGCTCATCGCCCGATTCCCCCAGCTCAACATCTTCACCGGCGGCGCACCCCTGCTCGCGCGCGCCCTGGCCGATGGCGCGGCGGGCGGTATTTTTGCGCTCACCAACGCCTTCCCGCGCGAGCTGCGCGCGATTCTCGATGCCCACCAGGCGGGCGGGCAGGTGGCGGCGGCGCAGCGGCACGTTACCGCCCTGGCCGATACGCTGAAACAGCACGGCGCAGTTCCTTCGCTGAAGGCCGTGGTGCCTGCGCTGGCCGATCTGCCACCGACTGCGCCGCGCGCGCCGCTGGTGCCGCTGGACGCTGGTGCTGCCGAGGCGCTGCTGGCGCATATGCGCGCGGTATAGCCTATGCCCACTGCCGAACAGCCGGTCGCACTGATTACCGGCGCGTCGCGGGGGATTGGCGCGGCAACCGCGCGCGAGCTGGCGCGCCAGGGCTACGCGCTGGTGCTGGCGGCGCGCTCGGCGCGCGCGCTTGAGGAATTAGCGGCTGAGCTATCTGCGGCGGGCGTTTCGGTGCTGCCCGTACCCACCGATATGCTCAGCCAGCCCGAGCTACAGCGCCTGGCCGATGTCGCGCTCGGGCGCTATGGCCGGGTCGATGCGCTGGTGCTCAATGCGGGCATTGGTGGCACTGGCGTGGTGGCGCGCATGCCCGCGCGCGCCGCTGCCGATACAATCGGCACCAACCTGCTCGCCCCGATCGAGCTAACCCGCTTGCTGCTTCCCCAAATGCTCGATCGTCGCGGCGGTGCGATTGTGCTGATTGGCTCGGTTGCCGGGCGGGTGAGTGCGCCAACGTCGGTGGTGTACAGCGCCTCGAAGTTTGGCCTGCGCGGCTTTGCCGAAGGGCTGCGGCGCGAAGTTGCGCATCGTGGCGTCGATGTCACGCTCATTTCCCCCGGCTTCATTCGCACGGCACTCACCGCCGATATTCGCCTCCCCATGCCCGGCCCCGAGCTAGTGGCGCGCGCCGTGGCCCGCGCGCTCACGCATCCGCGCCGTGAGGTGTTTGTACCGCGCTATTATCGCCTGGCCGCCTGGTTCGCCGAAGCGCTGCCCGGCCTTACCGACGCAATATTACGCCGCACGCGCCGCCGTTGACACTACCTGTAAAGCGCGGTATAGTACCGGCTGTTGCCAGGAATAGGCGTGGTGGTATGGGTGTTTCTACTGCGCTTGCCAGGGCGATCTACCGCGGATTATAGATTCCATGAATGATATTGAACTCTCAACGGCGGAGCTGCCGGAGGCCATTCGTGTTTGGCTGACGCTGCAGCCCGCCGTCGTTGTTGCCATTGAGCGGCTGAGCGACGAGCGGGTACTGCTGCGCCTGCTGCCCGAAGTTGCGCCCGAGCTGGTGGCGCGCGCGCAAGTAACCATGGCCCAATACCGCGAAGCGCTGATGAATCTGACCTAAAATTGCATATTGTTGATTGCACGTTGCGAAGACTATGCTACAACTTGGCAATCAACAGGCTACAATCGACACGATGCAGTACCTGACGCCGGCGGATCTACTGGCTATTCACGAGCTGTTACTCACCGAATTTGGCGGTATGCGCGGCATTACCGAAGCCGGGTTTGGCCGCCTGGAGGCGGCTGCCGCTGCGCCGCGCGCAAGCATGTACGGTGAGGACCTCTACCTGGATCGCCATGCGAAGGCGGCGGCATTATGCCTGGCGATTGTGCGCGCGCATCCCTTTTCCGATGGCAATAAACGCGTGGCACTGGTGGCATTAGATGTATTTTTGCAGCAAAACGGCGCGCGGCTGGCTGCCACCAACGATGATGCCTACGCCATCATCATGGCCCTGGCGCGCGGCGAGCTGCAGCACAATGCCCTGGCCGCCTGGGTGGCGCAGCAGAGCGTTACGGCCTAGAACTTGCCGTGGTCGTGTGGCACACGCGGGCCGACAGCACAAACGCGCATGGAGTACGTGACGCTCGATGACATACTGGCGCTACGCGAAGAACTGGTGCAGGCGCGGGCTGCGTATGGTGATGGCGATCGCTATAACATCCGCACCATCGACGGCTTAATGTCGGCATTGGCGGCACCACAGCGCGCGGCATTCGGTACCGAGCGTTTCCCAAGCCTGGCCGAAAAGGCGGGCGCGCTGGTGTACGCACTGGTGCAGAATCATCCATTCTGGGATGGCAACAAACGCATTGCTGCGGCAGCGCTGCGCCTATTTGTACAGCGAAATGCCGCACACATTGACGCAAGCGACCAGGAATTGCAACAATTTACTACGCGCATTGCCCGTGGCGACATGCACGACAGCGACCTACAAGCGTGGCTTGCGAAACATCTTGAGGTTCGAACGTAAGGCGGGCGGCTTCGCGCGGAGGCATGTGAAGCCCGCAATACACGCCCGCCATCAGCGTTAACACACTATAAAGGAGTAGTTCGATGTCGAAGAAGTGGGTCTATCTGTTTAGCGAAGGCGACGCCAGTATGCGCGACCTGCTGGGCGGCAAGGGCGCCGGTGTTGCCGAAATGACGCGCTCGGGCGTGCCAGTGCCCCCGGGTTTTACCATTACCACCGAAGCCTGCAACACCTATTACGAAAACAACAAGCAATTCCCCGATGGCCTGTGGGATCAGGTGCTTGAGGCAATGAAGGATGTTGAGGCTAAAACCAGTAAGAAGTTCGGCGATCCGTCCAACCCATTGCTGGTGTCGGTGCGCTCGGGTGCGAAATTCTCGATGCCGGGCATGATGGACACCGTGCTCAACCTGGGCCTGAACCCTGAAACCCTGGCAGGTCTGGCGAATCTCACCGATAACCCGCGCTTCGCTGCCGATGCCTATCGCCGCTTCGTGCAGCTGTTTGGCAAAATTGTGTTGGGGGTTGATGGCGAAAAGTTCGAGCATGTGCTGAACGAAGCCAAGGGCGATACACGCCAGGATACCGACCTTTCGACCGAAGAGCTGACCGACATTACTGAGAAGTTCAAGCAGATCATCAAGCAAGACGCGGGCGTTGATTTCCCCACCGACCCATACGAGCAGCTGCGCTATGCGATTGGCGCGGTATTTAGCTCTTGGATGGGCCGCCGTGCAATCGACTATCGTCGCCTGAACAAGATCGCCGATAACCTGGGCACGGGCGTAAACGTGCAGTCGATGGTGTTCGGCAATATGGGCAACGATAGTGCCACCGGCGTCGCGTTCAGCCGCAACCCTTCGACTGGCGACCCGGCGCTGTATGGCGAGTACCTGGTGAATGCGCAAGGCGAGGACGTGGTAGCCGGTGTACGCACGCCGCGCCCAATCTCCGAGCTAAAGGCCGAGATGGGGACGGTGTACGACCAGTTCGCAACGATCGCCAAGCAGCTGGAAGCGCATTACAAAGACGTGCAGGATATGGAGTTTACCATCGAGAAGGGTAAGCTCTGGATGCTGCAAACCCGCACCGGCAAGCGCACCGGTGGCGCTGCCGTGAAGATCGCCGTTGACCTGGTGAAGGAAGGTGTGATCGACGAGGCAACTGCCGTGAACCGGGTTGAGCCAGCCGCGCTCGACCAGCTGCTGCACCCAACCATCGCTGCTGCTGAGAAAGAGGCCGCGCGCAAGGCTGGTAAGTTCCTTACTACCGGCTTGCCGGCCTCGCCAGGTGCCGCTACCGGCACGGTGGTGTTCGACCCCGATGAGGCCGAGCAGTTGGCTAAGGAAGGCTACAAAGTCATTCTGGTGCGCACCGAAACCGCGCCAGAAGATTTTCATGGCATGGTCGCTGCCCAGGCAATCCTCACCGCGCGCGGCGGTATGACTAGCCACGCCGCTGTGGTGGCACGCGGTATGGGCAAGCCCTGCGTCGCTGGCGCGGGCGAGCTGAAGATCGACTATAAGGCGGGCGAATTCAATGTGAACGGCAAGACAATCAAGCATGGCGATGCCATTTCGCTCGATGGCGGCACCGGCGAGGTGTTTGCTGGCTCGCTCGACACCTCCGAGCCGACACTGACCGGCGATTTCGCCACCTTTATGTCCTGGGCCGACAAGTTCCGCAAGCTGAGTGTGCGCGCCAACGCCGATACGCCGCACGATGCCCAGGTTGCCCACAGCTTTGGTGCGCAGGGTATTGGCCTGTGCCGTACCGAGCACATGTTCTTCGAGGGCGACCGCATCGATGCCGTGCGCGAGATGATCGTAGCCGATACGCTTGAAGAGCGACGCGCGGCGCTGGCGAAGATCGAGCCGCTACAGCAGGGCGATTTCGAGGGCCTGTTCCAGGAAATGGACGGCCTGCCTGTCACCATCCGCACCCTCGACCCGCCGCTGCACGAATTCCTGCCGCATGGCGATGAGGAAATTGCCGCCCTGGCGAACAAGATGGGCATTGCTCCATCCAAGCTGCGATCTAAGATCGAAAGCTTGCGCGAGGCCAACCCAATGCTTGGCTTCCGTGGCTGCCGCCTGGGCATCATCTACCCCGAAATCACGGAAATGCAGGCGCGGGCGATCTTCAAGGCGGCGGCGGCCTGTAAAGCGCGCGGTGTTCATATCCATCCCGAGGTGATGATCCCGCTGGTGGGCGACCTGAGCGAGCTGAAAGTGCAAGCCGACCTCGTGCGCAAGGTGGCAAGCGAAGTGATGGAAGAGACCGGCCAGCAGCTAGAGTATATGGTTGGCACCATGATCGAGCTGCCGCGTGCTGCGCTTACTGCCAATAAGATCGCGGAGGTCGCCGAATTCTTTTCCTTCGGCACGAACGACCTGACGCAGACGACCTTTGGTATGAGCCGCGACGACGCCGGGCGCTTCCTGCCGCTCTATGTCGAGCGCAAGCTGCTGAAGGACGATCCATTCCAGGTGCTCGACCAGGATGGCGTAGGCCAGCTGGTACAGCTCGGCACCGAGCGCGGGCGCAGCACTCGCCCGAACCTGAAGGTTGGCATTTGTGGCGAGCACGGCGGCGAGCCGAGCAGTGTTATGTTCTGCCACAAGGTTGGGCTGAACTACGTGTCGTGCAGTCCCTACCGGGTGCCGATCGCGCGGTTGGCAGCGGCGCAGGCGGCATTGGGCGATGCCGCACGGGATAAGTAACGTTACCTAGAAACGGGCGCAGGTAAAGAAACTGGCTGTGCCGGGTCGAATTTTTCGGCCCGGCACAGCCTTTGTGATGCAGAGAGGCGCTTATGATTCGCGGCTCACAGATACACTTGCGCCCGGTGGCGCTGGCCGATTTACCGCAGCTTGATGCCTGGGCATCCGACCCCGATTTTCTCTCTGAATACAATAACTTTGGCCTGACTTCACCGAACAGCTATAGCCAGCGATTCACGGGCGAGGGCTTGCTCACCGATCGGCAGGGTACGCTGCTGGTGGTGTTGCCCGATGGCACGGCGGTGGGTGACGTGAGCTTTCATGAAGTTGGATATGGGCCGGGGTGGAGTAACCGGGCGTATAACATTGGTATTGCGCTGGTACCAGTGTACCGTGGGCAGGGATATGGCAGTGAAGCACAGCGCTTGCTGGCAGCATACCTGTTTGCTACCTACCCAATTATGCGCGTTGAAGCGTCAACGGATGTGACTAACCTGCCCGAGCAGCATGCGCTTGAGAAAGCGGGCTTCACCCGCGAGGGCATACTGCGCAAGGCGCAATGGCGTGGTGGTAGCTGGCACGATCTTATGGTGTATAGCAAGCTGCGCGGTGAAGAATAAGCCTAGTGTTAGCGGCGGCGCAGCTGTGCCAGGCGCGCAAGTAGCCGTTCGGCCAGGGTGCGTAGCCGCCCCTCTTGCTCGGCATGTAGTGGGTGGCCGCTGTAGCGCGCCTCGCCGAGGAGTGCAGTTACTTCGTTCGCCTCGCCGCTGCTGTCGCGAGCATGTGGTGCCAGGAGTTTGCCGTACTCGTGCAAGGTTGCGCCTTTGGGCCAGGGTATGCCCGCCTGTGCCCCGCCGCGCTCCAGCCGTTGCAGAATATCGGTTATGAGGTTTTGTTGAGGGCGCGTTCGGCTGCGCCACCACAATGCCAGGCTCAGGGCAACTATCAGTGCCAGCGCTACTGCCCAGATCAGCGGGCCATTGCTATGCTGCGGTTGTTGCGCCAGGAGTGGCGCGGGTGCAGGAGTCGGGTATTCGGGTGCGCCGCTATTGCGCGCGGGCAGGGCAATAACGGGCGTTGGCTCGAAGGGTAGCCAGCGCCCATCGATATACAGCTCGGGCCAGGCGTGCGCATCGGCCTGGCGCACCAGGTAGCTACCAGTCGCGGGGTCGTACTCGCCGGTGGCATAGCCGATCGATAGCCGCGCGGGGATACCCAGGCTGCGCGCCATAATCGCCATCGCCGATGCGTAGTAGGTGCAGTAGCCCTGACGCATGGTAAATAAGAACTGTTCGACGGCATCACCGGCGGTGGGGATTGGCTGCACCGAGTAGGAGTATGGCAGCGTGCGCAGGTAGGTTTCGAGCGCAAGCGCCTGCGTGTAAGGGCTGGTGCGCGTGCCAACAATTGCATGCGCCAGGTCGATCACGCGCTGTGGGTAGTTCTTGGGTAATACCAGGTAGCTGCTGATATCGGGTGGCGGCTGATTGAGCGCGGGTGGCGCAGCTTGTTCCTGCGGGCGTGAAAGCACCTGGTAATGGCTTACGCTGCCATCGGTGGTGAGTGCGGCAAGCGAACCATCGGGCAGCTGCTCGCGGTTGGCGTTGAGGTTGATACTGATAACATCTGGTAACGCAGCGATGATCGTCCGATCGCTGCGTAAGTCTTCAATATCCTGAACAATACTCCCCGGCAGCGCAGCGGGTTCGATTGCGCCCGGCGCAAATGCGCCAACCCGGGCATTGGTTGTCCAATCGCGACCGGTGTAGAAGTTGAACACCCGCGCGCGCCAGTAGTGCGGCCAGGGTGTGGGCGTGAGCGGCGTCGCCAGCCGGATGCGCAGAATAATCTTACCGGGCGGCGCTTGCTCCAGCGATTGGTCGAGCGGCAGTGCGGGCAGTTGCGAAATACCAATGGGTACGGTCGCGTGCTGCGGGCGAGTGATATTGCGTTCGAGTACGGCAATGCCCGAGGGTAGCTCGACATCGCGCCAGAAGAAATCGGCGATCGGGTTGCTGAGCGTGGTGGGAATAATTTGCACGACCAGGATAATGAGCACGATCCCGTATGTCCCCCAGGTGATTGCGTCAAACCTCAGGTCGGCTGCGTAGTCGGTGCCGCGCGCATCCCACTGGCGGTCGCGGCGGTGCGCACTATGTACCAGCACCAGCAGTAAGAGAAGAGCTAGCCCGACGCTTAGCATGATGCCGTCGCTGCCGCCAAGCAAGGTTGTAAAGGCCAGGGCGGCCATAGGCAGGAGTATCCACACAAACAGGTTATAGCCGCGGGCTAAAGCCCACCCCAGCCCCAGCGCCGCGCCCCAACCAGCGATGATGCTGCCGGTCAACACCATGAGCCGCGCGCCTGCTTCGCCAGCCCCGGGCGCGGCCAGTAGATTATTCCAGAAGCGGGTGAGCGTTGCGGCCATAAATGGCAGGGCGTGTGGCTCGGGCCGCTCGGCCCAGGTGGTAGTACGGCGGAGCGCTGCCTGTAGCCAGGTGGTATAGGCTGCGAGGTCTTGGGTTATAAGCCCTGATGGGGGCAAGGTATCGGCAGCGACCGCCACCAGCAGCGCGCCCAGGAGCGCCAGCGCGCCCAGCAGCAGCAACCGGCGGAGTACCTGAACGACCCGCCACGGCCAGCGCGTTGCTGCGACCGGCTGGTTGCGACCTAGCCACAGCCCAAGCATCAGCCCGGCGGTACTGGCCCAGCCAATATATACGCTCGGCAGCTTGAGCGGGCTAGTAGTAGCGGCGAGCGCAATACACAGCAACGCTGAGAGCGCCAGTATAAACTGGAGCCAGCCAACGCGCGGGCGTAGCCGCGTAAATATCAGCAGCAGGAGACGATCCATAATGCAGCAGTATAATCGGAATGAGCCTGGTGCGCTAGCATTCACCTATAACCTTGCCAAACCCCGTGCTAGCGCCTACAATACGCGCGCAGCCGATTGTACTGCTTAGGAGGCGGCATGCCCGCAACAAACCCATTTACCGAACGTGGCCGCATCACCAACCCCGAGCGTTTTATTGGGCGGTGGAGCGAGCTTGGGCTAATTTTTGAGCGGATTGAAGCGGGACGCCCGGTGCTGGTCATTGGCACACCCGGCGTTGGTACGTCGTCGCTATTAACGCATATGACCCAGGCGGCTGCGGTTAACCTCGAAACCCCTGAGCTGCGCGCGTATTACCTCGATATGGCGCAGGCCGAAGATGCTGCACAAATCTATGGCACGCTTGCCAATGCGATCGGCCAGCGCGGCGATACGCTGGCGGCGTTTGAGCTAGGGTTGGTTGCGCTGGGCGACCCCGTGCTGGTATGCCTCGATAATGCCCAGGCCGCGCTGGCTGCCGGGTGGGGCGTAAGCTTGCTTGAGGCATTAGCCCGGATTGTGCGCGGCGGGCAGTTTATGCTGGTGGTGGGGCTGTGTGGCACCCCGCCAGACTTCAGCGAGCGCTTTTCGACGGTGAAGCTAGGCGCGTTTGCGCCAACCGAGGTGCGCTTGCTGGTTGAAACCTACCTGGATAATACTGACGTTTCGTTTTCGCCGCTTGAAACGCGTGAGATCAGCGAGCTTAGCGGCGGTCACCCGGCCTATGTCCAGCGTGCCGCGTATCACCTGTTCCAGAGCAAGATCGAGCCGGGGTACGACTGGCGGGCTTCCTACCGCGCCGAGGCGCGCGAGCGCCCGGTGCCGGGTGCGCCACTGCCGCCCGCCGTATTTGAAGGTGGGCAGTCGTCGATTGGGCAGTCGCGCTATGGCGACACGGCCCGCGAAACAGCGCCGCGCGCCATGCCGCAACGCCGCGCCCTGCCCGAGATTGTGCCGCTGGCTGGGGCGGCGGTGGGCCTGGCCGCCATGGTGCTGGTGGTGCTGCTGACGAGCAGCTGGGTATTGGGTATCGCCGCCGGGCTGGTGGGCTTATTGCTGGCCGCGCTGTGGGCGCGCTCGCGGCGAGCCTGAAAGGCGCAAGCTGCACACTCCAACAGTATGGCCTACGCCCCATGCCCACCGATGAGGGATTGCGTCACGAGTATTCTGGCGCAGCACCCCTGCATATGCGATCAGTTATAGTGGCGCTTCCGCTGTGCGCCCGTGTAATCCATTATTTTCAACTGTGGCCTCATCCGCCAGCTGGGTCAGCACCGAAGGGGCCAGCGCCGACTGGCTATCCCACCCGCTACGGTTCTGGTCGCCAGCGCCATTATTGGCGGGCGCGGGTAAAAACCAATTCATAAGCTTCAAGCTACGTGCGGTGAGGCCCGGCAAGAGCGCACTCATCCAGGCAAGTGCTTTGGCTTGGAAAGAGATTACAAGTTGTGGTGCGCCTTTGCGGCTCGCTTCAATTATCTGGTGGGCAGCGCTCTGCGCATCGATCGAACTGAATGGCAGAGCATCGAGCAGCGAAAACCAGGTGAATTCCTTCTTGTGCTGGCCCTTAAATAGCGCGTTGAAATGTGAGCCAGTGCGCATCAGCCCTGGAAACACCGTGGTAATGTGAATGCCATCCTTCGCCAGCTCGGCCCGCATGGCGTCGGAAAGGCCAGCCAGCGCGAACTTGCTGGTGGTGTAGGGAGCTAAGTGCGGAACTGCGACCTTCCCACCGATTGAGGCAATATTGATGATACGGCCCTGGCGCTGGCGGCGCATATGCGGTGCAGCGGCGCGCATTGTATAGAGCGGCCCCCACATATGCGTAGCCAGCGCATCTTCGAAATCGCGCGTCTGCATATGTTCAACTGGCCCGGCCTGAATAACCCCGGCATTATTCACCAGCACGTCGATGCCGCCGTAGCGGGCCACGGCGCGCTCGACCGCCAGGGCTGCTTCACGCTCATCGCGCACATCGCAGGTAAAGGCTAGCACATCGGCACCGCTGGCCGCTAACTCTTGGCGCGCCTGCTCTAGCTCGGTGCCATCGCGGGCCACCAGCGTGAGCAAGGCACCTTCGGCAGCAAACTCGCGGGCTAACACCAGGCCCAGGCCGCGCGAACCACCGGTGATGAGCACCGATTTGCCACGGAAATCGTATGGCAGCGGTGGGTTGAGCCGTCGGCGCAACACTGTGATACCAACGCCAGCCGTAGTAAGTAGCGCAAGTTTGGTAAGGAATTTCATCTCTATGCTCCTTCGTGTGTTGTTGTCGTTTGTAAAGCAAGTATCGGGCCATAAATACGCGGGTGGTCGGTTCTAGCCAGTAGCACCGACCACCCGCGTCGCACTTAAAGCTTATGGCTTGAGCACAATAGGTGTGCCACCGTCTATGTATGGTACCCATAGGCGGCGATATACTGATCAAATTCTTGTTGGCAGCGGGCGCGTTCTGCCTGAAAGGCGGCATACTGCTCGGCCGATAAGCGGGCAAGGATTGCCGCAAAATCTTGAACTCCGTCTGAACCAGTCTGGTTACGCAATGGGCACGTGGGTTCGGTGTATTCAACCTGTTGCATCATCGTGCTCGTTCCGTATGTACGTAAGTTGTGCTCTAGGGGCGCTGCGCTGGTTTGAACAAGGCTTTAATGCAGAGCAATACTTACTATCGGGCATCATAGTGATTTATATTGCAATTTGCATGCCACCGATGGATCGGGCAGAAAACAATCAGGGGTGGCATTGCCACCCCTGATCAATACAATACTTCGCATACTTCGCCGAAGTCGCGTTTCACATTGGCTGTGCGCAGGGCCTTGCTACAGCAGGTACAGCCCTAGCACCACCACTACAATGAGCACCGCCACCGCCGCATAGCGCATCACCGTGTAGGGCCGCAGCTGCGCCTGCGCCTGGGCGTGCAGCGGCGACAAATCGAGGTGGAGATACGTGCCATAGGCGTTTAGGGCGCGGCGCAATTCGCGCCGGGGAATGTATTCCCAGTTCTCGCGCTCAATCGCTTGAAGAAATTCCCAGCGTACATTGCACGCTCGCTCCGCCAGGTGTAGCGTCATGCCTTTCGCTAAGCGCGCAGCATGCACCTGCTGCCCATTTTGCACTGGCTGGGGCGGCTGATCAGTAGCTTGCAACACAACGTCGCCGAGTGTCACTCCAGAGGCAGCGGCGGCGGGTGTGGTAAAGCTGATGGCTGGCACTGACTGAGGCACCTGGCTTGCCGTGTTCTTAGCGCGCCGCAACACTGCCTCAATCCGTGCGTGCAGTTGGGTCAGGTTGAAGGGCTTAGTTAAGTAGTCATCCGCACCAGCATTAAATCCCTGCACAATATCGCTCTCGGCACTTTTGGCGGTGAGCATAATCACCGGCACATCCGAGCAGGCGCGAATCTGGCGGCATACCTCCCATCCACTAATCAGCGGCATCATCACATCCAGCAATACCAGATCGGGGCGCTCGGCGAGCAGACGTTGGAGTGCCAGCAGCCCATTCTCAAGATAACTCACCCGGTAGCCAAAGCCTGCCAGCTGATAGGTGAGTAATTTGCCAATTGCAGGCTCATCGTCGACGACTAAAATATAAGGAGCCATACATATTTCCTTACAGCGCGCTACTACTATCAAGCAGAGAGGGCATGCCACGCAGTGTTGCGAACAACCGACGGCTGCCGTTCGTCGTCGGCCAGCTGCCCGATTACCAGCCAATTTGGAAGGCTGTTAAGCTGGCGTAGCGCAGTGATACAACGCAGCCTGATGGGTAAAGCGCCCTGTGTATCGAGCGCGATTTCGGTGAGCACCGGCGTAGCTGCTTGCCAGTGCATGCGGCCCAGGGCTTCGGCAGCGTGTGCGCGAATCTGCGGCTCGTCATCATTCGTATGGAGAATTTCAGTCAGAAGTGGGGCTGCCGCAATATCGCCAGCTAAGTATTCCATCAGCCGCAGCCGTAATGGTACCGGCCAGCTCCGCTCGGCAAGCAGGGCGCTTAGCTCAGTGGCGGGGGTATCAGCACTGATCAGCGCTTCGAGCGCAAGGAGCCTGAAGGGCAGCGCGCCCTGCTGTAAGTAGCTACGAAGCAATTGGCGATACTCGGCACCGCCAAGCCGCAACAGCGCGCCAACCGCCTGCAGCCGTAGCGCATGATCGCCCGCTGGCTGCTGGCTGATCTGGACGAGTTTGGGGGTTGCGCTGCTATCGCCAAGATCGGCTAGCGCGTCAATTGCGGCCTGGGCAATCAGGCTATTGGCGTCTTCCGAATAGCGCAATACTAACTGGAGCGATTCGTGATCATGGGTGCGGCCTAGTGTGCGCAGGATGCCGATGAGCAAGGGTACCGGTGGTCGATCATTGCGCAATAGCTCGCGTAGAGCACGCCGGCCTTCGGCGCTTAGTTCGGTTGGCAAATAATCGGCGGCCAGCCCACGCAAGGTGCTATCTTCGGTTGTATCACCAACGATGCGCAGCAGAATCGTTTCGGTGGTCGTATCGTTCAACAGGCCCAGCCCGAGAATAGCCTGCGCTCGCAGGTGGGCATCACCCGAGGCGTCTTCGGCCAGGGTGCGTAGTAGCGGCAGGGCGCTTAGCGCATGGCGCTGGCCCAAGCCTTCGGCCAGTGCGCCACGGGTAAATGCGTCGAGGCTGGTGTTCATCAGCGCATTTGTCATCAGCGGCTCGCTGTTGGGGTGTGTTGTGAGCTGCTGCACAACGAGCCAGCGGGTCATCGGGCTGATTTCGGCAGATTCAAGCAGATAGGTGAATACATCAAGGTTGTCTGCGCCGTCGATCTCGGCGAGTGCGCTAATGAGATCGGCGGTTGCCCCACCAGCGGTATCGTCGATTACTGCGGCGAGCAGCGCTGCGCGAGCAGAATTGCCACCAATCGCTGCGAGTGCCTGTGCAGCTGTAGTGCGCACCTGGTCGGCTTCGCCACCTAGAAACTCGCCAAGCGTGGTGGGCTGTGCTTCCGGGCTAATCGCACTGGCGAGCGTCGCGGCAATGTGCTCAATCAGGCGCGGTGGGATTGCACTATTATCGCGGCAGTGTTCAATTGGGAGTTGCAGCAGGCGCGGTGTCAGGTGACGCTGCAAGCGCTGCAATGCCCCTGCGCCAAGGAGCGCCCCAAGTGGTTCGCAGGCGTGTACATCACCGATCTGGCCGAGCGCATGTATTGCAGCGCGCGTGATCTGTGGATCGTGGTAGCTGCGTTCAAGCAGCGCAAGCAGCGGCTCGGTTGCTTCGGCATTGCCAAGCTTACCCAGGCCGTCGCAACAGCCTTCGATCAGGGTATAAGCTGCTGGCGGTGCATCGAGAAGCCGTATCATGTCACGGAGTGCGGTGATATAATCAGCACTGCCGAGTGCCTGTGCCGCCGCCGCCCGGAGCGCCTCGGATACATCATTACGATTCAGAATCCCCAGCAGTTCGGCGCACCCGGTTTCGTTGCGCTTGAGCTGTTCGATTGCGCGGAGCTGTGCCACGAGCGGCAAGCTTGAGTCGAGCACGCATTGGGCGAGCTGATGCGCCACGCCATATGTGATATTGCTGCCCAGATTCTCAATCGCCGTTAATCGCATCGTCAAATCGGCTGAATGATCGACGGCAGTGTGCCCCCAGGTAATCGTCGCGTGGGCCGAGTCGCTCTGGTTAAGGGCGGTGAGCGCCGCCTGGCGCAGTTGCGGATCCGGTGAATCGGCGGCGCGCTCAAGCGCCGCGATTGTGCCAGTCTGCTCGCTATTTCCCAGCACTTCAATGCTCGATGCGCGTAGTGCTGGGGCGAGGCGCTCGTCGCCGAGAAAGGCAGTGGCAACCATCATCGTGCGAAAAGCGTCGCCAGTAGCTTGAAGTGCGAGCAGGGCAGTGCGGGCCAGCGCTGGGTCAAGCATTGCGCGCTGCTCGCCTGAGTGGAGCGCGTGAAGGCAAATCCAGCGTGCGAGCATCGGGTCGTTTGCCGGGATGGGCGCGGATATTGGCAGGCGTAAGCCAGGTTCTTCTAACAGGCGATCCGTGAGTTGCCAGCCAAAATCGGTGGGCGTTGCGTTGTGCAGCACCAGTTGGAGCATGCGTTTGCTTGCAAATTCGCGCGGGAGGAGATCGAACAGGCGCATGAGCGAACGGATCGCTGTTTCACCAGCACCGAGCGTGGCCTCAACGGCGGTATCAAAGGCTGGTGCGCTGGCTTCGAGTAATGCTGCGGCGTAGGCGCTATCGGCATCGGGCGCGCTGCGTACCATTTGGGCCAAGCCGCCGACAATGCGCAGTGTCCATACACTATTGTCCGGTGCGCGTTCGGCCAGGCAATTCCCGAGCAATAAGATGTATTCTGTATCGTTGTGCGCTTGCTCCCACAGCTGTGCATAGAGCGGGTCTGGGTCGTGGAGCATAGTGGTGAGCAGCAGGGCGAGTTCACGCTGCTCGGCTGGTTCCACCAGTGCCAGCAGGTCGATCCGCTGCTCGGCGGCCAGCTGGCGTGCGGCCAGGTAACGACGAATCTGCGGATGATGAAACCGTAGCTGATCTGCTGATGTTGTTTCAATCAGCGCCGCAGGCGGGCTTGCCATCGTTTCATCGTAGGCGGCGAGAAGTTGCAGCTGCGTCACCACTGGTGCAGTATCGAGTTCGGAAATATTCAGCCCTAACACCTGCGCCAGAGCCTGCGCATAGAGCTCGGCGCGGGTGCGCGGCAGCGCGGTGGGGGCGGCCAGCCAGGCAAGCAGGGCGACCTCGAAGAGGCGCTGGCCAAGAGGCTGGAACGCATTTTGTGGCGCGAGCAGTGCATTGAGCGCCTGGCGGTGCTGTTCTGGGGCCAGATGCTCAATCCACGCGGTGATCTCGGTTACAGTGGGCGATATACGAAAGAGCGGCGCATAGCCGGGCCATGTGGCTTCGCCTTCAGGCACGGCAACTGCCAGTTGCGTGGTAGAATCTGTGGTAGCGAATTGTTGGAGCGCCGCACGCCAGGCATCGCGTCGGGCGGCTGGCAGCTCATCGAGTCCTTGAAGTAACATAACGCGTGCTGCCGGGGGTGCGGCATCGGTGGGTGGCGCAGGCTGGGCACGCCAGAAGCTGAAACGCCCGGTTGACGGTGGCGGTGGGTTAGGTATCACAATAGTTGCGAGCTGGGCCGCTAGCAGCGTGCTCGGCGCGCTGGTACCGTCGTCCAGTCGGGAGAGGTTGATGAGCAGTGGTGCCGGGCCTGTGGGGCTGGCGTTGGCTCGGCGCATAAGGTATTGCAGCAGCACAAGCTGGCGACCGCTCCCCGAGCATCCGGCGAGCGTGACGCGGGTGTGTTGTTGGAGGCAAGCCTCAAGGCGGCACGGTGCGCCGCTAGCGTCAATTAGCTCAAGCGGCAGATCTGCAAGCGCTGGCAGCTGGCGCATCAAGGGATGCGTGCCGATTGCTGCCGCAAGCGTGGCGCGGGTGGCGGTGAGATCGGGCGATTGGTGAGGGCGTTCTGCGATGTTCAAAGCAACCATGTTTGGCTCCATGCGCGTATTGGCACACTGGATGTGCTTTTTCATGGTAGCGAGAGGAAGCCCATGACGACAAGCAACCCAAATTACATCGCCATTACAAGCACTTTGCGATTGTCTCACAATCGACAGCGATGCACATTTTATTCTTAAATCCTTTCCATAGCGGCTCGCATGCGGCCGTTGCAAATGGCTATCGTGCCTATAGTCAACACGACATAACGTTGATGCCACTTTCTTCCGTGGGCGGCTGGCGCTGGCGTATGCGCGGCGCGGCGCTAACCCTGGCGCGGCAGCTTCGGGCGCAGCAGCATGCACATCCACAGCATTTCGATTTATACTGCACGGAAAGGGGTTTGTCCTATCCAGCCTGGCCAAACAGGTGGAACTTCTCGGTCATCAGCGACGTGAGCTCATCGGCGTAGCTGCTGAGATGGGTCAGCAGCCTTTGGATGGCCGCCC